>Ga0307374_10000006_pt1 | contig 298496 bp, 269 predicted proteins | sample OX3MG_FD_202532 | JGI IMG/M metagenome (GOLD analysis project Ga0307374, IMG submission 202532) | Soil microbial communities from Risofladan, Vaasa, Finland - OX-3 | ecosystem: Environmental > Terrestrial > Soil > Coastal area > Acid sulfate soil | place: Finland: Risofladan, Vaasa...
GTGCGGTCGGTGATGCCGCAGGGGACGATGAGGTCGAAGTCGCGCAGGTCGGTGGTGACGTTGAGGGCGAATCCGTGGGAGGTGATGCCGCGGGCGATGTGGACGCCGATGGCGGCGATTTTTTTCTCCGGGATGGAGCCGCCGGGGAGGGTCCAGACGCCGGTTCGTCCGGCGATGCGCTGCGCAGGGATGCCGAAGTCGCCGCAGGCGCGGATGAGGGCTTCTTCGAGGTGGCGCACGTAGTCGACGGCGCCGAGGCGCGGGGTGAAGCTGCGCAGATCGAGGATGGGATAGCCGACGAGCTGGCCAGGGCCGTGGTAGGTGACGTCGCCTCCACGGTTGATTTCGTGAATCTGGACGCGGCGCTGGGCGAGGAGTTCGTCTGAAGCCAGGATGTTGCTGCGGCTGGAATTGCGGCCGAGGGTGAGGACCGGCGGATGCTCGAGCAATAGCAGGGTATTGCCGATGCGCTGGGCGTGTCGTGCTTCGACGAGCTGGCGCTGGAGGTCGAGCGCGGCGGCGTAGTCGATGCGGCCGAGATGGATGAGGTTGAGGACCATGGGTGGTGGCAGCGCTCAGGCCCGATGCCGGACCTGAGCACAGGATATAGATTTGCGGCCCGGGCTACGGCATTTTCGGAAATAGTGTGGCCTTTTTACAATGTTTCGGGTCCCCGCTTCCTGTCGGTCGCGTTGACTTTAGAGTTTTCGCTTCGGTCTACAGCAATTCCGAAAATGCGTTAGACGTTGATGGCCATGCCTTCGAGGCTGGAGAAGGCGTCGAGCATCGCCGTATCAGAGAAGGTCACGGAACTGATCGATGCTAAGGCCGGCATCGCGGATGATGCCGCCCATGGTGAAGGCATTGACGGGGTTGTGGCGCGGAATCGTCAGGATGCGCTCACCGTTGGTCATCACAATGTGCTTCCCCTGCCGGACAATGCGGAATCCGGCTTTCTCAAGTACGCGGACTGCCTGAAGATGAGCAATGCCGGGCAGTTTACCCATCAGCTTGCGACTTCTACTTCGCGAACATTCTGGCCACGGGTCAACTCCGATACTGCGTCGAGATACTCGGTAATAGCAGAACGAATGCTTTCAAGTGCTTCCTGCTCAGTTGCGCCTTGCGACCAGCATCCGGGAAGGCCGGGACAGGAGACGGCGTAGCCTTCTTCGGACTGCTGGATAACAACTCGATAGGTGGTCATAAATCTGGCTCCTGCAAAGAGGCTGATAGCAGGATAACGCTGCTCAGGCTTCGGCGGGGAGGCCTGAGTGCAGTCATTCAGACGTTGATGGCCATGCCTTCTACGCTGGAGAAGGCGTCGAGCATCGCTTCGGCGATGGTGGGGTGGGCGTGGATGGTGAACATCATCTCCTCGACGGTGGCTTCGAGCTCCATCGCGACAACGGCTTCGGCGATCAGCTCGGTGGCCTGCGGGCCGATGATGTGGACGCCGAGGATCTCGCCGTATTTCGCGTCGGCGACGACCTTGATGAAGCCCTCGTGCGAGTCAACGATGGAGGCTTTGGAGTTGCCGGCGAAGGGGAACTTGCCGACCTTGATCTGCAGGCCCTTCTCCTTGGCCTGAGCCTCGGTGAGGCCGACGCTGCCGATCTGCGGCTCGGTATAAGTGCAGCCGGGGATGCGGTTGCGGCGGATGGGGCGCGCGTATTTGCCGGCGATTTTTGCGGCGACGACCAGTCCAGCCATGGAACCGACGTGGGCGAGCTGCGGGAGGCCGGCGACGATGTCGCCGATGGCGTAGACGCCGGGCTCGTCGGTCTGCATGTATTCGCCGACCTTGATGAAGCCGCGGTCGGGCTGGATTTTGGTTTTCTCAAGGCCGATGCCTTCGGTGCGGGGCGCGCGGCCGACGGCGACGAGGACCTTTTCGGCCTCCTTGACGACCTGCTTGCCGTCTGACGCGGTGAAGGTGACCTTGACGCCGGACTTGGTGGTTTCGACCTTCTCGACTTTGGCTCCGGTGTGGACGTCGATGCCGCGCTTTTTGAAGCTGCGGGCGAGTTCCCTGCTGACGTCCTCGTCCTCGTTGGGCACCACGCGCGGGAGGTACTCGAGGACGGTGATCTCAGAGCCGAAGCTGCGGAAAATGGAGGCGAACTCGACGCCGACGGCTCCGGAGCCGACCACGATGAGGGACTTGGGGATCGCGTCAATGGAGAGGATTTCGATGTTGGTGAGGACGTTGCCTCCGGCCTGGATGCCGGGAAGCATGCGGGCGGTGGAACCGGTGGCGATAACAAGGTTTTTCGCCTTGATGGTGTCTTTCTTGCCGTTGTTGTCAACCTCAACGGAGTGGATGCCGGCCTTGGCCGGGCCGGTGACCTTGCCGAAGCCGGGGACGACGGTGACCTTGTTCTTGCGCATCAGGAAGTCGAGGCCCTTGGTGTGCTTGGCGACGATGGCGTTTTTGCGGTCGATGATCTTCTTCCAGTTGAGCTTGCCCGCGCCCAGGCCGTCGATGCCGTAGTCCTCTGCGTGCTTGAGGTGGTCGTAGACCTCAGCGTTGAACAATAAGGACTTAGTGGGGATGCAGCCAACGTGGAGGCAGGTGCCGCCGAGCTTGCTTTCCTTCTCGATAAGGGCGGCTTTGAGGCCGTACTGGCCGGCACGGATGGCGGCGGTGTATCCGGCGGGGCCTCCGCCAATGATGGCTACGTCGTAGATGGTATCTGGCAAGGGGTTACTCCGTTCGAAATGATGACCAAACTCCTTATTGTAGAGCACGGATGGAGGGGTTTGGATTCAGGCGGAGTGGCGGAGCGTGGGCGAAAGAGGGCGCGAAGGGTGGATTGGAGCGGGTTGTGAGGAGCGTGGTTGAGGTGAAATTGCTGAGTGCCTGGTGCTATAGTTTTTAACTAAACGGTTAATTAACTATGCCGGACAAAAACAATTCCAGCCGATCGGAGAAGACGCGCCAGCGGATTCTGAAGGCGGCGATCACGGAGTTCAGCGAGCGGGGCATGGCCGGCGCGCGCATCCGTTCGATTGGAGCCTCGGCGCGGGTGAACAAGGCGCTGCTCTATTACTACTTTCATGACAAGGAAGCGCTGTATGTGGCGGCGCTGGAAGAGGTCGCGGGTAAAGTCGCGGAGAATGCGCTGGCGGTGCTGGAGATGAAGTGCAGCGCGGGCGAGCGGATATTGCGCTTTGCCCTGCTGCACTTTGACCGGGTGGTCGGGCAGCGGGCGTTCCAGTCGTTGATGCAGCAGGAGATGGTGCGTTTTCGCGAAGGGCAGAGCGAGGCGATGCAGGTTTTGGCGAAGAAAGCCTTTAGCCCGATGCTGGCACAGGTGAGGATGGTTGCGGAGGAGGGCATCCGGAGCGGAGAGCTGTGCGATGTTGACTGGATGCAGATGGTGTACGCGGCGTTGGGCGCCAACGTGTTTTATCTGCTGAGCGCGCCGATGCTGCGGCTGGCCAGCAGACAGGATCCGCTGGACCACGGCAGGATTGCGACGCGGCGCAGCGCCGCCGTTGAATTTTTGGGCAACGCAATTTTTGTGGACCGGAAGCGCGGTGCGCGGGTAGCGAAGAAAGTGCTGGCTGCGATTCCGATGCTGGATGGCGAACATACGAGGACGAGGATATGAAACCACGCAATCGAATTCTGATTTTGATGGGCGTGATGGTTTTGGTTGCGCTCGGTGTTTATTACTTCACGACGAACCGCACAACCGGTCTGCAACTGGTGGGCACGGTGGATGCGAATGAAGTGATTGTGAGCTCGCGGGTGCAGGGACAGATCGAATCGCTGGATGTTGATGAGGGGCAGCGGGTGAAGGCCGGGCAACTGGTGGCGACGATTGCGAGCCGGGACCTGGCTTATGCCCACAATGCCGCGGAGGCGACGGCGCAGAGCGACCAATACAAGCTGGCGCAGGCACGGGCAACCGCCTTGCAGACGGAGAAAAACACCGCGAGCCAGGTGGTCACGGCGGAAGCGCAGGTCCGGGTGGCGCAGGCGCAGCGGGCGCAGGCCATGGCTGTGTACAACCGTCAGAGGTCGGACACGCGGCGTGCCGTGGCACTGGCGAACGCGGGGGTGAACAGCGAGCAGACACGCGATGAGATGGTTACGACGCTGCAAGCGGACAAGGCAGCAGCGCAGTCTGCGCGGGACAATGTGGCAGTGCAGGAAGCGGCGCTGAAGACGGCGCGGGCGAACCTGCTGCAGGCCAAGGCGGCGCTGGCGACGGTAGCCGCGACGCGGGCAAATGCGCAGAGCGCACAGGCATTGGCGAATCAGGCGAAGGTGCAGCTGGGGTATGCGCGGATTGTTTCTCCGGTGACGGGCGTGGTGGATGTGCGGGCGGCGTTGCAGGGCGAAGTGGTTGCGCCGGCGACGCCGATTGTAACGATTGTGGATTTATCGCAGACATGGGTGTATGCGCCTTTGCCGGAGACGTATGCCGATGCCGTGAAGCTGGGCGACAAGCTGCGGGTGGTGATGCCGAGCGGGGCCACGGTGTGGGGCAAGGTGATTGCGAAGGCCACACTGGCGGGGTTCGCGACACAGCGCGACGTGAGCCGGCGCAAGCGCGACATCAAGACAGTGCAACTGAAGCTGTTGATACCGAATCCGGGGATGGAATACGTGCCGGGCATGACGGCGAATGTGCACATTCCGGAAAGCAAGCTGGTGAAGCAGTGAAGGAGCCGGAACACAAAACGACGGCAGCGATTGCGGTGGAGAACATCGTGAAGCGCTACGGCGACTTTGAAGCGGTGGGTGGTGTGAGCTTTGAAGTGGCGGACGGGGAGATTTTTGGTTTGCTGGGGCCGAATGGCGCGGGGAAGTCGACGCTGATCCGCATGATGACGACGCTGATTCCAGTGACGGCGGGGCGTGCTGTGATTGGGGGGCACGACGTTGCGCGCGAGCCGAATGCGGTACGGCGGATGATCGGCGTGATTCCGCAGGCGCTGACCAGCGACCTTGATTTAACGGTGGAAGAGAACCTGTCGATATACGCCAAGTTGTACGGGGTGCCGCGAGCGGAGCGGGAGCGGAACATTGCGCACATGCTGGAGTCCGTGGGCCTGACGAAGTGGCGGGCAGCGCAGACGAAGACGCTTTCCGGGGGCATGCGGCGGCGGCTGGAGATTGCGCGCGGGCTGGTGCACAGCCCGAAGATTTTCTTTCTGGACGAGCCGACGACGGGGCTTGATCCGGTGTCGCGTGTGGCGGTGTGGGAGATGCTGGACAAGCTGCGCGTGAGCATGAAGCTGACGATTCTGATTACGACGCACTACATGGAAGAAGCGGACAACCTGTGCGACCGGATTGCGATTGTGGACCACGGGAAGCTGGTGGCGCTGGACACTCCGATGGGGCTGAAGGCCAGCGTGCCGGGGTCGAGTGTGATTGAGGTGCGGTTTGGCGGCGACGTGCCGGAGCGTCCGGAGCGGCTGAAGGAACTGAGCGGCGTGACGGGAGTGGAGTCGCACGGCACGGGAACGTACCGGATCATGACGGACGACGGTTCGCTGACAACGACGCAGCTGGTGGAGCTGGCGGTGAGGAACGGCGATCCGATCAAGACCTTGAGTGTGCAGAACACGACGCTGGATGACGTATTTGTTTATTACACGGGACGGCAGCTTCGCGATGAGCAGGTGAAAGCGCCGATTTTTGTGATGCCGCCGCGTCCGGGGATGCAGCCATGAATCGGATGATGGCGATTGTGGAGCGCGAGATGCGGAAGTTTTTCCGCTCGCCGACGCTGATGCTGATGTCGATGCTGCTGCCGCTGGTGCAACTGGTGATTCTGGGCAATGCGTTCGGCGGCAAGATTACGGGGGCGCGGGTGGGCGTGGTGGACCACGACCACGGGGAACAGGCGCTGAAGCTGCACGAGGCGTTCAACGCGGTGGCCGCCAATCTGCATACCTTCGAAACGATTCCCTACAGCAACGAAGAAGATGCGAAGCGGGATGTCCGGACGGGCAAGATTGATGCGGCGGTGATAATTCCGGCGCAGTATTCGCGCCGGGTGCTGGCGGGGGATTCGCCGCAGGTGGGGCTGGTGGTGGACAACTCGGACCAGTTTATAAGCAGCAGCCTGGAGAGCGAGATGCAGTCGCTGGTGGATGCGCTGAACCAGCCGGTGATCCAGCCGAAGGTGGTGAAGAAGATTACGCTGCAGATTGTGGAGCTGTATCCGTACGTGGCGTACATGAAGTTTTTGCTGGCCGGTTCGATTGTGCTGGCGATGTATGTGTCGGTGATGATCGGCGGCGGGATGCTGTATATCGACGACAAGGCGCGGGGCGTGCATGAGGGATACCTGGTGACGCCGATTACGAAGTTGGAACTGGTGATGGGGCTGAATGTCGCGGGGGCGCTCAAGGCGGTGCTGTCGGGCGTGAGCCTGACGGTGATTGGCACGCTGCTGGCGGGGCTGGGGATCATCTTTCATCCGGAGATTATTTTTCAGTTGGCGTTGCTGATTGTGGCGACGTCCATTGCCTTCAACGGCATGATGTTTCTGCTGATGGTGCGGGTGGAAGATCCGCTGGTGCCGAGGGCAATGTTCGGCGTGCTGAACACGCTGCTGTTCTTCCCGAGCGGCGCGATTTATCCGATAGCGGCTTTTCCCAAGTGGCTGCGTGCGATTGCGGTTGTGGACCCGTTCACGTATGCGGTGCATGGGCTGAAGGCCATCCTGATCAAGGACGGCGGGTTTGTGGCAATCAGGTTTGACCTGTTTTTCCTGCTGGCCTTCGGGTTCGGGTCGCTGCTGATTGCAACGCCGCTGTTCCGGCGCACGCTGTAAGGGGCTGGGACTCCGGGCAATGGCCGCCTGCCGTAGATATATAAATTTGCCCACGACGCACTGGGTGCATCGTCGGCTATGGCCTGCGGGTTCATTTGTGCCGCCAGGGTTGCAAGCATCCAATTCACAACACAGGCAAATAGCGGAGCGTATGGTGGTATTTCAGTCCCGCGAGGATGATGCGGGCTGTGCTGGCGCTGATGGAACAGGGGGGGGATTCCAAAGATGAAGAGCAAGCGGGTCTGGGTGGTGGCTGGAGTGGTTGTGGGAGTGATCCTGGTTGGGTTGCTGGTGATTGAGCACTTTCTGGATGCGGACACCTACCGGGGGCAGATTGAGGCGGCATTGTCGAGCGCGCTGGGGCGGCAGGTCGAGCTGGGGCATTTGAGTTTCTCGATTTTCTCCGGGAGCCTGGAGGCGTCGAGTCCCTCGATTGCCGACGATCCGGCGTTCAGCCATCAGCCGTTTCTAACGGCGAAGGAGATCAAGATCGGGGTGAAAACCTGGGACCTGGTGTTTAGCCATCAGCTGCACATTACCGGTATTACGGTGGATCAGCCAAAGATCATGCTGCTGCGGCGGGCGGACGGAGAGTGGAATTACTCGAGCCTGGGAGGCAAGAGCCAGCCAGGCTCGGCCGGAGCGGCGGGCGGCGGTCTGCTGCCGAACCTGACGGTGAGCCGGCTGGACATCAAGGATGGGACGCTGACCGTGGGCACACTGCCTGCGCAGGGACAGCCGCATGTGTACAGCGCTGTGAATGTGAGCGCAAAGAATTTCTCGTTCGCGAGCGCGTTTCCCTTCACGGTGAGCTGCAAGTTGCCGGGCGGCGGAACGATGAACGTAAGTGGGAATGCCGGGCCGCTGGACCAACGGGATGCTTCTCTGACGCCTTTTACGGCACAGGCTACGCTGAAGAATACGGATTTGGCGCTGGAGTTTCTGGGGCCGAGCCAGGGCATTGCGGGTGTGGCTGATCTGGACGCCAGGATTGTGTCCAAGGGCGGCGTGGCCGATGCGAGCGGCAAGCTGCACGTGACGAAATTGAAGCTGGCGAAGAAGGGAACATCCTCAGACCAGCCGGTGGACCTGAATTTCTCGGTGCAACAGAATTTGAAGTCGCTTTCCGGAAAGATTACGAAGGCCGATGTGCAGATTGGCAAGGCGATGGCAGCGATTGCGGGGACGTACCAATCGCAGGGGAATACGACCACAGTGAATGTGAATGCGAACGGCCAGAATATGCCGATTGATTCGCTGGTGGCGTTTCTGCCGTCGCTGGGGGTGCAACTGCCTCCGGGGTCGCAACTGCAGGGCGGCACACTGACGACGACGCTGAATATCCGCGGGCCGGTGGCGACGCCGGTGGTGAGCGGACCGGTGCGGATCAACAACACGAAGCTGGCGGGCTTTAACCTGGGGCAGAAGCTGGCTGCGATTGCGGCGCTCGCGGGGGCGAAGACGGGGTCGAATACCGTGGTGCAGGTGCTGAGCACCGATCTCCACTACGGGCCGCAAGGGATACAGACGAACAATTTGACCACCGTGGTGACCGGTTTGGGCGCGGCGACGGGGCAGGGGTCGATCAGCCCGGACGATGCGCTGAACTATCACCTGCGGGTGAAGCTGGCATCGACCGGGGTAGGCGGAATTGCGACGCAGGCGATGAGCCTGCTGCCGGGGGCGCTGGGAGCGAGCGCGAGCCAGCAAATGAAGAACGGGATTCCGTTGGCGATTACCGGGACAACGTCGCGGCCGATTTTTGCACCGGAGCTGGGGCAGATTCTTGGGGGCAAGGGGCAGCAGCAGCAGACGACGCAGCCGAAGAATCCGCTGGGGAAGGTGCTGGGCGGGCTGCTGGGACACTAAGGCCGGGTGGTGGGGTTAGGTTGCTCCGCGGGCGGCAACCTGTATGATCGTAGTAATCATATTGACCAGCATGATCGGAGGCCTCAAAAAATGGTGACCGAAGTGAACGCGGTAAATTTTCGCCAGAATCTGGGCGAGATGCTGAACCGGGTGGAATATCGCAACGAAAGCATTGTGATTCAGAAGGATGGCAAACCGGTGGCGGCGCTGGTGGATGCGGAGATGTTTGCGCGCATTCGTCGAATGCGAGAGCGTTTTGATGCGTTGAGCGGGCGAATCCTGAAGGCCTATGAGGGGATTCCAGAGGCGGAAGGGCTGGCGGAGATTGACAAAGCGGTGGCGCGGGAACGGAAGCGTTGAAGGCCGGGTTGCGGGTGGTGCTGGACACGAATGTGCTGGTATCCGGTCTGGCGTATCCGGGGAGCGTGCCGGGGCGGATTGTGGGACTGTGGCGTGATGGAGGGCTGGAAGTGGCGCTGTCGCGGTACATTCTGGATGAAGTGGCGCGGGTGCTGCCGCGGTTGGCGCGAGTCGAACTGAGCGCCGACGAGATACGGGATTTAGTTGACAGCTTGATATTCCTGGCCGATATGGTGGAACCGGATGGCGAGAAGGATGCGGAATTGCGCGATTCGGCCGATCAGCAGGTACTGGGGACGCTCGTTGCGTCGCGGGCGGACTACCTGATTACCGGAGACAAGGACTTGCTGGCGCTGAGAGAGCGATATCCGGTGGTTACGCCAGCAGCGTTTTGGGAGAAGCACGGGTGAGGGTTAGAGTTCGGCCCGCGCGGCGTTCAGGCTGCAATGTAGTGCTATCGTGATGCGCGGCTGTTTTTAGTATTCTGCGAAATTCGGGATTGTTGTGGTGTAGTTGGCTGTTTGTTGGTTGGAACTGCCGGGCGGCGGGGTGCGTATAGCTGATCATGAGCTATGCGGCAGCCATGTCGTGGGAGATGGATGGGTTCCGGTTGGTGCGGATGCGCCCCCGGGGAACGAATAGGGGTGCGGCGGCAGTGGCGGTGCTGCGCGAGGAGTCTCCACGGCAGGGACAAACGGCGGCGGGTACAGAGCCGGGACGCGGCAGGGCGGCGGTTGCAGGGACAGATCGGGTACGAGGGGCGGAGCGCGAATTGGAAGCCGATTGGCAGGTCGTGGTGCAGCGTTGCCTGGATGGCGACTCGGGTGCATGGACTGAGCTGGTGAAGTCGCACCATCGCCGGGTGTATGCGTTGTGCTACCGCTTTACGGGATCGCCGCATGACGCGGAAGACCTGACGCAGGATGTGTTTCTGAAGGTGTATGGGAACCTGGCGGCATTTGATATGGCGCGGGGCAGCTTCCAGACGTGGATTACCACGCTGACGCGCAATTTGCTGGTGGACCATTTCCGGCGCAGCAAGCAGCAGCGGGCGACGGACTCAATGGACGCGGGCTGGGACGAGACAGGCGATTTGACGCTGGCGATGCGTCTGGCGTCGGATGGGCCGACACAGCACGACCGGGCGGCGCAAAAAGAGATTGCCAAGATGGTGCAGGAGGCACTGACGCGCATTTCACCGGAGTTGCGCGAAGCGGTGATTCTTCGTGATTTGCAGGACATGGATTACAAGGAAATTGCGCAGGTTCTGCGCATTCCAGAGGGAACAGTGAAGTCGCGGATCAGTCGCGGACGTGCGGAACTGGCAAGAGTGCTGGACCACAACAAGGGACAGGTGATGTAGGTATGAGTGAGCGGAATCCATTTGATCAGAAGCCGGTGACGACCGGGGGCGGACCGCTCCGCTGCGAGGAGTGGGAAGAGCTGCTGGCCGATGCGCTGGACGGTCTGCTTCCGGCCGGCGGCCGCGCGGCGTTTGATGCTCACGGCGCGGCATGCCGGGTGTGTGCGCAACTGCTGAAGCAGGCGCAAGAGGGCCGGGAATGGCTGCATTTTTTGAGCCGGGAGCCTGAGGTTCCGACCGGGCTGGTGGAGCGGATTGTGGGGCGGACAAGCGGTGCGGCTGCGACAGGGCCGCTGGCGCTGGGAGGCGCGGCTGCGATTCCGGCGACGGGGAACGTGCTGCGGTTGCCGGTGTGGCGCACGATGTGGGACGCGCGGATGCTGATGACGGTGGCGATGGCGTTCTTTTCGATTGCGCTGACGCTGAATCTGATGGGGGTGCGGCTGTCGAATGTGAGGCTGTCTGAGCTGACTCCGGCGAGCCTGGAGTTGAGCCTGACGCGGCAGTTTTACGGAGCGCAGAAGTCGGTGATGCAGTACTACGACAATCTGCGGCTGGTGTATGAGGTGGAGTCGAAGGTGCGTCAACTGCGGCGTACGGAGCAGCTGCAGCAGCAGCTGGTTCCGGCGAATCCGCAGGGGAACGTACATAAGAACGGCGGCAAACTGGTTCCGGGAGTGAAGGCTCCACAAGAGGGCGTGCTTTGGGGCAGGCCGGAGGAGGCGAGCGCGGCGGGAGCGCCGAACAGAATTAAGCAAAGAGAAAAAGCAAACGAAGAGCCAGAGAAACTGGCAGATCTTGAAGTACTTGACAGTCGAGATCAGGCAGGAAGGAGCCTGGTATGAATTGCGTTAACCATCCGGAGAATCAGGTAGCGGCCTATTGCCAGAATTGTGGCAAGGCTTTGTGCGCGACTTGCGTGCGATCCGTCGCAGGAGTGATTTATTGCGAGCAGTGTCTGGCAGCACGTCTGGGGATTGGCGGCGCCGGACCGGTTCCGGGTGCGACGCCGGGAGTGGGACCTGTGGCTGGCGTGATTGCGCCGAGCGGGCCTCATCCCGGGGTGGCGTTTGTGCTGGGATTCATTCCGGGTGTGGGCGCGATGTACAACGGGCAGTTCATCAAGGGCCTGGTGCATGTGCTGATCTTCGTGATCCTGATCGGGATGACGCAGAACTACGGGATCTTCGCGATCTTTATCGCCGCGTGGGTGATATATCAGGTGTTTGACGCGCTGGAGACAGCCAAGGCGCGGCGTGACGGCCGGCCACTGCCTGATCCGTTCGGGCTGAATGATCTGGGCTCGAAGCTGGGGGTGCACAATCCGCCGGGATGGCCGGGAGTTCCGCCGGCGCAGGGATTTACGTCGGCACAGGTTCCTCCCGCGCCGGGTGCGGGAGCGCCGCCCGCCGCTGGATTTGCGCCGTCGAGCGGATACGCCGGTCCCTATGCGCAGCCGCCATATACGGCTGTGCCTCCGGTGCCGCCTGTGCCTCCGCTAATTCGAGGGTGCTGCGGAACGAATGCGCCGATTGGGGCGATCATCCTGATTGGGCTGGGCGTGCTGTTTCTGCTTAATACGATGAACATTTTTCACTTCAACTGGATCGGGCACCTGTGGCCGCTGCTGATTATCGGGTTTGGCGTGTTGCTGTTCGTTCGCCGGACGCGTGAGATTTCGCCGCCACCGCCACCGCCACCTCCGCCAGGGCCGTCTGGGCCGCAGGGAGGTGGGCAATGAACCGCTACGTATTTCTGCGCCGTATTCGCGGGCCGGTGATGATCGTGGTGTTTGGAGTGACGGCTCTGCTGAACCAGTGGGATGTGATGAGCTTCGGGAAAAGCTGGCCGTTGTATCTGATTGCGCTGGGGGTGCTTATGCTGGCCGAACGGGCAGCCTGGGCGCAGGCACAGAGCGAGATTCCGCTGCCCGGAGCCTATGCCGGAGCCCCGCCGCAGGGCTATCCGGGGCAATATCCAGACCAGCGGGGCGGGTGGAGTGAGACAACGGGGCCAACCTCACCGGCGCCGAATGCGACTCCGCCGGATATGCCGCAGGGCGCGAATGGAGAGGGGAGGTAGGCCATGGGCACGACTCCTCAGAACCCGCCACCGGGACAATATCCTCCGCAGGATCCAAAGCAGGCGCGTGCCTGGGCACGTGCGCAGCGGCAACAGATGCGCGCACAAAGGCAGTACTGGCTCGCCTACGGGCGGGGGGGAAGACGACCTTCGATTACCGGACCGATCGTTTTGATGGCGATCGGAGTTGTTGCCTTGCTGGTGGAGATGGGGCGGCTGAACGGCTTCCGGTTGTTGAACTGGTATATGCACTGGTGGCCAGTGCTGCTGATTGCGGTCGGCCTGATTTCGCTGCTGGAGTACTTCCTGGACCGTGGTGATGCTTACGCCGGACGACGCGCCGGAGGCGGATTTGTGGTTTTGATTCTGCTGCTGGCGCTGGTGGGTTGGGGAGCCAAGTCGGCCCATTGGCTGCAACCGATAGGACAGCAGTTCGGGATGAATGGGAACGACATACTGTTCACGTTTGGCGATGAGCACGACAAAGATTTGCAGATGACGCAGGCAGCCACTGCCGGCGGTACGGTGAATGTGCAGAATCCGCATGGGGATGTAACGGTGACTCCGTCGCAAGACGGACAGATCCACGTGCAGGCGCACGAGATGGTCCATACCTGGTCAGGCAACGACGTGCAGAGGGTTTTTGACGCGGTGCGGCCGCAGATTACCCCGGCGGGTCCGGGAGTCGTGGTCAGCGTTCCGTGGCACCGGGGAGCAGCCGTGGATCTGACGCTGGCGGTGCCGGCAGGCAGCTTTCTGACGGTGAATGTGCAGCATGGGGATGTATCCGTAGAGGGGCTGAAGAACGCAGCGGATGTAACGGATGGGCAAGGCGACGTGAAGTTCGGCAGTATGGGCGGGGATGTGAATGCGCACATCCGGAACGGGGACTTTTCGGCCAATGCGATCCAGGGGCAGGTGGCCGTGAGCGGGCAGGGCAGTGATGTGACCCTGTCCGAGATTCGTGGCCAGGCGGTGATCGATGGCGAATTTTTTGGCGATACGCATCTGGAGGAAATGAGCGGGTCGATTCATTTCCATTCCCGCCGGACCTCGATTGATGTGCCGAAGCTGAACGGGGACCTGACGCTGGACTCGGACGACCTGACGGCAGACCAACTTAGCGGACCGGTGCGGATTACGACCCGGTCCAAGAATATAGAGCTGACGCAGGTGGCTGGCGATCTGCAGATTCAAGACAGAGACGGCGACGTGAATGTGACCACGGCCGCGCCGCTGGGCAATGTTTCGATCCAGAACCAGACCGGCGACCTGATGGTGACGGTTCCGGAGAATGCGAGATTTACCGTAGCCGCGAGCACGACGCAGGACAGCGATCTGCAGACGGATTTTCCGCTGCAGGTGACGACCAGCGGCGATAAGAAGCAGATGGAGGGAACGGTGGGGCGTGGAGGCGTAAGACTGGACCTTTCCACCACACACGGGGACCTTAAGCTGCACAAGGGCAGCGCGGAGATGGCTCCGTCTGCGGTTCCTGCTGCTGCTCCTGAACCGCCGAAAGGGCCGGTGCGGCATCTGCGTGCACCGAAGACGCCGGTGGCGGTCACAGAGGAATAAGGGCTTGCCGCCCAGGATCCAGGGTTCAGGGTTCAGGCACTCGCGCTTCGCGTCGCCCCGACGACGGTTTTTTCTTTCTCTTTATAAGAGGAACAACGTCTTGAAAGATCACATTTAGTACATGCGCAGATCGCCTTCGGGGCGGGGAGCGTGGACGAGCAGGCCGAGTTCTCCGGCGACACGCTCGAGACGTGCTCGGACCGAGGCTGAAACGGGGAGCATGGGCAGCCGGTAGTACTCGCCGCATTTGCCCATCATGGCCAGGATGGCCTTGACGGGGCCGGGGTTGGTCTCCCAGAAATTGGCTTCAATGAGGCGGAAGTACTTGCGGTTGATGCGGCGCGCCGTGGACCACTCATTTTGGAGGGCGGCGCGGACCATCTGAGTGATTTCCGCAGGGATTTCATTGGATGTGACGGAGACGAGTCCTGCCCCGCCAACGCCGATGACGCCGAGAGCGAGACTGTCGTCGCCGGAGTAGACGCGGAAGGTGGGCGGAGCCTTGGTGATAAGGCTGGTGATCTGGGTGAGGTTGCCGCTGGACTCCTTGATGCCGCGAATGTTGGGGGACGCCTCAATGAGGCGGAGCACGGTGGTCGGCTCCAGATTGCTGCTGGTGCGGCTGGGGACGTTGTAGAGCACGACGGGCAGGGAGACGGCGCGGGCAATGGCCTTGAAGTGCTCGAAGAGGCCCTCCTGCGTGGGCTTGTTGTAGTAGGGGTTGGCGGTGAGGATGGCGGTGATGCCGTGGATGGATGCGGCGGCGCGGGCGCGGTGGACGGCTTCGCGCGTGGAGTTGTGCGTGCAGCCGGCCCAGATGGGTACGCGTCCATCGGCAGCCTCGGCCACGATGCGAAGAACCTGCAGCCATTCTTCGTCGGTGAGGGTAGGAGTTTCGGCGGTGGTACCGCAGGCGACGAGCCAGTCAATGCCGTTCTCAATCTGCCATTGGGTGAGCGAGTAGAGCGCCTGTTCGTCGATGCTGCCATCGGGGCGGAAGGGAGTAATTAACGCAGTGCCGCAGCCTGTGATGAGTTCCATAACAAGATGAGTCTACAAGGCCGGGGCCTGTGCATTCCAACTCAGTGCACGGCGAGTGGTGCAGTCGTGGATAGAATGACGTTAGCCATGAGAGAAGGCGGCGACGGAAGCACATGATTTCAGTGCTGATTCTGACGAAGAATGAGGAGCAGGACCTGCCCGGATGCCTGGAGTTGGTGGCGTGGAGCGACGATGTGCATGTCTTTGACTCGATGAGCACGGACCGCACGGCGGAGATTGCGCGGAGTGTGGGCGCGAATTTTGTGCAGCGGACGTTTGACGGCTATGCGTCGCAACGGAATGCGGCGCTGGACGGGCTGCCCTTCAAGCACGAATGGATTTTTATTCTGGATGCGGACGAGCGGCCGACGCGCGAGCTGGCGCAGGAGATGCAGCAGGCGGTGGCGACGGCGGATGCGGAGGTGAGCGGCTTCCGGCTGCGGCGGCGGGATTTTTTTCAAGGAACGTGGCTGAAGCACGCGCAGATTTCTCCGTATTACATACGGCTGGTGCGGCGCGGGAAGGCGCGCTATACGCGGGAGATCAATGAGGTTCTGGAAGTCGATGGGCAGATTGCGGAGCTGAAGGCGCCGCTTGACCACTTCCCTTTTTCGAAAGGCATTTCGCACTGGGTGGCAAAGCATAACACCTATTCGACGATGGAGGCGGAGGTGGTGGCGCGGGGGCTTTCGCGCAGCGAGGCCTCGTGGAAGAAGGCGCTGACGGCGAAGGATTTCCATGTGCGGCGAAGGGCGCAGAAGGCGATCTTCTACAAGATGCCGGCGAGGCCGCTGATCAAGTGGCTGTACATGATGTTTGTGCGGGGCGCGATTCTGGATGGGCGCGCCGGAATTAAGTATGCGAATCTGCAGACGATGTACGAGCGGATGATTGTGCTGAAGACCAGGGAGGGACTGCGCGTCCAGCGACACGCGGCTTCGCCGCCAGACCAGAGATGATTCAGATGGCCCTCCCGCTGGTCGGGAGTTGTGATTTGGCGCGGCGGCGTCTGCGATCCATCAACTGATCTGGGAGGCGATTTCGCTGAACTCCCAGACGCCGGATTTGCCGGCGATCCATTCGGCGGCGCGGACGGCGCCTTCCGCGAAACCACGGCGCGAGAAGGCTTCGTGCTTCAGCTCAATGACGTCGTTCTGCGAGCGGGCTTCTACGATGTGAATGCCGGAAGCGTCGCCTTCGCGCTTTGAGGTGATTTCGACCTGGAGCGCGGGGTTGGCGGTCTGGAGCACCTGCTTGATGGAGAGCGCGGTGCCGGAGGGCGCGTCCTTTTTGCTGACGTGATGGGTTTCCGTGATGCTGAACTGGTAGTCCGGCACGGCCAGCGCCAGCTCGCGTGCGACGCGCAGCATGGCCTGCACACCGATGGAGAAGTTGGTTCCGTAGAGCAGGCCTGCGCCTTTGCGTTCGGCGAGGGCGCGCATGTCATTGAGCTGCGCGTACCAGCCGGTGGTGCCGACGACGACGCGGGCTCCGTTGGCGAGGCAGGCGCGGAGGTTGGGGACGACGGCATCGGGCGTGGTGAAGTCGATGACGGCGTCAAAGCCGGCAAGGAATGGCGCATTGAGCGCGGAGGCGTTGTGATTCTCCTCTTCACCGAGCACGCGGACGCCGTGGCCGCGCTCGCTGGCGACCTGAGCAACGATGCTGCCGGTTTTTCCGCGGCCAAGAACGAGAAAGAGCATGGCTATTTGGTTCCTTTGGCGGCTGTGACCGCGGCGGGCACGGCTTCGACGTCAAAGATGTCGGGATCGGGATCGTTGAAGAAGGCGGCGTGGAGCGAGCGGATGGCCTCTTCGGCGTCGTCCTCTTCAATCATGAAGCTCATGTTGATCTCGGACGCGCCCTGGGAGATCATGCGCACGTTAACGTGGCGGATGGCATCGAAGACGCGGGCGGCAATGCCCTGCTGGCCACGGATGTTTTCGCCGACCATGCAGATGAGCGCCTTGCGGCCTTCGTACTTGACGTCGGCGAGGCGGCTGAGGTCGGCGGCGATCTCGGGCAGCTTCTCATTGGAGTCGACGGTGAGCGAGACAGAGACCTCAGATGTGGAGACCATGTCGACGGCGCACTTGTGACGGTCGAATACCTCAAAGATGGCGCGCAGGTAGCCGTGCGACATGAGCATGCGGCTGGCGACGACGTCAATGATGGTGAGTCGGCGCTTGAGAGCTATGCACTTGAAGGGGCTGCGGCAGTGCGGCGCGAGCGAAATGATGCGCGTGCCCTCGTTCTCAGGGTTGCGCGAGTTGAGTACGAAGACGGGGATATTTTTCTTAACGGCGGGCAGGATGGTGGCTGGGTGCAGGACCTTGGCGCCGAAGTAGGCGAGCTCGGCGGCCTCCTCAAAGCTGATGGTCTTGACGCGCAGGGCTTCGGGGACGATGCGCGGGTCAGTGGTCATGATGCCGTTGACGTCGGTCCAGATCTCGATGGCCCCGGCGTCGATGCCACCGCCGACGAGGGCGGCGGTGAAGTCGGAGCCGCCGCGGCCGAGGGTGGTGGTGACGCCCTTCTCGGTTGAGCCGATGAAGCCGCCCATAACGCAGACGCGGCCTGCGGAGGCGTGGGGCAGGACGTGTTCCCTGAGGCGCTGCTCGATGAGCGCATCCTGGGGGACGGCCCTGCCGTGATGTGCATCGGTGAGGATGCAGGTGCGGGCGTCGATGTGGACGGCGTCGAGGCCGGAGTGGCGGAAGGCGTCGGCGATCATGCGGCTGGAGATCCGCTCGCCCATGGAGACGACCATGTCGTTGATGCGGGGGGTGAGCTCGCCGACCGCGGAGAGTCCGCGCAGGACTTCATCGAGGGAGCAGAATTCATTGTCGAGCCACTGGGTGAGGGCCGGGATGACCTCAGCCGAGACGAGCGCAGAGGCTGTCTCCAGATGGCGGTTGCGGAGGCGCGCGGTGATGGCGAGAGCGCCGGAGCGGTCTCCGCGCCCGGCAGCGGCGGCGGCGGCGAGAAGCTGATCGGTCACCCTGGCCATGGCGCTGACGACGACGATGGGCGTGAGGCCCTTGTCGTGGCGGCCGCGAACGATGGAGGCGGTCCGCTTGATGGCGGTGGCGTCTTCGACGGAGGTTCCGCCGAACTTCATGACGACAAGCTTGTTCATGCGGGGACAGCCGCCGGGTCGAGTTTGCCGAGCGAGACAAGCAGCTCGGCGTTGAGCAGGGCCGCTCCGGCTGCGCCGCGAATGGTGTTGTGGGAGAGCACGGTGAACTTCCAGTCGAGGAGCGTGCAGGGGCGCAGGCGTCCGACGGTGGAGGCCATGCCGTTGCCGCGCATCTTGTCGAGGCGGGGTTGGGGGCGGTCTTCGAGCGGAGTGAATTCGACGGGCTGCGCGGGCGCGGTGGGAAGGTCGCGTCCGGCGAGCGGGGTGAATGCGCGCCAGGTCTCGATGAGCTGCTCGCGGGTGGCCGGGCGGCAGAGCTTGATGCTGACGCTCTCGGTGTGTCCGTCGAGGACGGCGACGCGGTTGCAGTGCGCGGACATTTTTGCTTCGAGGGGGCGGACAACGCTCAAACCGCCCTCCAACGTCTGCCGGGAGCCGAGCAGGCGGAGAGTTTCGGCCTGCATCTTCTCTTCCTCATTTTTGATGTAGGGGACGACGTTGCCGAGGATGTCCATGGAGGAGACGCCGGGGTATCCGGCTCCGCTGATGGCCTGCATGGTGCTGACGAAGATGGCGTCGATGCCGAAGCGGTCAACGATGGGGCGGAGGGCGAGGACGAGTCCGATGGCGGAGCAGTTGGGATTGGTGACGATGTATCCGCCGGACTGCTTGCGCCATTGCTGATTTTCGAGGATGGGCAGGTGGTCGGCGTTGACCTCGGGGATGACGAGGGGCACGTCGGGGTGCATGCGGAAGGCGCTGGAGTTGGAGATGACTGCGCAGCCGGCGGCGGCGAAGGCGGGCTCCATTTCGTGGGCGATGTCGGCGTCGAGAGCGGCGAAGATGACCTTGGGCGCGCCCTCGGGCACGGCGGGCGAGACGGTCATGTTGGCAATGCGCGCGGGGAGCGGCGTATCGAGCTTCCAACGGGCGGCTTCACCGTATTTTTTGCCGCTGGAGCGGTCGCTGGCGGCGAGCCACGCCACCTCGAACCAGGGGTGATTCTCAAGAAGCTGGATAAAGCGCTGACCGACCATACCGGTTGCGCCCAGAATGCCTATTTGCTGCCGCATGTCGTGTGTGAGCCTGCCTTGCAATAAAGCCAGCGTCCCGCGCGGGTGTACGGCGAAGGATGATCGCTGTACTCAACAGTGTACCGTGGACGGGCGTTGAGGGCATACGCGGGAGCGTCCGGAGGGGTGTCCGGGGCTGCTCCCGCAGCGGTGTGGCGGCTATTTTGCGGGAGCCGGCATGGCGTAGGTGAAGTCGATGGTGGTGGTTTTGTGGGGCGCGACGGTGATGGTCGCGGTCTTCTGGCCCAGCTGCTCGTGGTCGGCGACGAGAGTGTAGGTTCCGGGAGGGACGCCCTTGATGGTGAAGTGGCCCGCGTCGCCGGAGACGCTGTAGAAGGGGTTGTTGACGGCGTTGATGTAGCCCTCCATCCAAGGGTGATTGTTGCAGCGGACGGGGATCATGAGCTCAGGTGCGGAAAGAGTGCGCGTCTGGGGCGGCGTGTTGGGAGCCTCGGAGATGTCGACGGTCTGATTTTTAGGGTTGGTCGGCGTGATGTGGACGTTGTGCATGGTGGCGTCGCTGTTGGTGAACTGGACGGGCTGACCGACCATGACTCCTACGACGTGCGGAATGTATTGGCAACCCTTCTGGTCCATGACGACGGCCTTGGAGGGCGGCGCGTAGGCTTTGCTGCCGAGGCCGGACTTGATGTAGACGATGACGTTTTCGAGTCCGGAGCCGGAGACGACGTACTGCTTGGTGTAGTTGGCGGAGGCGAGGCTACAGACCGGGTCCTGGCCCATGTCAATGAGAATGGGCTTGGGAGCCTTGCCGGTGAAATGGATGGTGCCGGAGATGGCGCCAGAGTTGGCCCAGTCAATGGTGGTGTAATTCTTCACCGGTGTGGGTGCACTGGTTGAGGACTTCTTGCAACCGGCGGCAGCCAGCAGCAGCGAGCAAAGAGCGAGGGCGAAGAATTTTTTAACCGGCATTTCTCTCCTTTTCAGTCTTCGATTATTTTGACGCAGTATCTCCTGATTCGAGTGCGGCGATGACCGCATCCGCGAAAGCTATTGTGCCTGATGAGCCGCCGACGTCGCGGGTGAGGGATTTTCCTTCGGTGAAGACCTTTTCGATGGCAGCCTGGAGGCGGTCGGCGGCGGCCGTTTCGTCGATGTGGTGGAGCATGAGGACGGCGGACTGCAGCAGCGCGGTGGGGTTGGCGATGTCCTTGCCGGCGATGTCTGGCGCGGAGCCGTGAACAGCCTCAAAGATGGCGGCGGCGTCGCCGATGTTGGCTCCGGGGACCAGGCCGAGGCCGCCGACGAAGGCGGCGCAGAGGTCACTGACGATGTCGCCGTAGAGGTTCTCGAGCAACAGCATGTCGTACTGGTAGGGATTCATGACCAGCTGCATGCAGGTGTTGTCGATGATGTGCTCGCCATAGGTGATGTCGGGAAAGCCCTTGGCAATGTTGCGGGCGCACTTGAGGAAGAGGCCGTCGGACATCTTCATGATGTTGGCTTTGTGGATGGCATTAATTTTTTTGCGATTGTGCTTGCGGGCGTACTCAAAGGCGAATTTGGCGATGCGGGTAGAGCCCTTTTCGGTGATGATCTTGAGCGACTCGACGACGCCGGGGACGACCTCGTGCTCGAGCCCGACGTACTCGCCTTCGGTGTTCTCGCGCATGATGATGAGGTCGACGCCGGGGTAGCGGGTTTCAAGGCCGGGAAGATTTTTAATGGGGCGGAAGTTGGCGTAGAGCTCGAACTTTTTGCGCAGGGTGACGTTGATGGAGGCGAATCCGCCACCGATGGGGGTGGTGACGGGGCCCTTGAGGGCGACCTTGTTGCGCTCGATGGATTCGTAGAGTTCTTTTGGGATGTATTCCTTGTGTATTTCGAAGGCTTCCGCGCCGGCGGCGAAGCGCTCCCAATTGAAGCGGACGCCGGTGGCCTCGAGGATGCGAACGACCGCGTTGGAGACTTCAGGGCCGATTCCGTCGCCGGGGATGAGGGTAACTGTGTGTGTTTTCTGCATGGTCTCTTTCATACGTAATGGGCACGGTGTGGCGCGGACGCGGCGACCGTACAATCCAGGTTTGATGCTAGCCGGCTACTTGCTCTTACGGGGTTCCTTGGCGCCGAGCAACTGCTCCAGCTCTTCCTTGAATTCGCGGACGTCCTTGAAGTCGCGGTAGACGCTGGCAAAGCGGATGTAGGCAACGGTGTCCAGAGTTTTGAGGTGCAGCATGATCAGCTCACCTATCTCACTGGTGGTGCGCTCGCGCTCGGGCGAATCCATGAGGAAGGACTCCGCCTCATCGACCAGTGTTTCCATGGCGCTGGCCGGTACGGGCCGCTTTTCGCAGGCGTGCAGCAGGCCGCTCAACACTTTCTGGCGCTCGAACTTTTCCCGGCGGCCGTCTTTTTTGACGACCATGTAGGGGATTTCGTCGATGCGTTCGTAAGTGGTGAAGCGTTTGTTGCAACGCTCGCATTCGCGGCGTCGGCGGATGGAGTCGGCTTCCTTGCTTTCGCGCGAGTCAACGACACGATCTTGCGCAAACCCGCAGTATGGACACTTCATTGCTATGTTTCATTTTAGCAGCGGAGAAGGGGTTGGGGAGCGGTAGCCACCCGCCGGAAGCCGGGAAGGACCAAGTGTTCGCTATTCGGGATTCGAAAAGGTGTGTGCGGCGGAGGTTGAGTCTTGAGACAATAGGTCAACTATGGCTCGTGGGATTGCTGCGGTTTTGATGGGCTGCCTGGTGGGGCTGGGCGGCTGCGGGTATCACCCGGTAGGCGCGGCGGCGCATTTGCCGGAGACGGTGCATACGCTGGCGGTCCCGGTTTTCAAGAACGATACGCAGTCGTACCATACCGAGGAGCTGTTTACGCAGGCGGTGATCAAGGAGCTGTCGAGCCGGACGCCGTACCGGCTGGTGGCGGGGCACAGCGCCAAGGCCGATGCGACGCTGGATGGGACGATCACGAGCTTCCAGGTGACTCCGCTGACGTACAACTCGCGGACCGGGCAGTCGTCGAGCTTTCTGATTACGATCAAGGCCCGCGTGAAAGTAGTGGACCGCGACGGGCGGGTACTGTACCAGAATTCGTCGTACCTGTTTCGGCAGCAGTATGAGACGACGCAAGATCTGGTGACGTTTATCCAGGAAGACGGCCCGGCGGAGCATCGGCTGGCGCGGGATTTCGCGCAGTCGGTGGTGTCGGACATTCTGGAGTCCTTTTAATGCAGATACAGGCAAACAAAGCGAGGCGCAGCTAGATGGGCGCGGGGTTGGCGGCGGCGGACCGCTTTGTGGCCGAGGTGCGCGACGGGAAGCTGCGGGCCGGATATGTGCTGCTGGGGGACGAGATTTTTCTGTATGAGCGCTGCCGGAAGGCGGTGCTGGAGGCGCTGGTTCCGCTGGAGATACGGGACTTTTGCCTGAGCGACCTGGATTTAACCGAGACAAATATTTATGAGGTGCTGGACCGGGCGCGGACGCCGTCTCTGATGGCTCCGTCCCAGGTGATTTTTGTGCGCGGGCTGAAGGCGCTGTACACGCGGGGCGCGAAGAAGGAAGAGTTTGGGGCGATTGAGGAGTACTTCCGGTCGCCGAGTCCGCAGTGCCTGATGTTGTTTGTGGCGGACCATATCCGGATACCGTCGGACATGCGGCGGATGGATCTGGAGGACAAGAACCGCTACCAGCGAATCCGCGAGACGCTGGGCGAATGGTGCGGGATGGTGGAGCTGGCGCGCGTGGACGAGACGGACGCACTGCGCTGGATTGTGGCGGAGAGCGAACGGCTGGAGGTGAAGTTTGATCAGGACGCAGCGCGCGAGCTGGCGGACGCGCTGGGCTCGGACATGATGCTGATTGCCAGCGAGTGGAACAAGCTGCTGCTGTATGCGGGCGAAAAGAAGCATGTGACGCTGGGCGACGTGGAGACAATGGTGCTGGCGGCCAAGCAGCGGTCGCTCTATGAGCTGACGGACGCGATTTCGGCCAGGGACACGGCGCGGGCGCTGAAGCTGCTGGCGGGGCTGCTGAATGCCTCGGATGGCGGCGAGGATTCGGCGATTGGGCACCTATACATGCTGGCGCGCACCTTTCGGCAGATGCTGGTGATTCTGGAGAAGAATGTGCGCGATCCGCGGGCGATATGGCAGGCGCTGTGGCAGGGCTTCCGGATGCCTCCGTTTGCGGCGGAGGATTTGATTCGGCAGGCACGGCGATACAAGGGGAGCCGGGAGATTACGCGGGCGTTGCGGCTGATTGCGCGGGCGGACCTGGAGCTGCGGTCGCAGCCTCCGGACAAGCGGCTGGTGCTGGAGCGGCTGGTGTTTGACCTGACGAAGGAGCCGAAGACGGCGCGGGGCGAGTCTGACGGGCAGTATGCGATGGACCTTGGGTAGTACTGTTGCCTCCGGCGGCGCCTGACCACCCCAGCACGCAAAGGCCGCGTGCCGGGGACCCCGATCCGCAGCACGCGGTCCTTGCCGGACGGGCGGGCTGACCTAATTCCAGCAAGCAAGTGCGGCGTGCGGTCTATTTAGAACAGGGATGCGCTGATGACGAGCAGGAACGCGGCGATGACGATGGCGATCTGGTAGATGGATTCGCCGGACTGGTGGCGGAGGTCAGACTGCAAGGGGGCGGATTGGGATTGCGTCTGGTGCATGGGCCGTCTCGCTATAGGGGGATGTTGTGGATGACTTCCGGTAAGAGTACGACCGGGGCGGGCGACCGGATGTATCCGGCGTATCTAATTAGACCCAGTTTCGCCGAATTCGATGCGTGGAATTGTTAATTTTCGTGTGGGTTGCCTAAGGGTCAACAAGGGCGGGAACAAAGCGGGAATAAGCCGGCGGGATGTAAAATCGCCATCATGACGGATGGAGCAGGCGGGCCGAATTTTCTGGGTGCGGGATCGGGACGGAATGGAGCGAAAGAGCCGCGTCCGATTCTTCCCTGGGCCATTGCCGGTACGGTTGTCGGGCTGATTGTCGCCATATGGCTGGTGCTGGGGTCCGCGCCGAAACCGCTGAATCCGGGCGGGCCGGGGCTGGCGCCGCCCGCCGCGTATGCGAAAAATCTGACGATCTCGAACATCAAGATGAGCACCGCGTCGACGATTATCGGGGCGACGCAGACCTATGTGGACGGGGACATTACGAACCACGGCGACAAGACGCTGACTGGCGTGACGGTGCAGGTGGCGTTTCACGGATTTACCGGCCCGATTGCGCAGAAAAATGCGATGCCGATGGAGCTGATTCGAACGCGGGAGCCGGTGATCGATATTGAACCTGTTTCGGCCTCGCCGATTGCTCCGGGACAGACGAAGTCGTTCCACCTGATTTTTGATCATGTGTCCGCGGACTGGAACCAGCAGTATCCGGAGATACGGGTGATTGCAGTGGAGACGAAGTAGAGTTTGCGGTGAACGCAGAACGAGGAGCGGATGACCGCTCCTCGTTTTTATTGGAGTTGAATTGCTTACTGCCGGGGCTATATGCCGGGCGGCGGAGGCGCGGGAGCGGAGCCGTTGGCTGGCGGCGGGTCGCCCGGGCCTGGCGGAGGCGGAGGTCCATCGGGGCCTGGCTGGCCACGCCAGTGATGGTCCATGTGGCGCCCCATCATTCCGTGGCGCTCCATCATTTCGTGGTGCTGATGGACAAGCGCCTTGAGTTTGGTCCACTGGTCGAGGGTGAGGACCCTGCGAATGCCGAAGAGCATGCGTGCGTTGGCTTTCTCAAGGTTGGCGCGGTCCTGGGCGATGGTGTCGATCTGAGCGAGAACCTTTGCTTCATCGGGCTGGTCGGCTCCAATCATGGGGCGCATGCGGAGCTCGTCCTTCTGCAAGGTGGCCTTGAGGTCGACCAGTTGCAGGCGATGCTTGAAGAAGATGACATCCATCTGCTTCTTCTGCGCGGCGGTGATGTTGAGCTTGCCGGCGAGCTTGGGGTTGTCCCACCAGCGCCCATGGTTGGGGCGATGGAAGTCGTGTTCCATGGGGCCGCCGTGGCCGTTGCCGTGCCAGTTTTGCGCGAAGGAGGGCGCGGAGGCCCCAAGGCAAACCATGGAAGCGACCGCGAGGAGGATGGTGGGGAGTTTCTTACGAGCGAGCAACATTAGTGGTTCTCCGTTGGAGCGAGCGCCGATCCATTGGAGGAAGAGCGACTCGCGGAATTTGAGGCAGAAGTCGAGGTTGAATCAGAATTCCAGCTTGCAAGCTCAGCCAGCGGTTTGAGCGGGGAGGGGACGGTTTCAGAAACATCCGTGTCCACCTGTTCGAGCAAGGCGTTGTCCGCTTCATGGACCGGGGCATGTGCTGTGGCGGCTGTGATGACAGGCTGCGGCGCGGCGCTGTGCGAGCTGAGCGAGAACGGCAGCGTGGCCAGGAAGAGCAGCGCGGCGCAGGCCCAGGCAAGCATCATGGTTTGGCGGGCGCGGCGGCGGCGGCGGCGTGCGGGAGCCAGCCAGTCAGCGGAGACAGGGCGCGCGGTCTCGCGGCTGGCAATGTGCGTGACAGCCGAGCGAAAGGCGCGGATGGTGTTGGCGAGCTCACCGGTGGGTTCAAGCGAGTTTTGTTCGAATTGAGTGTTCATGACTGACCTCCCGCGCGTTCGCGAACGATGCGCAGCGCACGATACAGGTGCGATTTGACGGTGCTGGTGTTCATACCCGTGGTTTCTGCAATTTCCGCGAGCTCCATTTCCTCAACAAAGCGCAGGATAAAGACGTTCCGCTGCTGACGGGAGAGCTCGCCGACTACGTTCCAAACCTGTTTAACCTGCTCTCGCTGCAGCATTACTGTTTCCGCAGTAGCGGCTGGATCCGGAACCCAGTCGCTGATGTCGACCATGTCGATGGCGCTGTCGCGTGTCTTCTGCCAGAAGCGCATGCGACGGCTGCGCAGATGGTCGCGGACCAGGTTGAGCGCAATACGCGTGAGCCAGGTGCTGATGCTGGCGTCGCCGCGGAACTGGTGGCGGGCGTTATAGGCCCGGAGGAAGCAGTCCTGGGTGAGCGACTCGGCGAGGTCACGATCGCCGAGCGATGCCATGAGGAAGCGGAAGATACGGGAGCGGTAAAGCCGCACCACCTCGTCAAAATCCGCCAGCTCCAGCACCAGTTGCTCCTGCGATATCAGCGGAAGCTCAGTGGAAGCGATGTTTTCCATGCATAGGTATAGACGAGATTCCGCACCCCGAGTTTACTTTGCCGGGGGGGATTTGTGCGGGCCGCAGGGAGCTGCCAAGGGGCTATTTTTTGATATGGGCGGCTATGGCGTCAATGTCAAAGCCATTGGGAGGCATTTTGACGTTGTAGGCGGCGCCGTAGAGATAGCGCTGGCTGACGATGTCGCCGTTGTGGAAGCGGGTAATGCTGAAGGCGGTGGGGAATCCATCGATGATGTGGTAGTTGTCGTACTCCTCGCGGTCGGTGTCCTTGTCGTGGTAGATGGGATCGCGCCACTGGAAGGTCCGGCTGCGGGGGAGGTGGGTCTCAGCGTCCATCTGGATGGTGATGGACTGGTTGTTGGCGTTGATAAGGGTGACCTGATCGGTAAGATGGCGCTCGGAAAGGGTTTGGCCGTTGTCGATGAAGAGGGTGCGGGGATCGTTCATCCAGACGCGGAGGGCTGTATTCAAGGAGTGGTCGCGGCGGCGGATGTGGTCCTCGCAGATGTCCCTGGGCAGGTTGCGCTTGCCGAGGTAGGTGGCCTCCCAGCACTTGTCGCCGGTGAAGATCATAACGTCGTCGTGCTTCTTGCCGTACTCGACGCGCTCCTGTCCGGAGGGAGTGACCCACTGGTAGTAGGTCTCAGTGGCTCCGGTGGGCTTGCCATGATAGAAGCCGGAGACGCGGCCGTGGTAGAAGCTGTTCTGGAGCGAAAGCCAGTGTTGGCCACCCATGGCCGTCAGCATGGCCTGAAGCTCGGCACGGGCCTTCTTTGCGTTGGAGCCGGGGATTTGCTGGGTTTGCGCGGAGACGGATGGGCCCGCGGTGAAGCAGGCAGCGAAAAGAAGCAGGGTAAGGGCAGCGAGCTTTTTCATCCGACGAGAACCGCGCCTCCATTCACGTTGAGGATTTCTCCGCTGATGAAGCCGGCGTAGGGGGTGCAGAGAAACAGTATAGGACCGGCTATTTCGATTGGACGCGCGACGCGGCGGAGGGGTATCGAGCCGAAGATGCGGGCGCTGGTGGCGGGGTCAGCGAGGGCCGTGGCGGACATATCGGTTTCAACCCAGCCGGGGGCGACGCAGTTGACGGAAATGCCCTGCGGGGCGAGCTCGCTGGAGAGGCTTTTGGTGAGGCTGATGATGGCTCCTTTGCTGGCGGCGTAGTCGGCGTGGTTGGCCTCGCCGCGCTGGCCGGCAGTGGAGCTGACGAAGACGATGTGTCCGGCGGGCTGGCTGGGCGCAGCGGGCTGTTCGGGCCTGGCCCGGCCCTGGCGGAGCATCTGGGCGACGGCGGCCCGGGTGAGTCCGAAGACGCTGTCGAGGTTGATGGCGAGCGTGGAGCGCCACTGATTGTCGGACATGGCTGCGATGGGGGCGTCGTCGGGCGGCCAGACGCCGTGATTGGCGACGAGGGCGTCGATGCGGCCGAAGGCGGCGATGGTTTTGGCGACGAGGGCGCGGCCGTGGCCGGGGGTGGAGAGCTCCTGCTCGACGGCGATGCAGTTGGAGCCCAGCTCGGCGACGAGGGCGTCGGCGGCAGAGCGGGCGGTGCGGTAGCTGAAAACGACGCAGGCTCCGGCCTGGTGGAAGAGGCGGACGGCAGCGGCCCCAATGCCGCGGGAGCCTCCGGTGATGAGAACGACTTTGTTGTCGAGGGAGAGCGGGACCGAGGGCGGAGGCATACTTTGACGCTACTGGAGGCCCGTTCTGGAGGCAAGAAGGGCTGGCTCCGGGAAGGGTCCGAATACAGGTCTACCGGCGACGCGGTGACGACCACGACAGGCCCGGGACACTGCGGGCGCTAGTCGTTGAAAGCGGGGCCGATGTTCGCGCGATAGCGCGCGCGCGCCATATCGAGTTTTGCAATTGCTTCTGGCTGAAGAGGTTTGGCACAGCCAAGTTGTCGTGTTGTGAGGCAGACCTGCGCGAAGTGCTCGCATACCTCGGTCTTCATGAATGCGTCGAGGAGGTCTTTGCCATAGGTCACGAGTCCATGATTCGCGAGCAGGATGGCATCGTGGTTCTGAATATAGGGCTGCATGCTGTCGGCGACCTCGTCGGTGCCGGTGGTGGCATATTCGGCGAGGGGAATTTTGCCCAGGGTCATGATGATCTCGGCGCAGAGCGGAGCATCAAGCGCAAGGCCGCAGGAGGCGAAGCCGGTTGCAATCGGCGGGTGCGCATGCACGACGGCGTTGACGTCGGGGCGGGCATGGTAAATGGCAAGATGCATGCCGATTTCGCTGGTGACGTTGCGAGTTCCGGAAAGGAGGCGGCCGTCGAGGTCGGTAATGACCATGTCAGAGGGGCGGAGCAATGCCTTGCTGCAGCCGGTGGGCGTGGCGAGGATGCGGCGCTCGTTGAAGCGGTCTTCGAAGGGAAAGCGAACAGAGAGGTTGCCGGAGGTGCCGGGAGCGAAGCCGAGGCGGTGCATCCAGTGCGCGCAACGGGCCAACTGGCGGCGTAATTCGCGCTCAGATTGCTCAATGTTAACGACCGACCCGCTGACGTGCGCAGCAGGTCGAGCGGCGGAAGGCTTTTCCAGTACGGTAATTGAGGTGTGAGGAATCATACTCGTGCGACCTTTACATTCGGCTATCAAGGGATGATTTACGTAGTCGAAAAATCGTGGGCAAGCACGAAAACTAGCACTGCAGGACACATCCTATCTGGATAGGGGGCAGCATAGGACAGGGAGGAGCCGTATGTGCTGTGCGGAGACAGCAGGTGACAGGTTCCGCGCTATGAAAGCGGCCAGCGGGTTGAAGGCTGGCTGCCGTAAGCGCAAGGATAAACAACAGCATGGCCTGAAGTGAGCGCAGCGCTGTGGCAGGAATCTCCGCGTAAGGTGCAACACAGAACGCGAGGATACATGCGATGCACAGCAGAGCCGCGACGACTTTGATGGAACGCGCCATTGGGGATGATGGTAGAAAGAATTTCACTGCATTGCAAGAGAGTGTTTTTGTGCGCAACCCAGCGTAGCACCAAATTGGGCTGCTGAGAGGGGTCTGAGCGGGGCGATTTCGGGGCCTGTCTAGATGACGACAGACTCCTGGTATTCGCCGAAGATCTGGCGCAGGGACGCAGCGATTTCGCCCACGGTGGCGTAGTTTTCGACTGCATTGAGGATGGCGGGCATGAGGTTTTGACCGCTGCGGGCGTGGTCGCCGACTTGGTTCAGGGCGGCCTGCCAGGGGGCCGGGTCGCGGCGGGCGCGGAGGGCCCGGAGGCGCTCGACCTGCCTGCGTTCCAGATTTTCGTCGATATGCTGGGTGGGGATGGGCGGTTCTTCCTCACGAGTAAAGCGGTTGACACCGACGACGGTGGCCTGGCCGGAGTCGACGGCACGCTGGTAGTCGTAGGCGGCGGACTGGATTTCCTGCTGCACCCAGCCGCGCTCGATGGCGCGCAGCATGCCTCCGAGGGCGTCGATGCGGTCGAGGTAGTCGCGAGTCTGCTGTTCCAGACCGCTGGTGAGGGACTCGATGTAGTAGGAGCCGGCGAATGGGTCGATGGTGTTGGCGACGCCGGACTCGGAGGCGATGATCTGCTGGGTGCGGAGGGCGATGCGGGCGGCTTCTTCGGTGGGCAGGGCCAGGGCTTCGTCGTAGCCGTTGGTGTGGAGGCTCTGGGTGCCTCCGAGGACGGCGGAGAGCGCCTGGATGGCGGTGCGGACGATGTTGTTCTCCGGCTGCTGGGCGGTAAGGGTGGAACCGGCGGTCTGGGTGTGGAAGCGGAGCATCCAGGAGCGGGGATTTTTGGCGCGGAAATGCTCGCGCATGATGTACGCCCAGAGGCGGCGGGCAGCGCGAAACTTGGCGACTTCCTCGAAAAAGTTGTTATGCGCGTTGAAAAAGAAAGAGAGGCGCGGCGCGAAGCGGTCGATGTCGAGTCCGGCATCGATGGCGGCCTGCACGTAGGTCATGCCGTTGGCCAGGGTGAAGGCGATCTCCTGCGCGGCGGTCGAGCCGGCCTCGCGCATGTGGTAGCCAGAGATGGAGATGGTGTTCCACTCCGGGATGTGCTCATTGGCCCAGGCGAACATATCGGTGACGATGCGCATGGCGTGGGGGATGGGGTAGATGTAGGTCCCGCGGGCGATATACTCCTTCAGGACGTCGTTCTGGACGGTGCCGGAGAGCTTTTTGGCGTTGGCCCCGGTGCGGCGGGCGACGGCGACGTAGAGCGCAAGCAGGATGGCGGCGGTCGCGTTGATGGTCATGGAGGTGGAGATGGTGTCGAGGGGGATGCCGTCGAAGAGGCGCTGCATGTCCTCGATGGAGTCAATGGCGACGCCGACTTTGCCGACTTCGCCCAGGGCCATGGGGTCGTCGGAGTCGTAGCCGATCTGGGTGGGCAGGTCGAAGGCAACGGAGAGCCCTGCGGTTCCGTTGGCGATGAGGAATTTGTAGCGGCGGTTGGAGTCTTCGGCGTCGCCCATGCCGGCGTACTGGCGCATGGTCCAGAGGCGGCCGCGGTACATGGTGGGCTGGATGCCGCGCGTAAAGGGGAACTCGCCGGGGTAGCCGAGGTCGCGGTCGGGGTCGAGGTCAGGGAGATCGGCGGCGGTGTAGACGGGTTTGGCTGGGTCGGCAGGCACGGCGGTTAGTGGCGAACGGATGATTGTAGCTGTAGCTCAGGATACGCCGCAAAAGAAAGGCCCTTCGGGCCGGGACTGCATCGTACGTAAAGGGTGGTTGGTTGCGAAGGGTTTAGAAGGGGAAAGTTACGCCTCCGTAGGCCGTAACCGGTGCACAGGGATAGGCGATGACGGAGTTGGCAGCATAAGGCGAATCGTGTTGAGCAGGGAGGATTCCGAGGAAGGTTCGCACACTGGGGCGGCGCAGCCTGAGACAGCTATTTTGAACTTTGGCTGAGTTGGTTTTTTCGTTTTTGTTTTTTGCTGGCGCGGTAGAAGGAGCTGATGGAGAAGTAGAGGAAGACGATGGCGATGGCGGCGTACATCAGGAATCGTTCGTGCTGGGGGCCGCTTTGCCATGCGGCGTGGAGCCGCCAGGCGTTCTGGATAAAGAAGAGGCCGAAGATGGCGAAGAAGACGCCGGTAATCTCCAGCCAAAGGACGCTGCCGACGTGGGCAAAAGGCCCCCAGAAGGATTCGCCGAAGCGTTTGGCTCCGCGTTTTGCCCCGGCAGCGGCAGCCTTGCCGCGCGCAGCATACTGCGGTGCATCCTGGCGAACGGTCTGCGCAGTATGCGCGGCGCGGTCACGGAGCATTCCTGATGCAACGCGCATGCCTACGCCAATCCCGCGGCCTACGCGGTTCGGTTTCATATAAGGAGTTTAGCAGCGATGCGAATTCAATTCTGATTGCGGGTATCGGACATCGGAAGTAAGGTTAATGGAGTACCGGAGTGGGCTGAGGCGCGCTTCGATGCGGAAACGGAGCCAGGCCTCTTGAACCAGAAAATGCGCAAACTCGTCCAGAAACTTGGAGAAGCGATCCATGAGACCGTCTCTGAATCGGAACAGATTGCCGGCGTGGTGCAGGACATCCGGAGGCAGGGGTTTGATGTATTGCTGATGCTGGAGGCGACGATTGGCTTGAATGAGCTGGCCGAGCAGCAACCCGGATCCGCAGAGGAGGCATCGAGCGTATTAGAAGGGGATGAGCAGAGCAGTGAGCGCACATTTACCGTGCAGGATCTGCATTTTCTTCGATCGCTGCGGATTGCCGTTGAGGGCGAAGGCGAAGCTTCTCCGGGAGAGTAGAGCCTGGATAGTGTGACGTGCTGTGCGGTACCATCCTTTGGTCCGGCTGCAGCCCAGACATGACATAAAACCAAGACGCGAGGGTATCATTAATGCCGATGAGGGACACACTGGGCGTTTTACTGGCAGGTGGCGCAGGCGAGAGACTTTTTCCTCTGACCCGGGATCGCGCGAAGCCGGCGGTGCCTTTTGGCGGCAACTACCGGATTATCGACATTACGCTTTCCAATTGCATTAATTCCGATCTGCGCCATGTGTACATCATGACGCAGTACAAGGCGCTGTCGCTGAACCGGCACATTCGCGAGGGCTGGACGAGCGTAGTGGCGCAGGACCTGAGCGAGTTTATCGAGATTCTGCCGCCCATGCAGCGGGTAAGCTCGAACTGGTACATGGGTACGGCGGACGCGGTTTACCAGAACATTTATTCAATTGGAGCCGAGCAGCCGAAGCATGTGCTGATCCTCTCTGGGGACCACATTTACAAGATGCACTACGGCAAGATGCTGGAGCACCACGAGCAGTCCGGCGCGGATGTGACGCTGGCGACGCTGCCGATTGACCCTTCAGAGGTATTCCGTTTTGGCGTGGTCGAAGTGAATAAACAGGGCGAAGTGGTGGGTTTTGATGAGAAGCCGAAGACCACGGATCTGCGGTCGCCGTTCAATCCGAACATGGTGGATGCCTCGATGGGCATTTATCTGTTCAACACGGATGTACTGCTTCCGGCGCTGCTGCAGGACGCCGAAGACCCGACGTCAAAGCACGATTTTGGGCACAACATTCTGCCGGGCATTCTGGGCAAGTACAAGATATGCGCCTACAACTTTGTGGATGAGAACCAGCAGCACGCGCTCTACTGGCGCGATGTGGGCACACTGGAAGCGTATTACGACGCGAACATGGACGTTGCGTCGGTTTCGCCGGTGTTCAACCTGTACGACCGGAACTGGCCGATCCGGACGCGGGTGCGGCAGTATCCGCCGGCGAAGTTTGTGTTTGGCGAGCCGGGTCGCACGGGCATGGCGATCAACTCGATTGTGTCGGCGGGCTGCATTGTTTCCGGCGCGACGGTGCGCAACAGCGTGCTGTCGCAGGATGTGCGCGTGAATTCGTACTCGGAATTGGATTCGAGCATTGTGTTTTCCCATGTGAACATCGGGCGGCACTGCCGGATACGGAAGGCGATTATCGATCGCGACGTGCAGTTGCCCGAGGGCACGGTGATCGGCTACGACCTGAACGAAGACAAGAAGAATTACTTCGTGACTCCGTCGGGGCTGACCGTCGTGACGCGGGATTACTCGCTGTATGAGAACCCGGTGTCTTCTGATTTTCTGATGGAAGGCTGACTGCCTGCGGATCAGAATCCGAGGTGGTGCAGGTAGAAGACGACACCGGATGCCGCGATGCAGTAAATTCCGAAGAGATACCAGCGTCCGCCCTCAAGCCAGCGGCTGAGCCACTTGAGGGCGACCAATCCAGCGAGAAATGCGAAGAACATGCCGGTGAGTCCGGGCACCATGGCTGAAGCAAGATTCAGGCTGTTGGTGATGTGGTCTGCGTGCACGATGCGCAGGACTTCTTTACCCACGGCGAGCGGCGTAAGCAGGATAACCAGCGCAAAACTGAAGGCCTCTGATCGCTCGCGGTTGACGCCCGTAAGCATGCCTGTGGAGATGGTGGCGCCGGAGCGGGAGAATCCGCGGAACGGGATGCAGAGGCCTTGGATGACGCCGATCCACGCCGATTGAATCATGGAGGGCTCGCGATCGTCGTTTTCGCGGCTGGGCAAGAGGCCGGCCACGAGAATGAGAATGCCGACGGCGAGCAGGGCGGGAGCGATCCATTCCAGGTGATTGAAGAGGTCCTCAATCTGCGGGTGGGGGACGCCTTTGAGCAGGGTCATCTCGGCGAGCTTTATCATTGCCAGGCCAACCACGCCGGTGAGAAATGTGGCCCAGATGAGGCGGATGGCGATGAGATTGAATGCGCCGCGACTGCGGAAGTAGGTCCTGCGCCACTGCTTCCAGAAGTAGACAACGACCGCAAACATAGTGCCGGTGTGGAGCATGACGAGCATAAGCGTCATTTGCGGCGAGGAGGCATTGAGGCCCATGATGCGCTCGGCGACAACGACATGGGCGGAGCTGGAGACAGGGAGCAGCTCGGCCAATCCCTGGATGATGGCAAGGATGATGATCTTGAACAGCGGCATGGCTTTTCTTTTTGTATCAGAGACGAGCCATGTGCTGTTTGATCAGGCCAGAAACTTTGCCGCGTCTTTGGCGAAGTAGGTGACGATGAAGCCGGCGCCGGCGCGACGGATGGAGAGCAGCGACTCCATCATGGCGCGCTGCGGGTCGAGCCAGCCTTTGGCGAAAGCGGCCTGCAGCATGGAGTACTCGCCGGACACCTGGTATGCGCCGATGGGGACCTCGAAGCGTTCGCGGGCGGCGCGGATGACGTCGAGGTAGGGCATGGCGGGCTTCATGAGGATCATGTCCGCGCCCTCGCCCAGGTCGAGGTCGATTTCTCGCATGGCCTCACGGATGTTGGCAGGGTCCATCTGGTAGCTGCGGCGGTCGCCAAACTGGGGCGCGGAGTCAGCGGCGTCGCGGAAGGGGCCGTAGAAGGCCGAGGCGAACTTGGAGGCGTAGGAGAGGATGGGCGTCTGCTCAAGGCCTTCTTCGTCGAGGTGGTCGCGGATGGCGGCGACGCGGCCGTCCATCATGTCACTGGGAGCGACGATGTCGGCTCCGGCGGAGGCCAGCGAGACGGCGGTTTTGGAGAGCAGGGCGAGGCTGGAGTCGTTCTCGATTTCGTAGTCGTCGCCATGCTTTTTCACGATGCCGCAGTGGCCGTGCGAGGTGTATTCGCAGAGGCAGACGTCGGCGATGAGCAGGAGCTTTTTGGCCGCGGATGAAGCCTTGAGGGCGCGCAGGCCGCGCTGGACGATGCCGTCGTCGGCCCAGGCCCCGGTAGCCTGCTCGTCTTTGGAGGCGGGAAGGCCGAAGAGCAGGAGGCCTCCGACGCCGAGGGCCGCGGCGGACTCGGCTTCCTTGACGGCTTCGTCGACCGAGAGGTTGAAGACGCCGGGCATGGAGGAGATTTCGCGGCGTACCCCTTCGCCCTCGCAGAGGAAGATGGGATGGATGAGCGCGCCGGGCTCGAGGTGGGTCTCGCGGACGAGGTTGCGTATGGATTCGGTGCGGCGGAGGCGGCGCAGGCGGGTGACGGGGTATTCCATGGTTTTATTATGGGGTATTTCCCGGCGGTTGTTACAGATACCGCGCGTTGACCGGGGTGGCGGGGAGCTATAGACTTGAGTTATCTCAACGCAGACAGCCGACGAGTGTGCTTTGGCTGCGCGAAGTTCCCGCCTTTGAAAGGCTTTCTGAAGGACATCAGTGGATACACAGACACGTCACGCGCTTAAACAGGATCGTTTTGTCGAGGCAACGGCCTCCAGTCTCGGCTGGTTACAGGACCACCGCAGGAACGCGATCATCGCATCGGTAGCAGCCGTGGTGCTTGTCGCCGCAGTGCTTGCAGGAGTGATGATTTACCATTCGCGATTGTCGAAGGCGGAAGCGCTGTACGGACAGGCGATGGACATCTACAACACGCCGCTGGCCCAGCCGGGGCAGGAGATACCGCCCGGCCAGAAGACGTATCCGACGGCGGCGGCGCGTGCGAAGGCCGCGAATCCCATGTTTGTGCAGGCTGCGAATAAGTACGGCTGGTTCAAAGTGGGGAAGAATGCGGGGTATTTCGCGGGGCTGACGTATCTGGACATGGGCCAGACGGCGAGCGCGGAGAAGGATTTGAAGAGCGCGGTTGATTCGCACGACAGCGGTCTTGAGGCGCTGGCCAAGATGGCGCTTGCGGGGCTGTATCGGCAGACGGGGCGCGACGATCAGGCCGTAGACCTGTACAAGCAGGTGATCAAGCATCCGACGATCACGGTGCCGGCAGCGGCGGCCCAACTGGAGTTGGCGGGGCTGTATGAGGTGAAGAATCCGGCCGAGGCGAAGAAGATTTACGCCCAACTGAAGGACCACGACAAGGACACGGTAGCCGGACAGATTGCCGCACAGAAGCTGGGTGGTGGCGCCGAATAGGCCCGCGACAGGTTTCGCAAAAGGCAGGCCCCTTGCGGGTCTGCCTTTTGCATTTTGCGGGGAAAGAAAGCGACGCATTGCGTCTGACCGGGCGCGGACGGTCTGCGTGAGCGAAAATGGAGGGTTGCCCGTCCTTATGGCATGAGTTCCTTTACGGGGCAGATTGCCGAGTGGATGGCGCCGGACTTTGCACCTGCCATGACCGTCGACACGACAGAAACAATCGCCGCGCTGGTTGCCGAGTACTCGGCGGCGCTGTATCGCGTGGCCTACTCTGTGGTGCGCAATAGCGCCGAGGCGGAGGACGCGGTGCAGGAGGCGTTTCTGCGGGTGCTGAAGCACCGGGACAAGCTGCATGAGATTCGCGATGTGCGTGTGTGGCTGGTGCGAATTACCTGGAACGTGGTGCTGGACCGCAAGCGGCGCAGCAAGACCAGGCCGGAGAGCGACGACATTGCGGACTTTGCCCGGGTGCTTACCTCGGCGGACCGGAGGGCGGACGAAGAGGTTATTTCGTCGCAGGAGCAGGCGCGGATACTAGCGATGATCGACCGGCTGCCGGGCAAGGAGCGCGAGGCGCTGCTGCTTTCAGCGGTCGAGGAGCTATCCACGGCAGAGATTGCCGACGTGCTGAAGACAACGGAATCATCGGTGCGCTCGCGAATTTTTCGCGCGCGCCGCGAACTCTCCGCATTGCTGGAGAAGGAGGGAGTCTCGCGATGAGGGGAAACTACGAAGAGCGGATTGACCGCGCGCTGCGCGAGCTGGGAACGGCCGGACCCGCGGCCGGAATGGAAGAGCGGATTGTTGCGCGGCTGGCCCAGGCGGGCGAAGAGAAGCGGAGTTTTTTTCGGGTGCCTCAACTGGTGTTCGGGCTGGCGGCCGCCGCCATAGGCTGCGCGGTGATTGTGGTGGGCAGCGTTAGCCACTCGCACCACATCCTGCCGGAGGCTCCGGGGTTGCAGGTGCCGGGGATTACGCAGTCGGGTGTTGGAGCGGCATCCGGCACGCGCGTTGCGCCGCAGCCGGTGACGGCGCTGCCGCAGGACCGGCCACGGTCAGTGCGTGAAAAGAGCAACGGCCGCGCGGTGATTTCTCCCAAGGCAAAGAAGCGGGCGGGCATTGCGGTGCCGCAGAAGCTGCCCGCGCAGCAAGAGTCCCACTGAACCAGCTGGAGAAATGCTATAGCCGGGCGCGCCAGCGTATCCTGAGATGACCATGCGGCTCGCGTGCATTCTCTGGTGTTGTAGTTGCCTGTTCGCAGCGGGCTCGATGGCGCAGCGGGCGGCGCCGATTCCGAATGCAGCGACACTTTTAAAGCAGGTGGCGGAGCACCAGCGCCAGGTAGACAAGACGCGTGAGGACTACACGTGGCGCGAGAGCATTGCGACGCGAATGCTGGACAAGCATGGCAACGTAAAGAAAACAGAAAGCTCGGTAGTGGATGTGTTTTTTGTGAATACGCATGCGATTCGGCGGCTGGTGCAGAAGGACGGGAAGGACCTGAATCCGGATGCGCAGAAGAAGGAACAGAAGCGGGTGATGCAAGAGGTGGCGAAGGCGGAGAAGACGCCACCGGGCGAGTTTCTGGACAAGCACACGGTGAGCGTGACCGAGGTGCTGAGCATGATGCAGGCATCGCACCCGCGGCGCGAGGTGGTGGACGGGCGCAGCGATCTTGTTTTCGACTTCACGGGCAATCCGCATGCGAAGACGCACGGCGTGGCGGAGAATGCGTCGAAGAAGATGTCGGGGACATTGTGGGTAGATGAGAAGGACATGGAGGTCCGGCGGCTGGTGGCGCGGTTCGATGCCAACTTTCACATGGGATTCGGGCTGTTCTCTGTTGGGAAAGGAAGCAACTTCACCTTTGACCAGAAGCTGGTGAACCACGAGCTTTGGCTGCCGGTGGGCGCGCAGGCGCATGTGGTGGCGCATGCGTTCGGTCTGATCAGCTATCGCGCCGATGTGACGATTACCGACAGCGACTACCAGCGCTTCCATGTGCAAACCAAGCAGGCGCCGAGGGAGAGCGTGGTGCAATAAGGAAACCCGCCTGGATGCGGCGGGTTTTTCTTATAGCTGGTGGGCCGGCTGTTATTGTGGCGGCTGGGAAGAGGTAGCGGGTTGAGGTTTGCTGTCCTGTCCCATCATGCCCTGGCCCATGCCTGTGCCCATCCCGCGGTGCATGTTGCGGTGCATCATGCGGTCGCGCATTTTCATTTGCATGTCTTCATACTTCTTTTTTTGTGTATCGTTCAGTACGGTTTTGATCTTCCTGGAAGTGTCCTTCTGAATTTCCATCATCTTCTCGCGGCGATCCTGCTTTGACAATGACTTATCCTTCCACGCTTCCTGCATCTGCTGGTGGCGGGCTTCAAGGATGGGCTTGATCTGCGACTGCTGATCGGAAGTGAGGTCAAGCTGCTTCGTCATGTGCTTGAGTTGCCTCTCCGGGCTCATGCGATGATGTCCGCGCATGGGCATTGGTGCAGTTTGTGACGGTGTGGCGCTGTTGTCCTGAGCGAATACTGTACCGGCGGCCATTCCCAAAGTGAGAAAGCCGGAAAGTGCGTACGTACAGAGTTTGCGGTGCATAGGTGTGCTCCTCGTGGGTTGTGAAAACCCGACAGGCAGACGCGAGTTGCGTCGTTGTCCTAATGAGGTAAGACGCGGATTGACGCGGGAAAGTCTATGTGTGCAGAGAATATATCGGCGCGAGGTGTGAGCTATTTCACGCGCGGTTTGGGAGGCATATCAACCAGATTTGTCCGCAGGCCGCAGGACAGAAGATTCTTGATGTGCCGGCCTGCCGGCGGCAGATAGGCGTAGGCGAAGACAGCCTTGTATTGACGCTCGCCCGGATAGTTGCAGTGGATGCAACTGGGCTGATATGCAAGGGTTGGGTTGTCGTGCTCGCCGGAGGTCCACTGCACCTTTCCGTGCGCGGGAACGGTGATGTAGTGCGGGTCAGCGGAAGCGGATTTGGGTTGATAGGCGAAGAGCGAACCGCGTTCGTTGATGGCATCGACGTAGCTGCCGCCTGATCCGCTGGAAGCACGCCAGAGCCACTTTTTGCCGACGCGCGCGTACCAGTGTGCGCTGGAAGGAACAGGTTCGGCGAGGCGGATGGGCCTGGAGGTGTGGTTTTCGATGGTGAAGAGGTAGCCGGAACCGCTCTCAGTCTGCAGATCGGCAAGATAGCTGGCCGAGAAAACAATTTGCCTGGAGCAGAGCGGAACGTACGGGCCAGGGTGACGGAGGTAGCCGCCTGCTCCGGCAACCAGAGTCGAAAAGAGGAACAGGAATGCCGTGAGGGACGGCGCAGATCGCAGGAGACGCGGCATAGGAGGTTTCTGCTTCAAGCTTATAGCCAGAGGCTGTTGGGATGCGAGTATCTCAGGTATCTACCGGGTCGTTTGTCCGGAGTGCGCAACCAGCGATTGCTCGGAGTTATTCGGCATCTTGATGTGCTCCTCAGTCAGGAGCAACTGAAACTTCGCAGTATGGAGCATCTTGGCGAATGCTGCGTCGTTCATAAGTTTTTTGCGATTGTTAAAGCCGGCGATGAATGCGAGGCGTAGATAGTGGATGGCCTCATCGGCCATTCCGGCCTGAGCGCAGAGCTCGGCCAGGGCGTAGTTAAGCCGGACCTGATCGCCCGGAGGTCCCATTTCTTCCACGCGCGCGCGTGAGTTGCCGAGGAAGACCTGCGGGTCGATCTTGAATGCTTTGCGATAGGAGGCGATGCCTCGCTTGTAGTGGTGCTCCGCGAAGTAGGCAGTGCCTAGATTGCTGTAAAAGGGTGCGTTGTGGTGGTTGAGATGGATGGCCTTGCGGTAATACTTTTCCGCCTTGTGATAGTTCTGCTCGCCGTAATAGATGGTGCCGAGATTGTTCAGCGCCTCGGCGTATTTGGGATTGATGGACAGCGCTTTCTCATACTGCAACTTGGCGAAGTCGAGCGCATACATGTGCTGGTAGGCGATGCCAAGTTTGTTGCAGATGACAGCACTGCTCTGCGGCGCGTGCTGATAAGCCTCAATGGCGGCGAGGTAGTGCCGGTGGATCATCAAGAGATCGCCCAATGTTTCCGGACTGATCGAGGAAGTATCCAGCAGCTCAGTCACGCTTGTGGAGGTCGTGTACTTTACCCTTTGCGGTGTCGGATAGCTCTGCTGGCCGGGGTTGTGGGCCATGTAGGCGGACGCGATGGACTGTCCCGGAGGGCTTTGCAGACCCGCAGCGCGCGCACCTGGAGCTACGGTGAAGAGGACAAGCGCGGGACCGAGCAGGAGGAGCAGGCTGCGCTGGGCGGCTGCCGGTAATGAAGCGTTCGTTCGCATGTCAGCCTCCTCAAGGAAACTTCCGGAACCGTGCGAACGGCTGTGCACAACATAATGCGCCTGTTTATTTCAAAGTGCCAGTCTTCGCCAAGGTGCGTGACGACGGGGAAAGCGCGATTTCAGAGGTTAGCGGCTGCTTTGATCGGTGCAGGTAGCTGATAACGGGCCGGCCGTCTGGCGTTATCGCTTTGTGAGCAAAGGAAATAGCTGAAGGACCGCCGAAGTGTTGACTGCGTGAAACCAGATTGGGGCGCGCGGGGCGGCCCATGGGGGTGCTAGTAACCAGCGTCGTCGCGGTACGACAGGTTGTCGAAGCGGGTGTATTTGGAGAGGTAGGCCAATTGAACCGAGCCGGTGGGGCCGTTGCGCTGTTTGGCAATGATGATTTCAGCTTTACCGGCGGTATCCGGATCGGGCTGGCCGTTTTCGTCGCGGTTGTAATAGCTCTCTCGATGAATAAAGGCGACCACGTCGGCGTCCTGCTCAATGGAGCCGGACTCGCGCAGATCGGAGAGCATGGGTTTTTTGTCTCCGCCGCGTTGCTCGGAGGCACGGGAGAGCTGAGAGAGCGCGATGACGGGAACGTTGAGCTCTTTGGCCAGGGATTTGAGGCCGCGGGAAATGGACGACACTTCCTGGGTGCGGTTCTCGTAGCGTTTTTGGCCGGGGCCGCCGGCTGAGCTGGTCATGAGCTGCAGGTAGTCGATGACGATGAGGTCGAGGCTACCCCGTATCTGGCGGAGGCGGCGGGCTTTGGCGCGCATCTCCGTAAGCGAGATGCCGGGGGTGTCATCGATATAGATCTGAGACTCGACAAGGCGCTCCAGAGCAGAAGACAGTTTGGAGTGATCCTCGTGACCGAGGAAGCCCTTCTGGATTTTCTGCGAGTCGACCTGTGCCTCCGAGGCGAGCATGCGGCGCAGCAGCGACTCCTTGCTCATTTCAAGCGAGAAGACGGCAACGGTATTGCCGCCGCGCACGGCAGCGTTCTGGGCGATGTTGATGGCCCAGGCCGTTTTTCCCATGGAGGGGCGGGCGGCGATGATAATGAGCTCAGATTTCTGGAGGCCGCTGGTCATGCGGTCGAATTCATCAAAGTGCGTGGCGAGGCCGGTGATCTCGCGGCCTTCCTTATACAGATTGTCGATGGTGCCGAAGGAGCCGCGAACGATTTCAGGAATGCCGGCGAAGCCGCGGGTGATTCCCTTCTCCGTAACTTCGAGCAGAGATGTTTCCGCGGCGTTGAGGACTTCGAGTGCTTCCTCGCTCTGGTCGGCCGCACGGGAGATCGACGTGGAGCAGATACTGATGAGCTGGCGGAGGAGCGACTTGTCCTTGACGATGCGGACGTACTCTTCGATGGACAGGCGGCGGGGCAGACCCTCAGTGAGCGAGGCGAGATAGGCAACGCCGCCTACGGCTTCCACTTCCTTGCGGCGGGAGAGCTCTTCGGCGAGGGTTACGATATCGACGGCGCGGCCGGCGTCAATCAGCTCGGCCATGCGGGCGAAGATGCGCTGGTGAGAGTCGAGGGCAAAGTCTTCGGGGCGGAGCTTTTCGGCAGCCTCATTGTAGGCATGGTTCTCGAGCAGGATGGCGCCGAGGATGGAGCGCTCGGCGTCAATGGATGCGGGAAGTCCGCGCTCGAAGGAGACGTCAGTCTGAGTTGCCATGCTGATAGTTTAGGCCGGAAAGGGCGGCGGCTCACAGAGATGTGAATCTGTTGAAAATGGGCCATCTATGTGCGAAACGGTGGCAGCGCTGGCTGCCCCATTTATGATGGTGGGACAAGGGTTCCAAAGATATGAAGAAGACATTGCGTTGTTATGCTGCCGCTGTGTGTTTGCTGATGGCGGCTGCCTTTCCCGCCGTCGCACTGGCGCAACAGGCTACCCAGCAGCCGCTGGTCCGCGAATTTCAAAAGATCGAGGACCAGTGGAGCGCGTCGCTGGTGAAGCAGGGCCAGTTCACGCTGGAGACGATCCTGTCGCCGACATTTGTGGGTATATCCTCGACCGGCGAGATTATGACGCGGAATCAGGTGGTGGCGTCGCTTTTTGAAAAAGGTGTGCCGCAGGTGGTGATGATTCAGCAGCGTGTAGTGACCGTGCGGGTGATCGAAGACATCGCCATTGTGAATGGAACCTACATTGAAGAGACCAAGCTGGACGGCATAACACGCGAGCAGCGCGGCGTCTTTACGCACATCTATCAGCATGTGCGCGAGGTGTGGAAGTGCGTACAGGCGCAGCAAACGGCGCTTCCGGTCCCAGCCGGGGGAAAGGAAAAGCGGGAGAAGCGGAGCAAGGCGGCAAAGTCATTCCACCTTCCGCTGTTTCACCGGGGCTCGAAATCGGCGCAGCCGGATTCCAGCCAGTAGGCGCAATTACGATGACGTGTCGACCTGTTTGGGCGGAGATTTCCCGCTCGAAGCTACTGCACAATTTTGATTTGCTCCGCCGGCTGGCCACAGCCGCAGAACTGCTGGCCGTGGTGAAGGCGGATGCCTACGGGCACGGCACGGTTGCGTGTTCACAACTGCTGGCGGCGAGTGGCGCGAAGTGGCTGGGCGTGACGGACATGGCTGAAGGTGTGCGTGTGCGCGCGGCATGCGCTGAGGCCGGTGCGGATGAGGTTGCGATTCTGGCGATGGGAGGGCTGTGGCCGGGTGAGGCTGAAGCAGCACTGACGCACGGAATTACTCCAGTGGTGTGGGAGAAGGTGCATCTGGAAGAAGCGGCGGGGGTTGGGCGGCCGATGGCGGTGCATCTGGAAATAGATACAGGGATGTCGCGGCAAGGCGTGCGAATGGAGGAGCTTCCGGCGTTTTTGGACAAGCTGCAGGAGACTCCACAGCTGCGGCTGGATGGTGTGATGACGCATTTCCACTCGCCGGAGACATTGGATGGGCCGGCGACGGCGGGACAGTTTTCCAGATTTGTAACTGCAATGGATACGATTTGTGGGCGCGGCCTGAAGCCGCGATGGGTGCATGCCGGAAACTCGGCTACTCTGCTGGCGCCGGGAGCCGAAGCGCTCGCAAAGCTGGCGGAGAAGCACGGCGCGACGGCGATGATACGGCCGGGGCTGGCGCTGTACGGGTATGCTCCGCGATTTACGGGCGGCGCGCAGCCGAAGTTCGGCGAGGATTTGAAACCGGTGCTGGCATGGAAGACGCGGGTGGCGTCTCTTCGCACGATTGCGAAGGGCGAGACGGCGGGATACTGCGCGACGTTTCGCGCGGAGCGAACAACGCGGCTGGCACTGCTGCCGGTGGGCTATGCGGATGGATTGAACCGGCTGCTGTCCAATCGTGGGGCGGTGCTGGTGGGTGGGCACCGGGCGCCGATTGCCGGACGGATCTCGATGGACCTGACGAGTGTGGATGTGACGGATGTTCCGGGTGTTGCGATGGGGGATGAAGTGGTGCTGATTGGAGAGCAGGGATCGGAGGCGGTCCCGGCGTATGAGCAGGCTGATCTGGTGGGGACGATTCCTTACGAGATTCTGTGCAACATTAATGCCCGCGTAGCCCGGGTAATGGTGGATCAGGGCCTGTGAATCTATACGCACGATGGATGTACCGCTGGGAGACGGCCCTGACGACGCGCGATGAGAATCGCGTGGTGCGGCCGGTTGAATGGGGCTTTGACTGGCTGGAGGATTTTATTGCCACCGCCGGGCTGAAAGAACGGCTGGCCACGGTTGCGAACGAAGAAGACCGAATGAATGTGCTGAATGCCGCCGTGGTAGAGCACAGCGAGGACTTCTTCGGATACGAGCGGCCGACGGATTTCGAGCTGGAGGAGCGGCATCCTCAACTGTTTCCGACCAATGTGCGTCCGGAGACGCTGAAGCAGGATGCGGAGCTCAAGGAGAAAGCCGCGGAAGGGAAGCTGGAGCAGGCCCAGTTCCTGCGTTTTACCTCGCCGGTGAAGACTCCTTATCCGGAGAATGACCGGGTGAATGCGCGCTGGTATCCAGCGCCGGCGGAGAAGCAGGCGGGCAAGCCAAAGCAGGCGATTGTGGTGATGCCGCAGTGGAATGCGGACGCCTTCAGCCACAACGCGCTGTGCTCGCTGTTCAACCGCTTTGGAGTATCGGCCCTGCGGCTGAGCAAGCCGTACCATGACATACGGCGTCCGGCGGAGCTGGAGCGGTCAGACTATGCGGTAAGCGCGAACATCGGACGCACAATTTCCGCGTGCCGGCAGGCGGTGGTGGATATTCGCTGCTGCCTGGACTGGCTGGAAGAGCAGGGCTACGAGCAGTTTGGGATTCTGGGGACGAGTCTGGGTTCGTGCTATGCCTTTATTGCCAGCGCGCATGATCCGAGACTAAGGGTGAATGCGTTCAACCATGCATCGACATCGTTCGGGGATGTGGTTTGGACGGGGCAGAGCACACGGCATATCCGGCAGTCCTTTGAGGATGCTGGACTGACGCAGGAGCGGCTGCGCGCGGTGTGGAGTTCGATCAGTCCGGTGAGCTATATGCAGAGGTTTGCGGCGCATCCGAAGCGAGTGCTGGTGGTGCATGCGCACTATGACCTGACATTCCTGGAGAAGTACTCGCTGGAGGTCGTGCGTAGCTTTGCCGAGCTGGGCGTGGACTTTGTGTCGAAGGAACTGCCCTGCGGACATTACACAACGGGCGAGACACCGTTCAAGTTTATTGACGGGTGGTATCTCGGGTCATTTGTGTATTCGGCCTTTCGTGATCTGGCCTCGCGGTGATCGAGCGATGACGTTTGCCGGCTGAGGAAACAGGGTGACCTTGGGCGGGACTGGCCGTCCAGGCGGACGCGCCTCCGGCGCCATCTCCTGAATAAGGTTTGCGTCCTCCCGTTGGTCGGAAGCGGTAAGTTTGCGATAACCCGATGCTCCAGGCCTTACGGAAACAGCGTGACCTTGGGCGTGATGCGCGGGTGCATGGAGGTTGCGCCTCCTGTGGTGTCGATGACGTTCTCGATGGCTCCGTGATGGCCGAGTGCGACCGTGATGATGTGGTGGAAACGCACGCCAGGCGTTTTGGGGACTTCGACGGCGCGGTCGAGCACTACGCCGGGATAGGTGAAGACGCTGTAGATGCCGAGTCCCCAGGCCTGGTGGCGCCTGACCGAGTTGGCGACCTTGTAGGAGGCCCATCCGCGGGTGCCAGGGGCGCTTGCGTAGCTGGTCTGGTTGGGCGGGTCGTAGGGAATTTCCGACTGATAGAAGTAGGTGCGGCCGTAGTCGCCGTTCCAAAGCACCTGGAATTGCTGGTGGTGCTCGACGAAGAGTCCGTAGGCGGTGACGTGACTGCCGTTGACGACGAGGCCGTTGTCGCTGGTGTTGAGGATCCAGCCGACGCCGGAGCCGTGGTCGGCGCGCCAGATCCAGGTGTGGTCGATAATGGTGTCGTCGCTGTTGACTTCGAGATTGATTTTGGTGCGTCCAACGCCGGCTCCGCCGACGCGGAAGAAGACGTCGTGGAGGGAGATGGGATCGGCGATGTGGCGGCGGTGACTGCCCTTCGGGCCGACCTGGAGAAGTACAGGTGACTGGATGGGGCCGGCGTCAAAGAGCAGGCCGGCAATGATGATGCCGTCGGCGTCTGCCGTGGTCATGGCGGGATTTCCGCGGATGGGCTTGAGTGTGGCAAAGCCGAGGCCGAGGACGATGGTGTTGGGCCGCGATATGTGGATGGCCTGCTTGAGTTCGTAGATTCCGGGCGTGAGGAGGAGGTCTTTGCCTTGAGCGAGCTGCGCATTGAGGGTGGCGGCGGTGTCGGTGCGAGGGTGGGCGAGATAGAAGCGGCTGAGCGGGATGCTGATGCCGGGGGTTGAGCCGGAGCGCCAGGTGATTCCGATGCTGTTGTGACGCAGGGCGGGCACGCGGACGTAGTAATTTCCAGACGTATTGACGAACAGGAAGGGCTTTTCGCGGACGACGGGGGTCCGGGCAATCTTTGTGTATGGCGGCTGAGGCCAGTTGCCTGCCGGGGGATGATTGACGCCGACGAAGACCATGTTCCAGTTGGAGCCGGTCCAGCTTTTCCAGTCGGTGTTACGGGAAATCCATTGCTGCTGGGAACCGGAGCTGACGGTGCCGTCGATGAGGCTGTCGGAGATCCAGCCGCCGCTGGCCCATCCGTTGCGCTGGTTGAGCACCATGTTGCCGCGGACATGCATGCGCCGGAAGGGGACGGCCTGCGAGACGGCCCAGCGCATGGTTCCGCTGGGCGGGGTGACGGAAAGCCCCTCGGCGTCGCGCCAGAAGGTGGTGGTGGCATTGTTGTTGCGATTGGCGGCATCGACGTGCAGGTTGCCGTCAATGCGGACATCGTTGGGCGAGGCACCCAGGCCGGCGACCTGGGTGTAGAAACCGATGGGGACGTCTACGTGGTAGGTTCCGGGCAGAAACAGGAAGACATAGCGCTGCGGGCCGAATTCATTATGCTGCTCGACGGCGTAGATCTTATTTATTATCTGCTGGATGGCGGACGAGGGTAGGGATGGAGCAAAGACGAAGACGTGGGAACCGAAGTTAGGTGCCGAGGTTTTAGTGGCGGCCCGCACCCGCTGTGGAGTCACGCCGCAGGCGAGCAAAAGTATGGCGAAAAGAAGCCATTGCATGACTGGGGTGATGATCGAGGCGATAGATGGGGCGATGATCGGGCGAGGGTGAACGGGATTGGACTTCATGGGCGGGAAACAGGGTCTTGATACGAGGTCATTTGCATCCAGGAGCGATTATAGACAGATTGTGCTTTCCGCTTGCGCCCGACAAGTCCATGAATATTCAGGAACTTTAGTGAGAACTGCTTGCAAAGTCTGGTACACTGTGTGCGCGTCAGGTTCGAACCGGGGTTCCGGCAGTTCTGTGCTGTAGCAGGGTTGTCTTCAGCATCCGTTTCCCTCCAGCGTAATTCAAACAGGAAATAGCATCAAAATGGAACAAGGTACTGTGAAGTGGTTTAACGACGCCAAAGGGTTCGGTTTCATCTCTCGCCAGAATGGGGAAGATGTCTTCGTGCATTACTCAGCCATCACATCAAGTGGCTTCAAGAGTCTGCAGGAGGGTCAGGCCGTTCAATTCAACGTTGTGAAGGGGCCGAAGGGCTGGCAGGCATCCGACGTCCAGCCTCTCTAAATGACGCACGCAGTTTAAATACGTTAGCTGGAGAGTTACCAGCAGGGGGCGGGCTGAGGCTCGCCCCTGCTGTATGGTTCTGGAATGCATTTAGCTCTGCCAAAGTGCAGCGCGGGTATCAAGTGAGCGCCATCACAATTGGAGCTTAGAAGGTCGCCTCAAAGAGATGGAATCGCCGCTCGAGCTCCCACTCTTGCTGCGCCTTCTGGCTGCCTGCGATGAAGCGGGCGCAATTACCGGTGGGCGTTTGCCGTCCGAGTTGTCCGGCGCAGACGGCGACGGGTTTGTCGAGTGTTTCCGGAGTGGTGCGCTGCCATAGGCTTACGCCGGGCAGGAAGGCATGCTCCAGGCTGGTACGGACCATCTTTTTAAAGTCCAGGTAGGAAAGCGGATAGGTTTCCGCGGCACGGACGTACTCGTGCGTAAGATCGATGCGCGAGACCCCGGCATCATCCGTGGCAAGGGCCACGGGCACCCCATATTTGCGATAGATCATGAAGGGGTGGTGCTTGCCCTTGACGTTGAGGATGACGGCGTTACTGGTGAGGCAGATTTCGACCATGACATGTTTTTCGGCCATTTCGTGGAGCAGCTGGTAGGGGTGGGTCTCGTACATGACGTCCACCCCATGACCAATGCGCTCGGCATAGGCCACCTCAACCGCATCGCGGATGTGGAAGCTGAGACCAGCCGGAGGCACCATGCCAAAGGCCAGCTCCCCGGCGTGCAGGGTGATGTGCACATTGGGATAGAAGCGGCGCAGAACGCCGATCATGTGCATGTGCATGCGATAGTCGCGCATGGAAAAGTATGAGTCCTCGGGCTGGACGAGATTGATGCCGACGATGCGCGGGTCAGTGGCTGCGGCCTCAAAGCCGAGGAGGATCTGGGCGAAGACAACCGGCGGGGGCTTGTCCCGCAGAACTTGATAGATGAAGCGTACTTCCACCTTGCAGGCGGGTTGAGCGTCAGGCTGGCCGCAGTGCTCGATCTGCTTGCGGTCGCTCTCGGCCTGATTGAATTGTGCCTGAGCGGCAGGGACGAATTTGCGGAAGCCCGCGTCCAGGAGCTGCTGGCGATACTGTGCGAAGTTGGAGTTGAAGCCGATTTTTTTGGCAAGCGCCGCAGCCGGGGAGAAGTCAGGCGTGTTCATCAGCTCAAGGTACTGTTCATTTTGCGCGGCCGCGCGGGTGGCAACCTCGTTGATCAATTCGCCGGTGTGGAACTTGTCTGCTTCTTCAAAGCGCGCAAAGGTGGAGAAGAACTGATCGTGTCCTGAGTCGGCAGTTTTAGGAACAAAGGTGCGCATGGAAAAGGCGTCGACGAGGTGGTTGTAAAGATTCTGGTCGGCCATTGCCTGGCTGGCGTGGACTTCTCCGGATTTGCAGGAGGCATGGTCGGGTTTTGTATAGGACAGGGTGCGAAGGTTGATGCAAAGGTGGTCCTGTGCCGCAATACGAATCCACGATTCCGCATAGATGGAACCGGAGAGGTGATTGTGCAGGTCTGCTCCCTTGGGCATGCGGTAGAAGAATGCGCGCAGAGCCAGCGGGCCCATTTTGTGGGCTGCGTTGAATGCGGCAGCCGTGCGCGCCCCGGCGCTGGAAGCAGAGATGGTGCGAACTTTGTGCGCCTGGGCATGAAGCGCAGCCGGAGTGGCCGCAAAGAGAAGACATAGCAGATAGGTGCAGAACTTGCGGGTCATAGGGGCATCCTTCAAGTGAAAAGGGGTACTGAAGAGTGTAAGCCAGATACGGTCAAACGTCGCGCATGAATATGGCCCGCGGTGCAGATTAAGAGCGGCGATTCAAGAAGTTCCTTTTGCTATAATGTGGTTGGTTGTATTGACGATTCACAGCTCCGGCGGCCGGTTGACTTGCCGATCAGAAAGAATCGCAGCGTACATCCTCCTGCGACCTCCCGGTTGCCCTTGGACCTAAAACACCAAGGCCAGATAGCTCAGTGGTAGAGCGCGGCCCTGAAAAGGCCGGCGTCGGCGGTTCGATCCCGTCTCTGGCCACCACTTCCAAGTTTTGACTCATCCAACAAAGCCCAAATGGGCCCTTAAAATAAGGGCTTTTGGCTGCTTTCACGTCCATTGAGGTGGCGAATGCCCTCAGAATGCGTACCCCCTATGCGCTGAGGTTGAGGGAATACAAGGGATGTCAGCCACAAATTCAAAGATGCAGTCAGCAGTATATTCTTGAGTAATGACAACATCTTTGGCGATCTAACAATAAGATATGGTGCCTTTTAATGAATAATCTTGGGTACTCAACGGGAGATATTGCACTCGGTGACTTCACACGAGCAATTAAAATTCTGAAAAAACACCCTTTCCACGCCATAAAACTGTCTGCGCTGAGGATTAATGAAGTAGAACCGCTCATTAACGCACTGCCACAACTCGACTTGAGCAGTTATAAATACGTATCTTTTCATGCTCCCAGTGCGTTTGCGGAGAGCGATGAAGAGCATTTGGTGTCTCTCCTGCAAAAGCTACCTGTGACTTGGCCTATCGTGTTGCATCCGGATACCATTCATGACTTCAGCCTTTGGAAAGTGCTCGCGGATCGACTTGCTATCGAAAATATGGATAGACGGAAGAGCACGGGACGCTCGGTGATCGAGCTTCGTAAGATATTTACATATTTGCCGACAGCAAAAATGTGCCTGGATATCGGGCATGCTCGCCAGGTCGATTCGTCGATGATAGAAACATTCTTACTTCTAACGGAGTTTAGAGATAAGATAGTCCAGCTTCATGTAAGTGAAGTGGACACATCAAGTCGTCACGATGTACTGTCTATTGCGGCCCAAATGGCCTTTCGCCAACTAAGACCATTTATCCCTCAAAACGCCGCAATAATCGTCGAAAGTCGAGTTAGCGAGCCGGACATTGATCGAGAGGCGGAGAGCGTCGCTAATACACTAACGGTTCCATCAGCCATACCGTTAATGGCTGATGGCTGAGTGGCCCAAATATGCTGTTTTGCTCGTGCGTCCGAACGAGCAATGGATCAACCCTTCCAAGGGTCCAGCACCGCAACTCCAGTATCTTCAAAGTCCCTTACATTACGAGTAACAACCGTCATCCCATGCCCCAGAGCCGTCGCCGCAATCAGCGCATCGCGATCCGAACACCGGTCCGGCACATGCAGGGCGGCGCACCGCCGCGCAACCGCCGTATCAACCGCCAGTATCCGCCCATCAAATGCCGGCAGAACATGCTCCTCAAGCCATGCGCGAAGCAGCATCCCCTGCGTCCGGTCGCGGCGCTCAATCAGCAGAATTCCCATTTCAATCTCAAGGATCGAAATGGCGGAAAGGAACAGCGACGCAACGGGAACACTCTTCGACCACGCCTTGACGTACCTGTCGATCTTCCCCGTTCGGCCCTTCCGTAATTCAGAAACAACATTCGTATCCAGCAGATACATTACTTCAAGTCCGCTGCCCGGTATAAACGGCCCTTCAGGCGAGGCGCTTCAAACTCCACCTCATCAGCGCGAGGCATCGCCAGCAGATCGGCAATGCTTCCGCTCTTGCCCGCGATCTTCTGGTACTCCTCAATCGTCATCAGCACATGTGCCGGCCGGCCGCGATCGGTAATAAACACCGGCCCACGCTTCGCGGCCTTCTTCGCAAGCCCCGTGTCCTGGTTGAACTCCCGGCTGGAAAGCGTTGTAATCGCCATCGCCCACCTCCCTCAACATAGCAACGTTCCTACATTATAGCGTACCCTGGTGATCAGAAACACCCCGCCTCCGCACCCTACCCAACACTGCCCACCCCCTCAAACTCCGCCTATAATCACTTCGTCCCGCCCCGCCCCAACGCGGGCAGCGCGAAGCTCAAAGAGAAGCCCGCATTTTTGGGAGATAGTTTCATGCACACCCGTCTCGTCCGCCGCATCCTTCTCACCGTCGGACTCTTGTGCTTCACGCTGCTTATTGGCACTGTCGGCTTTGTGCTCATCGAACACTATTCCTGGTTCGAAGCCTTCTATATGGCGCTCACCACCATCACCACCGTCGGCTATCAGGAGGTACGGCCTCTCAGCCATGCCGGACGCGTCTTCAACTCCTTTTTGATTATCTTCGGAGTCAGCGCGATGTTCGTCGCAATTGGTGCCATGACCCAAACTGTCATCGAACTTGAATTGCAGAACCGCTACGGCAAAAACAGGACAAAACGAATGATCAACAATCTGCATGACCACTTCATCGTCTGCGGTTTCGGACGCGTAGGCCGCAACGCCTCCTATGAATTTCAACGGACAAACGCGCCCTTCCTGGTCATCGACCGCAGTGAGCAGCGTGTTGCCAATGCCGTCAAGGCAGGCATGCTCGCCATCGCCGCCGACGCCACCCAGGATGAAAGCCTTCTCGAAGCCGGGGTTCTCCGGGCGAAAGGACTCATTGCCGCCCTGCCCTCCGATGCCGAAAATCTCTTCATCATCCTCTCTGCGAAAACCCTGAATCCCAAGCTGACCGTTGTCACCCGCGTCTCTGAAGAAGGGGCCGGGGAAAAGCTGCGCCGCGCAGGCGCCGACACAGTCTTTACGCCCTACGCCATGGCCGGACGCCAGCTCGCCGACGCACTGCTCAAGCCTCACGTAGTGGAGTTGATGGACTTCGCCAGAAGCAATATTGGTCCAAAGGTCACCATGGAGCAGGTTTCCGTCGCCCCCAAGGCCGGCTTCACCAGCAAGCCCCTCGGCCAGTTGCTCGACATGCAGAAATCCGGAGTCATCGTCATCGCAATCCACAAGCTCGGACGCGAAACAATCTTCAATCCTTCTGCTGAGTTTGAAATCTCGGCCGGCGATGTCCTCATCGTCATGGGCGAGCGGTCAAGCCTGCAGGCGCTCGAACATATCCTTACCAGCTAATCCGCCGCTGCTTCGTCTCAAAACCCTGTTCCGTGTCACCAGGCGCCCAACCTCGCGCTCCTGAGACGCCGGCACAGGATCACAGGATCACAGGATCGGCTTCCCTACTGCCCCATCTTCGTCGCCACCACCGCAACACCCGTCTGCCGAAACTCAAACGCCAGCCGCCGCGCGCCAGCCGCCCCCGGCGCAAACCGCCACTTCTGCGCCGCCTCCATTGCCAGCCGTGCAAAGTACTTGCTCGGTCCCGCATTCTGGAACGTCGCGCCCGTCACATTTCCGCTCGCATCCACCGCCACGCGAATCCACACCCGCACCGTCCCCCGAATCGTATCCAACGCATTCTGCGGAGCCTCCGGCAACACCCGCTGCACTACCGCGCCCCGCCCCGCCGCCGCTGCCATCGGCACTGCCGGCTCGCTCGCCTTCTGTGTACTCGACGCTACCGCCCGCGTTGCTGCCGGGCTCGCTTTCACTGCTCCAACCGTCCCCCCACTCCCTGCAGCCTTCGTCTGCACCACCGCCGGCGTCTGCGCCGGGCCGCTCTCCGTACTCCGCACAAGATGCACCATCCAGAAGATCGCCAGCGCCACCGCCACAACCGCCGCGGACACAATCACCATTCGCCCGCGTCGTTGGATCTCCGCGTCCGCCCGCTTGGCTTCAACCACCCAGTGGCTTTGCCCCGAGGCCGCGCCCCCCGCGTGTACCTGATCGAGCCGCGCCTTGTTCAAATCTGTCAGCATGCACCGCCGCTCCGCGTTTATCCGCAGGCACTCCCGCGCCATCCGCGCAAACAGCTCTTGAACCTCCGCCGGAACCTCCGGATCTTTGCGGCTCTCCCGGTCCCACTCCGCCGGCTTCTGCGTCAACGCCGCCACCAGCACCATCCCCAGCGACCACACATCCGCAGCCGGAACCATCACCACCTTGCCCGTCTCCGGCGCGTCATACACCGTCAGCGCGCGAAACCACTTGCCCGGCTCACCCGCCGTCAGCAACCCGTCCCCCGATACCTGCAAACGGTTCCCCACCACCAGAATGTTCGACGGCTTCAGATGCCCGTGCACATAGCCCTTGCCGTGCAGATAGAGCAGCACTTCCAGCACCGTCATCAGCATCTCGTTCACTTCTTCCGGCTTCAGTGCCCGCTCCTGCAGAATGTCCGCCAGCACCTCTTCCGCATACTCCGTCACCGAGTACACCACCCGGAGCGAGTCCACCCGGCACCGCCCCGTGCGCAGCAGCTTCATTAAATGAGGATGAGAAAGTTCCGCCGCTTCCGCCCAGCGCGACAGTTGCGCCTGCGCGCTCGCATAACTCGCCGTAACCACCTTGATTGCAACCTTTTGCGACCCAGACCCGTCCAGCTCCGTCAGAAACACACCGCTCCCGTCCGAGCCCCCCAGCCATTGCAGCAGAGGATACCTGCCGTCAATCACGCGACCCACCCAGTCAGCGCCGATGCTTACTATGTCCACAGACTGTCCATTCTATCCAAATACATCTAAATCGCAGCTTACGCGATCACAGCTTACGCGGGGTCAGTCGCATCCATCCCGCGCGACCAACGGGAGCGCCCATCATCCCCTGGCTTACGACTGCGCGAAGCGCGTGTCGCCGGACGCGAAGTCCCCCGCGCGACCAACGGGAGCGCCCACGACCCCTGGCTTACGACTGCGCGAAGCGCGTGTCGCCGGACGCGGAGTCCCCCCCGCGACCAACGGGAGCGCCCACGACCCCTGGCTTACGACTGCGCGAAGCGCGTATCGCCGGACGCGAAGTCCCCCGCTCCGCCGCACAATCTCCTTACCTCATCCGTAATGTGAACCATCTCCCGCCGCTTCTTCGTCTCAAATACCAGATACTCCGTATAGCTCTTCATCTCGGTCCTGTAACCATCCCATAAAATCTGTGCGGCTGCTTCGCCAGCTCCGCCGAGTACGCCGCCGCCTTGCCCCACGAATACAGCAACTCGTCTTTAGGATGCAGCTCCGCCAGCAGCTCCGTCTTCGCCTCTGCATTCGCCGGACGCCCCTCGTCCCAGTCCGCCGTCAGCTTCTTCACCATCGCCGCATCCTGCGCTGCAATCTGCTCGATCAGTCCCGAGGCAGCCGCCAGGTCCATCCCGCCCAGTTGCGCCGCATCCGCCACCGCATTCACGCGCGTCACCACCTGCTCCATCGCCTCCACGCTCAGCGCAAACGCCGCAAAGTCGTCCCCGTTTTTCTGCACCGTCGGCGCCAGCTCCGCCAGCAGCTTCCGCAACCTTATATAAGGATTCCTCCCCACTCCGCCCGCCAGCGCCGCCTTCAACTCCGCGTCCCCGCTCCACGGAACCCGCAGCCGAATCCCCATCCACTCCTTCGTCTCGCCGTCCTCCATATACGGAGCATCGTCATACATCAGCGCCATCGCCTCTTCCCAATCATCTGACCACCGCGCCCCGTAGTGCCGCTCCACAAACCGCTGCAGTCCCGAGGTCTGCGCCACCACCGTCCCCTGCCGCATCGCCACCGCCGCATACGCAAACCCGTCCCAGATCGACCGCTGCACATACCGGCTCGGAACCCAGTTCGTAAGCACCATCCCCAACGAACCCGCGTCCGCAGCCGAGCTTCCATTACCCAGATACGCCTCCGCAAACGCATCAATATTCCGTAGCTGTTCCCGCCCCGCCCGCGGCCCCCACTTGTAGCAAATCAGCGCCGGAGCGCCAATCCCCTTCGACCCATTCGCCTTCACCCGCGCCAGCGCCTCCGCCGCCTTCGCCGAGCTGTTCTCCGAGTACTGCCAGTCCATAATCACAATGTTCTTTGCCAGCTGCGGCAAAATCTCCGGTTCCTTATGCAGCACAAAGTCGCCCCAAACGATCATCTGCTTGCCGTGCCCGCGCACCAGCCCGTTCAGCTTGTTCAAATACTCCGCCCAGATCTGCGCCCGCGACTGCTTCTTCAGCGCCGCTCGCGACTCCGCCGACCCGCCCCAGTTCACCTCGTCGCATCCGGTATGCATATACGGCGACAGAAAAATCTCCGCCACCTCCGCATACAGCCGCGCAAACAGCTCCAGCGTCTCCGCGCTTACCGGAATCACCCCCGTAAACTCACCATTTCCAGTGAAAGCCCCGTTCGCGCTCTCGTCCGCCAGGTGCCGGTACTTCGCCGACCGTGTTATGAACCCCGTGTGCCCAAACGACTCCAGCTCCGGAATCACATCCACCCCATGGCTCCGCCCAAACTCCGCCAGCCCATGCATCTCATCCGGCGAGAAAGCATTCCGGTGCGTCACCAGCCCCGGCGCGCTCGCAAACCGCAGCGCGCTTCCCTGGTCATCCGCCAGCCGGAAGTGCAGAGCATTCATCTCCCACTCCGCGCAAAACTCCACCACCCGCCGGTAGTACTCCATCTTTTCCGGAACCCGCCCCGCATCCACCATCAACCCGCGCAACGGAGCCGCACTCGCAGCCGATCCACGCACCGCCTGCGCACCCGCATCCGACAAGCCCCGCGCCGCACCCCACACCCGCGGCCCAACCACCGAGCCACCCAGCACCACACCCGCCCCAGCCAAAAACTCCCTACGCGTCCGCTTCGTCATCCCCTCGCCATCTCTCCACTCCAGCCATTCCAACAAGGCCATCTCAATCCCCAGAAATTCTTTCACAAATGCCAGCGTTCCATTCAAGCCCGGTGTTGACTTGAGTTGAAGATCAGGTTGTTACCAGAGTCGATAGCGTATGGGGCTTTGTATCAGGGCACGACTTTAGTCGTGCCGTAAAAAGTTCACACTATGACTGGGCTTTAGCCCCTGCCGGGTGCCCCGTATCTCGAAGAGATGCGGGACCGCCACCGCCACTCAAATCCACACCCATCCCCGCGCTGATGTAAAAAGGTAGGCGTGAATACTCACTGGACCAGAAGAAAGTTCCTCGGCACCGCCGCCGCCTCTGCTGCCGCGCTCACCCTCGCGCCCCGCCTCCACGCCGAGCCCTCCCGCGCCTCCGTCTACACACCATTCACCGGACGCTACCTCACCCACATCTCCGTCGTCCGCGTCAATCAGGTTGAGGTCACGCCCACCCGCAACATCGGCCAGGACGAAGCCCCTCTGAACACCCCCGCGCACATCCGCGCCCGCCGCGAAGCCTTCGCCCGCGGCTGCCCCAACGGCCGCATGACCTGGGCCGTAAGCTGGCTCGCCCTCAACGACACCCGCAAGGAGTACAAGGACGCGCGCCGCCTCCTCGCCCACTATCACGACCGCTACGGCGACGAGATCACCTTCATCCCCGGCGGCTACTTCGCCCCCATGTACAACACCCGCGAGCAAATCCGCGTCACCATCCACAGCGCCCTCAAGCTCGTCACCAACATGGTCGGCAACCACTACCGCCCGCAGTCCCTCGTCGCCGGATTCATGGACGCCGAAAACCAGCGCCAGCTCTCCATCGACGAAGGCATCCACGTCTGTCAGGGCCAGATCTGGAGCCAGCACGGCATCGACCACGGCGACGGAGACGGAGGCATCTGCTACCCCTATTACCCCAGCCGCCAGCACTACCTGAAGCCCGCGCAGGGCCCCTCCGACTTCATCGATTGCGTTTGCCTCGACGGATGGACCTGCGACTTCCTCGCCGCCCGCCGCGAAGGCTTCACCGGAGGCTTCAACAGCCGCATGGGCGTCGGGCCCATAGAAACCGTCGGCGACCTCGGCCAGAAAGTCGGCCGCATGGAAATGCTCCACACCACCGCAACGCACTTCGACCGCGGCCACGCGCTCAACGGATTCGCCTTCGTCACCGCCATCTGGGAAGTCTCCATCGGCCACGATGACGACCTCACCTGGTGGCTCCAGGCCGTCCGCGACCGCTGGCCCGACACCCAGGTCCCCACCGAAGGCGACTTCGGCATGAAGTGGCGCAGCCACTATCCCAACAACAACCCCATCAACTATCGCTTCGTCGAGCGCGGCTCCGGCGCGCCCGGCTCAGAGAAAGACCTCGAAATCCGCTGGTACATGAACAAGGAGTTCCGCCTCGCGCTCCTCCACAACTGGGTTACCAACAGCCCCTGGATGGCCATCGACTTCACCCGCTACGGCCTCCCCGCACACGAGCCGCAAAAGCTTCAGCGCGAGTGGAGCCTCATGAACGTCCTCAACCAAAAGGGAACTCGCCCGCAGGACAAACCCAAACGCCTCTCGCAACTCCCACCCGACGATCAGCACCGCATCTACGCCCGCTACCCCGAACTTCGCAAGTGGGCTTAGCCGTCAATCAACCCGCGCACAGCTTACTCTGGATACATGACCCGTAAAGGCATGACCATTCGTGTAGGGCTCATCGGCTACGGTTACGCTGGACAAACCTTCCACGCCCCACTCATTCACTGCGCGCCCGGGCTCGAGCTCTCCGTCGTCGGATCGAGCAAGCACGAGGCTGTCGCAGAAAAATATCCCACCGCCCTCGTCTGCGCGCCTGCTGAAGTCCCCACGCATCCCGGCGTCGATCTGGTCGTCATCGCCACTCCCAACGACAGCCACTACCCGCTTGCCGCCGCCGCTCTGCGCGCCGGCAAAGATGTCGTCCTCGACAAGCCCTTTACCGTCACCCTTGCGGAAGCCCGTTCGCTTGCCGAAATTGCCGCGCAACGCAACCGCCTTCTGTCCGTCTTTCACAACCGCCGCTGGGAAAGCGAAATCCTCGCCACCAAAGCCATTCTTGAAGCAGGCACGCTCGGAGAAATCTCGCACTACGAATCTCACATAGACCGCTTCCGTCCCGTCGTGCGCCAACGCTGGCGCGAAGACCCCGGCCCCGGAGCAGGCCTCTGGTTCGATCTCGGTCCTCACCTCATCGATCAGGCCCTCTATCTCTTCGGCCTTCCGCACTCCGTCAACGCCACCTTCGGAATCCTCCGCAAAGGCGGCTCCACCGACGACTGGGCACACGTGCAGCTCATCTACGATGACATGCGCGCCATCCTGCATGCTTCTTTGCTCGTCTCCGGCGGAGGCCCGCGCTCCGTCCTTCACGGCACCCTCGGCAGCTGGGCAAAGTTCGGCGCCGACGTGCAGGAGCAGCAACTCAAGGACGGCATGCTCCCCACCGATCCCGCCTTCGGCCACGACCCCAGCCCGTGCTTCCTCTACGACGGAGCCACCGGCTCGCGAACCGAAGTGCCATCGCCCGTTGGCAACCAGCTCGGATACTACACCGCCATCCGCGACGCCATTCTCGGCAACGGCCCCATCCCTGTCCCTGCCAGGGACGCCATCGCCTGCATGGCCATCCTGGAAACATCGTTCGCCTCCGGAGCCCGCGGCCAAACATTGCCCATTCCTCTAACCGGCGATGAGCGCGCGCTCTGGCAGGCAAACTGATCCGCCATCTTGCTCGTCCTCGTCTCAAGAACCCCGCTGCGCTGATTCATATATCACTCGCCGCCGCACCAACTCCTCCCAGCCCCAATGCTAAAATTCCATTGCCCGTAACCAACGCTCAGACAGAGAAGCGAACACACAAAGGACCTCGCGAACACTTATGCAGATCAAGACACGCTCCCTGTTCACAAAAATCCTGCCGCTCGCACTCCTTCTCGCTGCCTTCGCCATCGCGCCGCTCGCCCACGCAGCTTCGCGCAAGACCGCGCCCCGACCCTGCGATATCCTCGCGCACTCCACGCCCTGCGTTGCCGCCTTCAGCACCACCCGCGCGCTCTACCGCGACTACAAAGGCGCGTTATACATGGTCACGCGCAAGTCAGACATGACCTCCGCGAACATCGGCCTCCTCCCCGGCGGATACGCCAATGCCGCCGCCCAGGACAAATTCTGCGCCCACACCACCTGCATCATCGTCCGCATCTACGACCAGTCGCCCAACCACAACGACCTCACCCCCGCGCCTCCCGGCGGAGCAGCGCACGGCCCTGGCCCCGACGGATACGACCTTCCCGCCGTCGCCAACGCTCTCCCTGTAACCATCGCCGGACACAAGGTCTACGGCATCGCCATCTTTCCCGGCATGGGCTATCGCATCGACCACCCCAAAGGCACAGCCGTCAACGGCCAGCCCGAAGGCGTCTACATGGTCACCTCCGCGCTCCAGCTCAACAGCAAATGCTGCTTCGACTTTGGCAACGCCGAGGCCAACAACCTCGACAACAACGCCGGACACATGGACGCCATCAACATCATGTGCCACCACACCCCCTGCAAGCCCGACGCGGGCCTCGACATGGAGAACGGCATCTACGGCCATCTCGCCGTGCCCGCCGGCACCATCTTCGTTACCGACATGGGCATCAACGACGGCCAGCACAAATACGCCATCTACCAGGGCAATGCCCAACATGGAGGCCTCACTACCACCGGCCTCATCCCTCTTCCCAAGGGCTACCAACCCATGCAGCAGGAAGGAGCCATCCTCCTCGGCATCGGCGGCGACAACAGCAACTGGGCCTCGGGATACTTCTTCGAAGGCGTAATGACCCAGGGCATGCCCAGCGCAAAAACCCTGAAAGAGCTTCAGTGCAACATCGTAGCCGCCCACTACTCCGGCCGGCTCCAGCCATAGCACTGTGGGCCGCCGCTACCACCCCATCTGGCTCATACGCGTCTCAATAATCCCGCTGTACCGATTCATATACTGCGGCCTTCGCCTCCGCGGGTCCGGCAGAATCGCAGCCAGTCGCGCCGCCTGGTCCCGGCTCAGGTTCCGCGCCGAAGTCCCATAGTAGTAGTGGCACGCCGCCTCCGCGCCATACACGCCCGGCCCCCACTCCACCTCATTCAGGTAAAGCTCCAAAATCCGCTGCTTGCCCAGCACCAGTTCCGCCACCGGAACAAACGAAGCCTCCACACCCTTGCGCACGATCGACCGCTCCGTCCCCAGAAAAAGGTTCTTCATCAGCTGCTGGTCCAGCGTCGATCCTCCCCGTATCCGCCCGCCCTTCATGTCATGGTCCGCTGCCAGCTCCATCGCGTGCCAGTCAAACCCGTGGTGCTGGTAGAACCGAGCATCCTCCGCCGCAATCACCGCATGCTGCAAATTCGGCGAGATCTGGCTCAGCGGAACAAACCGGTAGCGCTCGTGATACGGCTTGCCATGCATCCACGCCTGCAAGTGCCGTTCAACATGCACCGCGGTCGTCGGCGGATCGATCCACTTGAAGCACACCAGCACCAGCGCCCCCAGCAGCCACAGCGACGCCACCGCGATGCCGGCCCACTGCGCAATCTGTCGCAGCCGTCTCTTCGACTCCGGACTCCCGGCCTCCGGCTCTGCCTCTGGCTCTAACTCTTCAGTCATGTCTCAAAATCATAGCCGGACTTTGTACCGCCGTTCTTCCTATCAGCAACTCGCCGCTCCGAACGACATGATCCGAATGGCCAAAATGATGCCCAACGCCACCTCAGCCATCTGCCCCAACGGCAGCCATCTCGACATGTGGGACGATCAGGCCGTGTACTTCAAGCATCTGCTCAGATTTCTGCGCACTACTCCCGCGACGGGCCACCTCGCGGCGCGGGAATTCCACCTATGCCAAGCAGGTGCATTCCATCCAGCCGGCAAGTGTACTCATCGTCCTTGTCATGCCGGACGTAGAGCAGGTTGTTGTCAATGTCCACCCGGAAATGCACCGTTTGCCCAGGCAGAAATTCGTGGGTGCGGAAGCTGCCGCACGAATCCATCCAGTACATCAACTTCGGCCCACGTAGTTCATATACTTTCGTATAGGTAGTCCCGCTTAATACTGAGTGGCCCACACCCGAAACATCGAGTTCTCGTCTGACTTTGTACCCTAGGATTTCTCCCGTTTTGTAAACCTTGCGAACCAAATCATTGGTGCCAGTTCCATTCGCCGGCGCAGCCGCGCTCGAACTTATATCCATCCGGGCAATCGAGCAGGCATACGCATTTCCGTCACCGTCGCGCAAATACACCTTCTCCTCCGTCATCCGGTATTCCACCGCTTGCGCGGTCTTGAAATCCACGCACCCATCGAACCAGACCTGTAGCCCATGGCCAGACAGCTTATACGTGTGCTTGCCTTCCGGGTGAATCGTCCCCTTCTGATATCCCGGGACAATTTGCCCGATTGCTGGAATGCCCGCACACATCACAACCACAACAAGGATCAATAGAAGTCGACGCATCTTTCCTCCCATCTGGTGAATTGGCAATAGCCTCACATCTCTTTACGAACCAGCATCTACAATAGTTTCGAGTGCCTGCGAGAAAAATTTTCCGCGCAGGACCGTTGGGAGGATGAGCATGCGCATGCTGAAGTCGAGTGGTCTCTGGATCGGGTTGTCAGCCGGATTACTGTTCTCGCTGGGAATAAGCACAGCACCCGCATGGACGCAGACCAACAGCCCCGCCGTCAGCGATCCCGCCTCGCTCGTCAATCCCATCATCGGAACCGCCAACGGAGGCAACGACTACCCCGGCGCAACCATGCCGCAGGGCATGGTCAACTGGAGCCCCGAAGAGCCCTGGATTCGCCCCCGCCCCAAAGTAAAAGGCGTGCCCGGCTCCATGCGCGATGGCCGCGGCCGCCCCGCCGCTCCCGGCGGCTACGCCTACGCCGCCAGCCGCATCAGCGGATTCTCACTCACCCACCTCATGGGCACCGGGTGCGCCGGAGCCAGCGGAGACATCCCCTTCATGCCCTACGTCGGCGCCGTCACCACCTCGCCCGCCGATGACCCAGCCGCCGCCCTCTACGGCAGCACCTTCTCGCACGCAGACGAAACCGCGCAAGCCGGCTACTACAAAGTCACACTCGCCGACGGAGTCACCGTCGAGCTCACTGCTACCGACCGCACCGGGTCCGGGCTCTTCACCTATCCCGCCGGCAAGCCCGCCGTCATGTTCGTCCGCACCGCATATTCAGAAGTCGGCAGCTCCGACGCGCACATCTCCATCGACCCGGCAACACAGACCATCTCCGGCTCCGTCACCAGCGGTAACTTCTGCGGATACATCGGCACCGCCGATCGCCATAGCTATTACACGCTCTACTTCGTCGCCCACTTCAGCGCGCCCTTCCTCAGCACCGGCACGTGGGAGGATTCCTCCGTCCGCAACAACACAACCCAAGCCAGCGGCGGCACCACATACGGACCAAAGGGCTTCGTCCCGCCCGGCAAAGGCTCCGGCGGATGGGTCGTCCTCGACACCGAAAAGTCACCCGCCGTCGGCGTCCGCGTCGGCATCTCCTACGTCAGCGAGAAGAACGCCGCAGCCAATCTCCGCGCCGAGAACCCTCCCGGCACATCCTTCGCCACCACGCGCCAACACGCGCACGACGCTTGGAACAACGTCCTTAGCCGCATCCAGATCGAAGGCGGCACGCACAACCAGCAGGTCGTCTTCTACACCGCGCTTTACCACGCGCTCATGGGAGAAAACCTCTATAGCGACGTCAACGGCCAGTACTACGGCATGGATGGCAAGGACCATACCGTCGCCGCGCCGCAGCGCGCGCAATACGCCACCTTCTCAGGATGGGATGTGTATCGGTCACAGTTACAATTGCTCACGCTCATTGAGCCGCACATCGCCTCCGACTTCGCCCAGTCCCTGCTCAATCAGGCCGACCAGAACAACGGCGAGTGGGACCGCTGGACCCACAACTCCGGCATCACCCACGTCATGAACGGCGACCCCGCCGCGCCCGCCATCGCCGACATCCTCGCCTTCGGTGGAACCACCTTCGACGCCCGTGCCGCCTACAAATCCCTTCTGCGTGCCGCCACCGTCCCCACCGCCAACGATCTCAGCAGCATGGGCTGCCCCGTCGAGTGCGTCGGGGAGCGGCCTTCGCTCAACCTGTGGCTCAAGCTCCACTACATCCCCGTCGGAGCCAACGCCTGGGGCCCCGCGGCTGACACCCTCGAGGACTCCACCGCCGACTTCGCCATCTCCCAACTCGCCCAGCGCATGGGCGACCGCGCCGTCCACAAGCAGTTCCTCGCCCGCGCACAATATTGGAAGAACATCTTCAATCCGCACGCCACCCCCGACGGCGGATACATCCAGAACCGCAACGCCGACGGCGCCTGGCCCAAGTTCAACCCCGCATCCGACCGCGGCTTCGTCGAAGGCAGCGCCGCGCAATACGTCTGGATGGTCCCCTTCAACGAAAAAGGCCTCTTCGCCATGATGGGCGGCAAGCAAATCGCCAGCCGCCGCCTCAACGCCTTCTTCTACCACAAGGACGGCAGCCTCGCCGTCACCCGCTCCGGCGGCCTCCATGCCGAGCTCAACAACGAGCCATCCATTGAAACGCCATGGCTCTTCGACTTCCTCCAGCAGCCATGGAAGACGCAGGAGTCCGTGCGCCGCGTCCTCAACACCATCTGGACCAACCAGCCCGACGGCATGCCCGGCAACGACGACCTCGGCGAAATGTCCTCCTGGTACGTCTGGTCCGCCATGGGCCTCTATCCCGAAATCCCCGGCCGCTCTGAACTCGTCCTCGGCAGCCCGCTCTTCACCGCCGTCCACATCCGCCGCGCCGCCGGAGACATCACCATCCACGCGCCCGCCGCCGCCACCAACTCGCCTTACGTCACCGGCCTCAAGGTCGACGGCCACCGCACATCAAAAACCTGGCTCCCGCCAAGCTTCGTCGCCCACGGAGGCACGCTCGACTTCCAGCTCAGCGCCACCGCCAACCAGCACTGGGGAACCAGCCCCGCCGACGCCCCCCCATCCTTCCAATAAAAGGCGCAATCCGTCTCCCGGTCTCTCGCTTTCAGGGGCCGGGATTGATGTACGATGAGGGCCACACACACGTATGACGCTCTCCACCACATGTGCGAATCAACAACCCAGCAACGCACCCCGCTTCACCGGCAAAGAAAGAGACGCCGAAAGCGGCCTAGATAACTTCGGGGCCAGATACTACGGGTCGTCGATGGGCAGGTTTTTATCGCCTGATCCATCGGGGCTTCTAGCACAACATCCAGAGGACCCGCAAAGCTGGAATCTGTATGCTTATGCTCGCAATAACCCGCTGATCAATCTCGACCCGACCGGATTGGATTGCATTTATGCGAATGACGCTGGAACCGGGGTTGAATCAATCGATCACAACAGCAATTCGGGAGAGTGCGGACAGAACGGTGGAACCTGGCTGTCCGGCTACGTCAATGAGAACTGGGCACATTTCAATACGACAAACGGAATGTTTGAAGCTGCCTCTGAAGACGGAAGTCAGGTAGATTTCGCGCAGTTTGGCGCTGGCGCACAAACGAACGACAGCGGGGATTGTCTGAGCGGCTGTGGTGGCTACGGATTTGCTTCGGCAAATTCCGATTGGCTGACAGGCCAATTGGTGGGGAATTCAAAACCAACAGACGGATCAGACCCATTAAACGGATTGCTAACCTTCATGACCGGTCGAGCACAGGCAGTCAGCGATTTTTGGAAGGCGGTTGCCGGTCCAGTCGATCCATCGAAGGACAACTGGGCCGGACCCGGTGGAATGGGGCCGCCGCAAGGTACTGGTGACTGGAGAGCGGCGGTTCACGACTACAACTTCAACACCAACGGCATCGCAATCGGCAGTTATTTCAATCCGACTTTATCGCCTGCCACATCGAGGGCGCTCATCCAGAGCAACAGCAACCTGATGCGTACAGGTGGCGTTCAGGGTGCCAAGGAAAAGATGGTCTTTGGTGTCATAAACGCGATTCAGTGGTACGCAGACAGTTGGAAGTAGGTGCATCGTGAAATGTTGGATTAAGATCGCTGCGCTTCTTCTCGCTGTTGCTGCCATCCAGGCCAGCGCACAGTCAGCACCGGAAGGCCAAAGCCGCACGCAGGAGGCTCAAGCGCGCGGCGTCTGGACCGATCCATCGACGGGCCTGATGTGGGCTGCGAAGGATAATGGTCGAGACGTGAGCTGGAAAGGTGCGGTGAAGTACTGCCGCGATCTCCGGTTGGCCGGGTACTCGGACTGGAGGCTGGCGACACTCTCGGAGTTAGAAGGAATCTACGATAAGAACGCCAATGCCCCCGGCCTGGCCCGCTTGGGTGGCCCGGCGAAGGGTAGCCCCTTTACATGGCACATAAAGGGCAATCTGTTCCTGACGGGTAATCAATGGAGCAGCGAGCGCAGGAACGATGATCGCGGACATCCTTCCAATTACGCATGGTACTTCGATTTCAACGAAGGGCGGCCCAGCAACGAACCGATAGGTTGGCCTTATCCCTTCGTGGGGATGCGCGCGCTTTGCGTGCGCGGCCCCGGAAAATGATGTAGTCACAGGCCGCTCTTCGGGGCGGCCTTGCTGTCTCAGCCAATACTCAGTTCTGTGTCTGAGCCATCATCCCAAGAGGCGGGTGGCCCAGGTCTCAAAATCCCAACCCAGCCACGAAATCTGGGTGCCCCACGTCTCGATTCTGAGACGTGGGAAGTAAGATGTTGGCATGACGCGTGGGCTGGTTCGGTATCAGCAGTGCGGTTGCTTCCACTTTCTCACCTTCAGTTGTTATCGCCGTCAAGCCTTTCTTGATTCCGCCGGCGCGCGGGAACTGTTCGAGCGCTCTTTTGAAGCGATGCGCCGCCGCTACAAATTCGTGATTGCAGGCTATGTCGTGATGCCGGAACACGTTCATCTGCTCGTCGGCGAACCCCAAAAGGCTTTGCTATCGAAAGCGATTCAGGCGGTCAAGCTGTCGGTGTCGGTGCAGAGCCGCCCGCGCCCTTTCTGGCAGGCGCGATACTATGACTTCAATGTCCACAATGAAGAGAAGTGCATTGAGAAACTACGCTACATGCACCGCAATCCGGTCAAGCGCGGCCTCGTTGCCAGGCCCGAGGACTGGGCGTGGTCGAGCTTTCGGCATTACGCAACCGGGGCCGAGAGCGTAGTGGAAATCGAGTCGCAGTGGACAGCGGCGAGGCGAGGGAACCAATTGCCGGAGCATCTGCAATACCGGGACGTGCATAGCTGAGGCCTCCGGCGACCACCCCACCCCCGCCGCATCTTCCCATCCTGCTCACCGCAGTGTAACAATCGCTACGTCCTCGAATTCCGCCCGGGAGCGCGCCGCACATATGCATCCCCGTTTTCGCCGTTATCCTTTCCTGCTCGCTTGCCTTGCGGCCGCGGTTTGCATCGTTCCCGCCCCCGCGCAGAACCACACCGCCAAATCTGCCCCCGGCAAAGACGTTGACTGGGCCGTATACGACGGAGGCCCCGGCGGCGGCCACTACTCCCCGCTGACGCAAATCAACCGCTCCAACGTCGCCCACCTCGTTCCCGTCTGGCGGTATGACACAGGCGGCAAGGGCAACATGGAGACCAATCCCATCGTCGTCCACGGCGTGCTTTACGCCTACACGCCCACGCAAAAAGTCATTGCGCTCAACGCCGTAACGGGCAAGCGCATCTGGCAATTTGACTCCGGCGTCCCCGGCACGCAGCCCGTGCGCGGCGTGGCCTACTGGCCCGGCGACTCGTCCCACGCCCCGCGCATCCTCGCCAGCGTCATGCAGTATCTCTACTGCCTCAACCCAAAAACCGGCCAGCCCATCGCCACCTTCGGCGAAAACGGACGCATCGACCTGCGCAAAAATCTCCGCGGCAACTACCGCCGCCAGTCCACCGTCCTCACCTCGCCCGGCATCATCTATAAGGACCTCATCATCGTCGGCGGCCGCGACCCGGAGACCCACCCTGCGCCGCCCGGAGACATCCGCGCCTTCAGCGTCCTCACCGGCCAACTTGTCTGGCGATTCCGCACCATTCCGCGCCCCGGCGAACCCGGCTACAACACCTGGCCGCCCGACGCATGGAAGACCGCCGGCGCAGCCAACAACTGGGCCGGCATGGCGCTCGACGCAAAGCGCGGCATCCTCTACTCACCAACCGGCTCCGCCGTGATGGACTTCTACGGAGGAGACCGCGTCGGCAACGATCTCTACGCCGACACCATCCTCGCGCTCGACGCCAGTACCGGCCACCGCATCTGGGATTTCCAGGGCGTCCATCACGACCTGTGGGACCGCGATTTCCCCTCGCCGCCCGCGCTCTTCACGCTCACCCGCAACGGCCGCCACATTCCCGCCCTGGCGCAAACCACCAAGCAGGGATACCTCTTCGTCTTCAATCGCCTCACCGGCCAGCCGCTCTTTCCCATTCACGAGCGCCCCTTCCCCAAGAGCACCGTGCCCGGCGAAGTCACCTCGCCCACACAGCCCGTGCCTGATCTCCCCGCGCCGTACGGCCGCCAGCGGCTCACCGCCAACATGCTCACCACGCGCACGCCCGCCGCGCACGCCTGGGCGCTCAAAACCTTCCGCACCTTCCGCAGTGACGGCCAGTTCGTGCCCTTTGCCGTGGGCCAGCAAACCATCGTCTTCCCCGGCTTTGACGGCGGCGCCGAGTGGGGCGGCCCCGCCATTGACCCGGCCACCGACACCATCTATATCAATGAGACGGAAATGGCCTGGACCGGCGGCCTCGATCCCGCATCGCGCTCCGGCGACCCCGGCCAGCGCCTTTACCAGACCCAGTGCGCCGCTTGCCACGGAGCAGACCGCGCCGGTTCCCCACCGCAGTTTCCCTCGCTCGTCGGCATCGAACAGCGCCTCACCCCGCAGAAAATCGCCGCCACCATCCACTCCGGCAAAGGCCGCATGCCTTCGTTCCCCAATATTCAAGCCGACCAGCTCAAGGATCTGCTCGCATTTCTCGCCACGCCCGTCTCCACGCAGGGCCGCAAGGAGCTGGCCTCCATCCCCGCAGGCCCGGCGCACGACCCCGCCGGCGAAGCGGTCTACAAGGCGCAATGCTCCGCCTGCCACGGCCCCCACCTCGAAGGGATCGCACCTACCTATCCGGCGCTGCTCGGTGTAGGCGCCCGGATAAACGTCGAGCAGGCCACCGCGCTCATCCACAACGGCAACGGACTCATGCCGCCGCAACCCCTGCTCGCCGGAGCAAAACTCGCAGCACTGCTGCACTACCTCCGCATTGGCGAAACGTCATCCGCTCCGAATGCCTTTCCGCCGGGAGCCGACCGCTATACCTTCACCGGCTACCGCAAGTTTCTTGACCCCGACGGCTATCCCGCCATTACGCCGCCCTGGGGAACCCTCAATGCCATCGACCTCAAGACCGGCCGCTACCTCTGGCGAATCCCCCTCGGCGACTACCCCGATCTGGCCGCGCACGGCATGCCCAACACCGGCTCCGAAAACTACGGAGGCCCCATCGTCACCGCCGGCGGCGTCCTCTTCATCGGAGCAACCGTCTACGACCGCAAGTTCCGAGCCTTCGACACCCGCAACGGCAAGCTCCTCTGGCAATTCACCCTGCCCTATGCCGGAATGGCCACCCCAGCCACCTACATGGTCAACGGCCGCCAGTATGTCGTCATCGTCTCCAGCGGCGGACGCGACCCAAAATCCCCCATCGGCGGCTCCTATGTCGCCTTCGCCCTCCCACGCAAATGATCGACAGAAGACGCAACAACCTGCACTTCTATCTCAACGATTGGCTGGGCACGCGGCGCGTGCAGACCGACTACTCCGGGGTGGTGGAGCAGGACTGCATGAGCCTGCCCTACGGCGACTCGGAGACCTGCGAGCCGACTCCGGCGGAGAACCTCTACACCGGCAAGGCGCGCGACGCGGAGACGGCAGGCGGCGTCAGCCCCTTCGGCGCCAACCAGGGAAACGACTACTTCGGGGCCAGATACTACAGCTCCGTCATGGGCAGGTGGCTCAGCCCGGACTATGGCGCGGGGCCGGGTGGCCCAGGTCTCGTAATCCCAACTCAACTACGACACACGGGTGCCCCACATCTCGAAGAGATGTGGGATGAAAAATGATAGTCACCAGAAGGAGACGTGGGCGCGCCACATCTCAACGAGACGTCGCCATCCTCACCTCACAGGCTCACATTCAGCCCACGCTTCTCGCGCATAAAGCTCACCCACTGCGCGTCCGTTAGCGCGCCGAAGTCCACCCACTGCTCGTCGCTGATCGATGCCCGCCACGCCAGCAGCCCCTCTGCATCCAGCCCCACCGGATGCCGCAGCTTCCACGTGCCGCTGTCCACTATCTCCCGAATCTTCTCCCCCACCACATACGGAGAAACCGGCTTCTCCAGCGACGCGCGAAACAGCTCCTGCATCCGCCGCGCATGCGGATAGCGCGTCTCCACCGGCAGTTCCTTCGACTTCGTAAAGATCGGAGTCGCAATCACGCCCGGCTCCACAATCGCTACCCGAACCCCAAAGCCCTTCATTTCCTGCGCCAGACACTCGCTCAATCCCTCAAGCGCAAACTTCGACGCCGAATACGAGCCATGCGCCGCATTGGCAACCTTCCCCGCCACCGACGTCACATTCACAATGCAGCCCTCGCCCCGCTCCCGCATCCCGCCAACCACCGCCTGGATGCATCGCAGCGCGCCGAAAAAATTCGTCTCCATCGTCTCGCGAAACCACTCGATCGGCTGCTCCTCCACCGATCCGCCCTGCCCAACTCCGGCGTTGTTCACCAGCACATCCACCCGGCCCGCCTCGGCCACAATCGCGCCAAACGCCTCCCGCACCGACGCATCCTTATCCACATCCAGCGTCGCCAGCCGCAGCGGCAAATTCTCCTGCGCCGCCAGCTTCCGCAACCCTTCTCCGCCCTTCTCCGGATTCCGCATCGTCGCGTACACCGTATGCCCCGCGCGCGCCAGCGACACAGCCGTCGCCTCGCCTATCCCCGTACTCGATCCCGTCACCACAGCAATCGCCATCGTCGCTCTCCTTATATTGTCTGGAAACGCAAAGCCGCCAGCCCGCGCCCCGCCGCTTCAGGCGCCAGCCACCGTCCCTTCTATGTCGCCCGCGCAGCACCCGTCAAGCGCCGCGCGCCTTACCGAATCGCAAACCCGCCGTCCACCCGCACCGTCTCGCCCGTCACAAAGTCCGATGCGTGCGACGCCAGAAACACCGCCGTCCCCGCCATCTCCTCCGGCTCGCCAAACCGCCCCGCCGGAGTCCGCAATATGATCTCGTCATGCAGCGGCATAGCGTGCACCGGAGCCGTCATCTCCGTCTCAATCCATCCCGGCGCAATCGCATTCACCTGAATATTATGCGGAGCCAGCTCAATCGCCATCGACTTCGTCAGTTGCACAATCGCGCCTTTGGCCGAACTGTACGACGGCACCAGCCCCGACCCGAAGTACGACATCATGCTCGCGATATTGATAATCTTCCCGCCCGTCTTCCTCCGCACCATCGACCCCGCCGCAATCTTCGCCAGCAAAAACCCCGCCGTCAGTTGCGTCTCAATCACGCGGTCCCAGTCCTCCGCCTTCTCGTTCAGCACCCCGCCGCTCACCACCACAATCCCGGCGTTATTCACCAGAATCCCAACCCCGCCCAGCTCGCGTTCCACCTTCTCCATCGCCGGCTCCAGCCCCGCCCGATCCGTCACATCCACCTTCAGCGCCAGCGCCCGCGCTCCTATCGCCTCCAGCTCCGCCAGAACCTTCCGGTTCTTCTCCTCGTTGCGTCCAAAAATCGCAACAGAAGCGCCCGCGCCCGCCAGCCCCAGAGCAATCCCGCGCCCAATCCCGCCATTGCCGCCCGTAACCACCGCCACCCGGCCCGTCAAATCAAACATCGCAGGCATATCCATCTCGAATCACTCCTCATCAACAAATTTCAGAAACCGGGTGCCCCACATCTCGAAGAGATGTGGGAAGAACATCGCCCTCTATCCGTCCAAATCCTTCACTCACGCTCCCGCGCATTCCCCCCATTGAACCGCCCAAAATTCCACGCGCTGAAAACGCCGATCAGCAGCACGCCCAGTCCGCACGCGGCCACATCCACCGTCGACTTCCAATCGAAGCTCCCCACGCGGCACACCAGCACATACCCAACCACTGCATTGAACGCGCCCCAGCACACATTCACCACCGACGAGGAAAGTCCCTCGCCCGGCGGCTTCGCAAACGGAGTCTGGAACGGACGCCCCATCGTCCCGCTCACAAAATGAGGAACCGCATTGCCAAGCAACACACCACCAAAAAAGTACGAGACAAGATCAAGCCAATCCATGACCTCAATATACTTCCCCCCGCCAATTGCCATCCTGAGCCGGGTGCCCCACATCTTGTAAAGATGTGGGAACGATGCAAACAGACAACAAGCCCCGAGAGAAGCCGAAGGGCCTGGAAGAGACGTGGGAGCGATGCCGCTACACCCACATCTCTCGGCTTCACCACAAACACACGTTCCAAAAGAATTGTCATCCCGACCGAAACGCGCAGCGCGAAGGGGAGAGCCTGTCCTGAGCAACGCGAAGGGACCTGCATTGGAACGCCATCCCCGCCGCTGCGCCACAAAGAACCCACCACTCTTCACTCCACACCGATGTCATTCTGAACGAAGTGCGGCGCCCACGCGCCGCACGCAGCGAAAGCCTGCCCTGAGCACCGCGAAGGGGACCTGCGTTTCAAATCCATTCCCGCCACTGCGCCGCGCCTTAACTACAGACAAGCCGACCTACTGGTACAAATCGGATTCAATGAGTGCGTTGGCGATGATGCGCTTATTGAGCTCGGGAAAGTCAGTTGTCCGAGATGGCGACTATGCGGCAGGGTGGATTGCGGGAGCGTCGGGATGAGTGCATTGGGCTGAAGGCAACAGTTGAGAAACGGACTGTCTGGACGGAACGCGACACGACGACTCGTGAGGAGTGAAGGATTTATCGGTGACGATGGCCTCGATGGCTATAGAAGATCTGCTAGCTGCTGAACATTTAGGATCTCAGTTCCGTACTCTGAATTAAGCCACGCACGATTGTTCGCGTCGAATATGGAAGAAGATACTGCGGATTTGCCGCGATCTTCTGTACAGAGGTAGTCATTGCTGAAAGCGATATGGGCAGCTACCAGATCTCCGTCTGCCGATTCCGCAAAAGCTTTCTCGATTTGCTCTTTGTAATCGCTGAGCCCTGATGTGCAGGCGTATACATAGACGCGGTAAATGAGGTCGCGATCCGTCATCCAATCGGGGCGAGGGCCATCCAAATCTGTCGTAAGCTTCTTCGCCAGGGCTGCTAAAGTTCCTTCACCAACACCACGGTCATTGATGGTGCGAACGACCTCGCCAAACCGTTCGTTGTAGTCAGAGGTTACGAAAACCTCTTGAGCATAGATGTTTGGATTGTCCCGGAGTCGATTCGGCACTGGGAGGCCTATGTAGGGCGTTGTAAGTAGCTTCATCCCAATCGCCAAAGCCTCCTTGAGTTCTCCTTCAAACTCCGGCGTCAAACCGGGGTGCAGATCATGCTTCGCCTTGATTTCGATAGAGAGACAGTGAAAGCCTGGGCCTGAGGACTTGGTGGTCACTTTCACCTCAGGGACATTTTGAACATGAAACAATGCCCGGTCCTGTTTCTTGATGGATTCGATCGTCGCAAAACCCTCGCATATGAAGCCTTGGATCCGCCCGCTCCTAATAGCGTCCTTGATCTTGACCAGTGCGAGGTAATTTGGGCGATTCGTATAACGCTCTGGGAAAATCATTCTGTTCCAGACGTTGGTATCGAATGTCACCCGCATCGCCAAGCCTTCTCCCGTCGCTTCTCAATCGGAATTCTTGATTTATGCTAAATCGCCAAGCCACTTATCGAACGGCGAACCAGGTCGCAGTATGGCATTAGTGCTGGACTTCATAAGCCAGTGACAGCCTGCCCGATTCGTAAGCCTGATTGCTGAGCAGCTTCAGCCTTGTTGGACTATACGGAGGCGGCAACAACGGAATACCAGCACCTAGCAGCACCGGGATAACCGAGACTTCGACTATGTCCACCTGACCTAAATCAAGAAAGGATCGAAATAGGACACTTCCGCCAAACAGCCAGATATCTTTACCTTCCTGATTTTTTAACGATCTCACCCACTCTAGATTCACTTCTGGAATTACCTTTACAGCGGATATTCATCTGGCTTGAGAGTGCGTGAAAACACCACGGTTGTAATTCCACTGAAAGCGGCCTCACCTAACCTTTGGACGGCTACCTCGTAAGTTCGCCGACCCATCAGACCCGTGTCGAACTGAGCCCAAATAGCGGCGAAGTCGACTTCTGGATCCGTCTCGATCCAGTCCGCCTCGCCGTTTGGGCCTGCTATGTAACCGTCTAGGCTTGCAGCCACTCCGTAACGAATTTTCCGCATAGAAGTGCTCCCATGACCAAATGGTAGGTCGTGCTCAGTGTCGCACAGGCGGAATGGCGTTGATAAATCGCCGATGCGCTCACCGACGGGCCGACGCCGAAGATCGGCCAGGACCAGGCAAGTTGCCGGATAACGGGCTAGCCTGACATGTGCGCCTAGTCGTCCGTTGTTGCCAACAACCCAATGCACTCATTGAGCGCGAAGCGCGTGGTTTCGATGGGACAGGTACCCTCCAATCCAGAACGGCCGCTAGGATACCCACCTGCTACCCGCTTCACCGGCCACCCGCTCCTTAGCTGCCAGCCACCCTTGTCAACCCCCTCCAACCCAAAAAATCCCACAACCAACTCAATCCAAACCACTTAAATTTCAGCCCCGGATGCATTTGAATTATCCCAATCCGCTATAATAGATACAGAGAGAAAAAGAGGCGCAGCCATGGCTGCGCCTTTCGCATTCTCCGGCCCCACACAAACCTGCGCACTTCACCGCAGAGCGATTGCCCTTGACCATTGACCCTTGACCCTTGTTCATTGACCATTGGCTCTTGGCTCCTGGCTATCGCCCGTCAGCTAACCCTTTTATTAACAGGGTTATGCACATAACTAGCTCAGAATGAGCGTGTTAGCGCGAAAGCGTCCGTAACAAGCTTTGAATCAGTAACTTGAGTTTTTGGGCTGAAGTCCATCGTTGTAACGATTGTCATAATATTCAGGGCATCGGCCGAAAGCGCTTCCCCGGTCGCTGTACCCCAAAGCCACAATCCCAAGGTCGGGGGAATAGGTTCCCGTCCTGGCTCCGGAGCCCCATGAGGGACCACCCTCGCGAACGATCTCAAAATGCCTTTGACACCATAGAAAGCCAGCGCTAACGCATGTGTTTGCAAGATGATAGCCGTAACCGCCCCGGAATAAGCGACTTACAGCGAAAGCAGCAGTAACCAACATGAAATGAAGAACTTGATTTTTTCGAGGTCACACGCACGGAGCCTGAATTTATAACATGCGTTGTAATATGAACGCCCCTTCAACGCCCCGCCAGCCCAGCCGCAACCTGCGCCGGGAATCCCAGCCCAGCCCCATGCCGCGCAACACCCCGGTAGCAGAACGCCAGCCCCAGCAGCACCAGCCCGACCGACATCGCCAGCCGCAGCTGCCGGGCCGGCACCCTCGGAGCCACCCAGGACCCCGCCGCCGCGCCCAACACGCCGCCCGCAACCAGCCGCAACAGCAGCCCGCCGTCAAACAGGCCGCTTGCCATGTGGATCGCGCTCCCGGTAAAAGTCATACAAAACGCAAAGGTTAGGTCCGTCCCAACCACCTTCGCCGCCTCCAGCCCGGAGAAGCTCATCAGCACCAGCGTCCCCATCGCCCCCGCCCCCGACGAGGCAAACCCCACCTCCGCCGCAATCGGAAACATCAGCGCCGCAATCCATCCCCGCCGCGTCCGCCGCCCGCCCGCCATCGCCCCCGGCCGGAACCACCGGAAAACATGCCAAAATCCTGAAAAGAAAATAATTAGCCCCAGCACCACGTAGAACAGCGCGTGCCCGCTCACCGCCGCATACCGCGCAAACAAGAGCGACCCAGCCACCACCCCCGGCAGCCCGCCCACCAGCATCACCCTCAACACCCGCCAGTCCACATTCCGCCGCATCACCTGCACCGGAACCACCACCGCCTTCACCACCGTCGAGTAGGCCAGCGCCGTCCCCACGCTCACCGCCACCGGCACATGCAGCGCCAGTATCAGCAGCGGAGCCGTAATCGTCCCCGCCCCAACCCCTGTGATTGCAATAACAAACGCAATGGCGAACCCCAGCGCAATGTCCATCAGGCCGGGTGACTCCCTTCGTCCGCCGCCTGCCCCGCCACGGCCTTGGAATCTTCTGCCGCTACCGGCTGAATATGGATCCCGCACTCCACCTTGGCCCCGCCCCAGCGCCCCGACCGAGGGTCATCCGCGCTCAGCGGCAGGCTCGTGCACGGTTCGCACCCAATGCTCGAGTACCCCAGCTCATACAGCGGCAGCAGCGGAATCCCATGCCGCTCCGCATACTGCCACACATCCCGCGTATGCCACTCCGCCAGCGGGCTCAGCTTTGTCAATAACTTACCCGTCGGCAGCGTAAAGCTCTCCACCGCCTGCAGCCCAGCCCGAGTCTTGGCCTGCTGCCGCCGCAGCCCCGTGAACCACACCTCGTACGGCTCCAGCGCCGCAAACAGCGGCCCCACCTTGCGCAGCCCGCAGCACCGGTCCGGAGCCGTCTGGTTCAGGATCCCGAACTCCGCCTCCTGCTCCGCCACCGTCTTGGCCGGCAGAACGTTCTTCAGGTTCAGCCCCCACTCCGCCGCCATCCGGTCCCGGTACTCGTAGGTCGCCGCAAAGTGGTACCCCGTATCGAGGAACAGCACCGGAACCTCCGGCGCCAGCTCCCGCACCATGTGCAGCACCACCATGTCCTCCGCCTGGAAGCTGTTCGTCACGCACGCCTCCCCCCGCAACTCCTCCCACACCAGCGCCTTAGCGGCCGCAATCTTCTCGTCCAGCTTCGTATCCACAGTACTCATACCCGCTCCTTTGCATTCCCAACCTCAAGCGCCGCCAGCAGCGCATCCACAGACGCCTCCGCCACCGGCTCGGGGATGAAATCCCCGGTCACCACCTGCGGCGACTCATCCGTCTCCACCAGCACCACCACCTTGGCCTCATGCAGCGCCCGCCAAATGCCATGGTCTGTCACCCGCGTCCTTACCACCGGATAATCCAGCTCCAGCAGCCGCGCCTCCAGTTCCTCCACCAGCGCGCGCCCCGCCAGCGCAATCCGCGGAGGCTGCTCCTCATCCACCGCCGTCGCCAGCACCTGCCGAATCATCCCCGCGCCCACCGTGGCATTGCTCGCCGGGTCAATCAGGATAAAGCTGCCCGTCATGCGGCTCTCGCCATACAGGTCGGCCAGAATCGGCCGGTCCGTCTCCACCTCGATCTCGCCAATGCCGTTCAGCTCCAGCGCCGTCGCCGCCTGCGTCTCCAGCGTCTCAATGTTCACCCTGTGCCGAACCGCCCGCACCCGCGCCGAGACCACATGGCTCGCATGCTTCAGCAGGTACCGCTTATGCAGGGCCAGCGGCTGCGCATGCAGCCATACCGCTGACGCGGCAAAGTGGTTCGTCACCGCCGGCTGCGCATCCACCGCCGCGATCAGGTCCCCCCGGCTGATGTCCAGCTCGTCCTCAAGCGTCAGCGTGACAGACAGCGGAGCCGATGCCGATTTCAGATCACGGTCAAACGTAACGATCCGCTCCACCAGGCTCGTCCTGCCCGAAGGCAGCGCCACAATCCGGTCACCCGGACGAATCGTCCCCGCTGCAATCTGTCCAGCAAATCCGCGGAAGTTCTGGTCCGGCCGCATTACGCGTTGCACAGGCAGCCGGAACGGCGCCTCGCTGTTCCGCCCCGCCACCTCCACATTCTCCAGATACTCCAGGAGCGACGGCCCCTCGTACCACGGCATCCGCTCGCTTCCGCGCACAACGTTGTCGCCCTCCAGCGCGCTGATCGGAATCAGTTCATAGCTCGCCAGCCCCACGCGCTCCGCCAGCGCGGCAAAGTCGCGGCTCAGCCGGTCAAAAACCTCTTCGCTATAGTCCACCAGGTCCATCTTGTTGATGGCCGCAACCACCCGCGGAATCCCCAGCAGCGCCGCGATATAAGCATGCCTTCGCGACTGCGTAAGGATGCCCTTGCGTGCATCCACCAGAATGATCGCCAGGTCCGCCGTCGACGCGCCCGTGGCCATGTTGCGCGTGTACTGCTCGTGCCCCGGCGTGTCCGCAATAATGAACTTCCGCCGCGCCGTCGAAAAGAACCGGTAGGCCACATCAATCGTGATGCCCTGTTCCCGCTCCGCCCGCAGGCCGTCTGTCAGCAGGGCAAAGTCAATCGACGGAGCAGCCGACCCGCCGCTGCTACGCGTGACCGAGCGGACGTGGTCCTCATACACATTGCGCGAGTCATACAGCAGCCGCCCAATCAGCGTCGACTTGCCATCGTCCACGCTGCCTGCGGTAGAGAAGCGCAGCAGGTCCTTCTGCTGCTCCGTAGCTAGAAACTCCTCAATCTCAAATGCGGCCTGTTCTTCCGCCGTCTGTGTCAAAGACATTAGAAATACCCCTCGCGCTTCTTGATCTCCATTGACCCATCCTGGTCGTGGTCAATCACGCGATTGGCGCGCTCCGACGACCGGAACGAAACCAGCTCGGCAATGATCTTCGGCAGCGTGTCCGCATCCGACCGGATCGCCCCCGTGCACGGGCTGCATCCCAGCGAACGCAGCCGGCAGCGCACCATCTGCTCCTCCCCCGCAAGCCCCTGCACAAAGCTCTGCTCCGTTGGAATCAGGCTGTCCCCGCGCACCAACATCCGGCGCTCCTTGGCGAAGTACAGCGGCACAATCGGAATGTCTTCCAGGTGGATGTAGTGCCAGATGTCCAGCTCCGTCCAGTTCGAGAGCGGAAACACCCGTATGCTCTCGCCCGGCCCAATCCGCGAGTTGTACAGGTTCCACAGCTCGGGCCGCTGCGCCTTCGGGTCCCACTGTCCGGCCTTGTCGCGGAAGGAATAGATCCGCTCCTTCGCCCGCGACTTCTCCTCATCCCGTCGCGCTCCGCCAAAGGCCGCGTCAAAACCGTAGTGCCTCAAAGCATCGAGCAGCGCCGTCGTCTTCAGCAGGCCGCAGCACCGCTGCGTCCCCAGCTTTACCGGATTCGCCCCTTCCGCCAGCGCGCCCTCATTCCGCCACACCAGCAGCTCCAGCCCCAGCTCGCGCGTGTAGTTGTCGCGAAACTCCAGCATCTCGCGGAACTTGTATCCCGTATCCACATGCAGCAGTGGAAAGGGAATCGGCCCCGGATAAAAAGCCTTCTGCGCCAGCCGCAGCATGACCGACGAGTCCTTGCCGATCGAGTACAGCATCACCGGCTTCTCAAACTCTGACGCCACCTCGCGAAAGATGTGGATGCTCTCAGCCTCAAGCTGTTTCAGGTGGCTCAGCCGCGAGGCCGAGTCGTTGTACACCGGGATTTCAGGAAGCGTAGCGGATGCCATTTCGTATCGCCTTCAGTGCCGCGTAAGCGGCGGCTTAAAATTTTTGGGGTGAAAATAAGAAAACCCACTCGCCGAAGAGAACGGCAGTGGGCTTGGAAGGTGCGAAGACCTTAGGGGTGTTCCTCAGGTCTTGCTAGATACAAAGCTCACGGCCGCTGCAACATGCACAACACGCGCAACAACAAGCGCGCTGCATGGAACAAGCCGGAGTTTGCATCACAAATTGCATGTCTTGTTAGGTTCGCCTACATGGCGCGGCTTGTCAATGGAAACGTCCAGAAACCACCGCCCCCAACAACCGCCTCGTGTCGCTCAGTCGATGTTCGCCGCGCGCTCCAGCACCGCCAGCGGAGCATCCAGGCTCGTGGTCATGGTCGGCACCGCGCCAAGCAGCGCACGCGTATAGGGGTGCGCCGGTCTCAGAAAAATATCCGCGCACGTGCCCTCTTCCACCAGCACGCCCTGCCGCATAACCGCAACGCTGTCCGCCACCTGCGAAACCACCGCAAGGTCGTGCGAGATGAACAGCATCGTCAGCCCATACCGCTTGCGCAGGTCGGCCAGCAATTCCAGAATCTGCTTTTGCACCGTCACGTCCAGCGCCGTCGTCGGCTCATCGGCAATCAGCAGCCTGGGACGATTCACAATCGCCATCGCAATCAGAATCCGCTGCCGCTGACCTCCCGAAAACTGGTGCGGATAATCGCGATACCGTTGCGCCATGTCCGGCAGCGCCACCGCCTCCATCGCCTCCAGCACCGCCGCACGCACCTGCCGTCGCGAGTACTCCGGGTGATGCGCGCGCACCGCCTCGGCTACCTGCTCGCCAACCGGCATCACCGGATTCAGCGCCGTCATCGGCTCCTGAAACACCATGGCCATCTCGCGGCCCCGCATCTTGCGCATCGATTCGGCATCAAGCTCCAGCAGCTCTCTGCCATCAAATTGGATCGAGCCTTCAACTCTGGTCGAGGCATCCAGCAGCCGCATGATCGCCAGCGCAGTTACTGATTTGCCCGATCCTGATTCGCCCACAAGCCCTAAGACCTTGCCCGGCTCAATCGCCAGTGAGAGCCCGCGCACTGCGGCGCGCTCACCAAACTTGATCGACAGTTCCTTGATTTGGAGAAGAGGAGCCACGCACCCATGCTATCGAAAGATCAGCCGGCGCGAAGTCTGCACCGGAATTCACAAAGCGCGTGGTGGGCCCGGAGGGATTTGAACCCCCAACCAAGGGATTATGAGTCCCCTGCTCTAACCGTTGAGCTACAGGCCCCGGCGCAATACCCCGAAGGGTGCAGCCTTCATTGTAATGGGAAGAGTTCCGCATCCGTTGTTTCCCGTATGGTTCCCCGGTAGTGCAGGTGGCTCACACGTGCTCGTGAAGGCTTGGCGCCAGCGGCGCGAGGATCTGGCTCTGGAGCTTGGGCTGTTCAAACATGGCGCTGATGGCCTCCGGTGTCATAGGCCGTGAAAAATAGTACCCCTGACCCAGGCGGCATCCGAGTGAGCGCAGTTGAGCGGCTTGCTCAGCCGTTTCAATTCCCTCAGCCACGACCTCCATGTCCAGTGAATGGGCAAGGTCAAGGATTGTCTGCACAATTACGGCACTGCTTTTCTGCTCCGTCATCCTTTGGATGAACGACCGGTCGATCTTCAACGTGTCGAATGGATACCGGTGCAGGTGATTCAGCGAACTGTATCCCGTGCCAAAGTCGTCCATGTGCAGTCCGACGCCCAGTTTTTGCAGGTCCTGCATCGTCGCCTGCGCTGTGTCTTCGTGGTTCATCAGGCTGCTCTCAGTAACTTCAATGCGCAGGTCTGCTGCCGCGATAGCAGTCGAATTCAGAATTCCGGCAATCTGCTTCACCAGGCCGGGCCGCCCAAATTGCTTGGCGGAAAGGTTCACGCTCACACGCAAATCTATCGGCAGACCTGCGATCGACTCCTCTTCAGGCAGCACCTCGGCCAGTTGCTGGAAGAGCTGCCGCCAGATCGCAATCTGACGGCACGCTTCCATCAACCCCCAATCGCCCAGCGGAAGAATCAGCCCCGTCTCTTCCGCGAGCGGGATGAACTCATTGGGCATCACCAGCCCACGCTGCGGATGCTGCCACCGGATCAGCGCTTCAAAGCCGATGATGCGATGCGTCGCAAGGTCTATTTCCGGCTGATAGTGCAGCTCCAGTTGTCCGGCATAAATGGCCTGTTCAAGATCCGCCTCCATCTGCATGCGTGCAATTGCACGTTCCCGCATCCCGCCGGAATAACAGACCAGACGTCCCCGCTCCCCCGATTTTGCTGCAACCAGCGCTGTGTCGGCATCGTGCATCAGGTCCTGCGGATACTTGATGGACGGATCCGCATGCGCCAGCCCGATCACAATTGTCGGTGACACGCGATTGCAACGCCACGGAAACGGACGGCTCAGTTTGCTGCCAATCAGGCGTGCAACGTCCATCGCGTGCGCCTCGCTCCCCATTGACTCAAGGCACACCAGAAATTCGGCTCCATTCAGACGTGCAATTACGGTGTCGTTGGAATTTTGCTGTTGTGTCACAGCCTGGTTCAGCCGCGTTGCCGTCTCCGTCAGCAGGGCATCCCCACCTGTGTAGCCCAGGCTTTCATTCACCATCTTGAAACGTTCGAGGCCCAGAGACAGCACCGCGAAGTTCCAATCGTTATGTTTCTCTGCTCGCTTAAAACGCCGTTCCAGATGGTCAATAAAGTACAGCCGGTTCGGCAAGCCCGTAAGAGGATCAAACATCTTCCTCTCCGTCTGATCGCTCATTGCACCGGCAATGCGTGTAACCGCACCCTGTTCGTTGCGGCTGGCGATCGCATGTATCAGCACCCAGCGCCACATACCCGATTCATCCATCAGGCGATGCTCGTTCCGCACATGACGCGCCCTGCCCAACCGTAGTGCGCGCAGTTCATCAATCAACAGTGGGCGATCCTCAGGATGGACACGAATCAGCCAATGGCTCAGGTCCGCTATGTGATCCTGCGGCTCACATCCCACAATCTTTTGCCATTGGGCTGAAAAGCAGGCTTGGTTTGTCCGCAAATCCAACTCAAACAAGCCATCCAGAGACGCCTGTACCGCCAGCGCAAAGCGCTGTTCCGTGCCGATCTCCCATGACTGCGTTGCCACGTCTCTGCTCCAGCACGCCAGGGGTTTGCGCGCGTACGATGTCCGCACGCCAGCTTCAGCGAGTTAGAGCAGATATCGGCGGAAATGTGAATGGCTTTACAGAATCACAATCCGGCATGGGTTCCCGCTCCCTGCCAGCTTGTCTCCGTCCACAGAAAACCTAGCTCGTCCGCCTGATCCTCAACCAATTGCGTAAGCGAAACCCCGGAGCTGTGACCGCCCTTTAACGAATAGTGAAGCAAAATAGGACGGTCGCTCCCCGTCGAGGCCTGCATCAGGGCCGTCATCTTGCGGGCGTTCATCGGATCCACGCGCGTGTCGCTGCTCCCGGTAAAGAACAGGATCGCCGGATACTTCATCCCTTTGTGTACGTTCTGGTAGGGCGAGTACTTGAGCAGGTAGGGGAAGTCTTTGGGATTGCTGGATGCGCCGTATTCCGTGGTCCACAGCCGGCCAAACTCGAAGTACTGGTAGCGCAGCATATCCAGCAACGGATACCCGCACCAGATGGCCCCGAACAAATCCGGCCGCTGCGTCATGGCCGCGCCCATCAGCAGGCCGCCGTTCGAACGGCCGCGAATGGCAAACCGGGCGGGTGTGGTGTAGTGGTTGCGGATCAGGTATTCCGCCGCAGCAAAGAAGTCGTCAAACACATTTTGCTTGTTGCCGAACATCGCCGCCTTGTGCCACGCCTCGCCGAACTCATTGCCGCCGCGCAGGTTGGGCAGCGCAAAGAAGCCGCCCTGCTGCATCCACCACGCATACTCGGGATTCCACGTAGGCAGCATGGGCAGGTCAAAGCCGCCATAACCGGTCATCAGCAACCGCGCCTTGCCATTGCGCGCCAGACCTTTTTTACCGGCAATGAACATGGGCACGCGGGTGCCGTCCTTGGATGTGTACCAGACCTGCCTAATCTCATACTGCGACGTGTCGAAGGGGACCTTCGGCGTGAAGAAGGTCTCCGTCCGTCCGGTCCTGGTGTCATACCGGTAGATCGAGGGAGGCGTGATAAAGGACTCATAGCTGTAGAAGCCGATGGTGCCGCTGGGGCGTCCGTAAACCACTGATCCCGAACCGATACCTGGATAGGGCAGGGTGCCCACTGGCTTGCCGTCGAGAGAATAGACGGTAGTCTCGGTCTTCACATCATGCAGGCGGGAGACAAACAGCTTGCCACCCACAATGCTGTCGCTGGCGATTACGTCCGCGCCTTCAGGAATGACCGTCTTCCAGTCTGCGGGCTGCTCGCCGGGCTTCACTTCCACGATGCGTCCGTGCGGCGCCTTGTAGTCCGTCTCGACAAAGAAGCGGTCGTCGCAGTCGAGGACGCTGTTGTGCGCCGGGACTCCATAGACCAGCGGCACAATGGGGCTGCCGGGCGTGCTCAGGTCCTTGACGAGGATGTCGTCGCGGGTGGAAGGCACTCCATAGCTGATGCTGATGACGAGATAGTGCTGGTTATCGGTGACGTAGTCGCTCACCAGGGCCATCTCGCCAAGCTTTTTGCCGCGATACTCTCCACCGAAGATCTTCCCGTCGGCGCTGACCGGGGTTCCGAACCGGTGGTACCGGATATCCGTGCCCTGATGCGTGAAGCGCGCGTAGTAGACACCCTGGTTCTTCGGACCTAAGCTGGCTCCGAAGTAGCGGGCATAGGGCAGCGTGTCGGGCAGCTCGGTGCGGTCCCTGACGTTGAGAAAGTGGATTGAGACCTGGTCCGCGCCGCCCTGTTGCTCGGCATAAATCAGCAGGCTTCCGTCGTCGGAGACGCCCCATATATGGATGGAGGTGTTCTGGTCCGTGCTCAGCTTGCTCGCATCAATCAGCAACTGGTCCTTGCCGTGCCACCCGTCACGCATATAAATGGATGCCTGGTTTTCGTCCGCAAGGCGCTTCTCAAAGAAGTACTTGCCGCCGTACAGAACCGGCATGGTGTAGTCATCCACCCGCTCAAGCGCAGTCAGGCCTTTGCGAAGCTGGGGCAGAATTGCGACCTGAGCGAGATACTTCTGCGTGTAGGCATTCTCCTGCTTGATCCACGCGAGTGTCTGCGGGCTCTTTGCGTCCTCGAGCCAGCGGTAGTCATCGACCACCTTTGTACCGAAGTAGTTGTCCGTGACGGGCTTGACCGCGGCCACGGGCGGCGGCGGCAGGGTAATGCCGTCGCGTCCGTGGACTGTGACCTGCTGGGCGAGCGAGGCGAAGGAAAAACAGAGAACAGCGAGCGCAGATGCGCCGATGGATCGCAGAATGTATGGCTTCAAAATGCACCCCTCAGGAGAAACTCTCATTTTATTCCAGCGAATCTCTCGAGGAGCGCATAGGAGGCACAGGTTACAGGTGAATCCAGCCCTTCATAATGCAGGCGAGCGAGACTGACCCGACCACCAGCCATAGCAGAACGCCCTGGATCATGGGTCGCGTGCCCACCTGCTTGAGCGTCTGCCGCGAGATGCCGGTACCGATGAGGAACAGCGTCACCGCCAGCCCCAGCTCGCCAAGGTGCGCCAGCGTGGAATAGGCAAAGTGGAGCACAGGCACGTAGCTCTTCATGACCGCGGCAAGAATAAAGAACAGAATGAACCAGGGCAGGTGAATGCGGCCCTTGCTCTTCCGGATTGTCGCAACACCAATGGTGACCGGTACAATCCACAGCGCGCGGGCCAGTTTAACGGTGGTTCCGACGGCCAGGGCGACGGTTCCATATTTCGCCGCGGCCCCGACGACGGAGCTGGTGTCGTGAATGGCCAGCGCGGCCCATAGCCCGAACTGCGTTTGCGACAGATGCAGCAGCCAGCCGATGGGCGGAAACAGGAACAGCGCGACGGAGTTCAGCACAAACACCGTTCCCAGTGCGACTGCCATCTGCTCCTCATTGGCTTCCGTCACCGGAGCCAGCGCGGCGATGGCGCTGCCACCACAGATTGCGGTGCCGGCAGTGATGAGGAACGACTGCGTCTTCTCTACGGTGAGCGCGCGGCCCAGCAACAACCCGAGGGTGATGGCGAAGGTGATGCCGATGGCCGTATAGAGAAAGCCCGAGCGTCCGATGCGGATGACTTCGCCAAGGTTCATGCCGAATCCCAGGCAAACCACCGACGCCTGCAGCAGAAACTTCGACAGCCGCCGCGCGTCGAGATGAAAAGCATGCGTGACAAGCAGCCCATAGGCCAGCCCCGCAGCCAGCGCCAGCGGCGGCGAAAGGAGTCCGCTGGCGGCAAGAATGATGCCGATAAAGAACAGGTTTTTCGTCATATTGCTCTCAGGTTTCCAGAGAGCAAGGGATCACGTCCAAGCGGAAATAAGGATGACCGATAAGGCCCGCTTATCAGCCTTTGAGCGCCTGTGCCTCGCGCAGCGCGAACTGCTCAAAGGCTGCAGCCGCACCCTCAAGCGCCGGCCCTGCGCGGCGAATAAATGTGATATCGCGCTGCACCTCCAGCCCTTCGAGCTTCACGGTGGAGAGTGTCCCCAGCCGTAACTCCTTGGCGATGGCCCGCTCTGGCACAAAACCCACGCCCAATCCGGCTTCGACACCGGCCACAATTGCCTCCGTCGAGTCCAGCTCCATCATCACCTGCAGTTGGCTCAGCCTGAGGCCGGCCCTCTTGAGCGCCAACTCGACAACGCGCCTGGTCCCGGAGCCGCGCTCCCGCAGCAGAAGCGACGCTTCCGAAAGTGAACTGAGGGGAATGCTCCGGCTCCGTGCCCACGGGTGCTTCTTCGCGACAATCAACACCAGCTTCTCCTTGAGGAAGAGCTGCTTGTGCAGCGCGCGACTGGCCGCGGGCCCCTCGATAATGCCTAGCGTGATCTCGTCATTCAACAGCGCCGCAACAATGCGCTCCGTATTGCCGCTGATCACCGAGATGGCGGTGCGCGGATGCTGCTTCCGGAACGCCCCCAACATGCGCGGCAAAATGTACTGGGCCGGAGTCGTGGACGCGCCCAGCCGAAGCTCGCCTCCGCCTTTGCCCTGCAATCGCTCAATTGCTTCTCTGGCCTCGGCGGCAAGCTGCGCAGCCTTGCGTGCGTACTTCAGCAGCAAGGCCCCGGCGGCCGTCAGTTGGACTCGGCTTCCGCTGCGGTCGAACAGCGCAATGCCCAGCTCTTCCTCCAGTGCGTGCACCTGCTGGCTCACCGCAGGCTGGCTCAAGTGCAGCAGTTCGGCGGCCTTGCGAAAGTTCAACTGTTTGGCGACTGTCCGAAACACCTTCAGCCGGAAGTTTTCCATCGCTCTCCTTTTACCAGGGGTGCTGGATCGAATACCTAACGCTAAGATTTGTTACCTGTAAAATCAACCTGAATCGCACCAGAGAGACAGTTCCGGATTTACATGGCCTCTTCTTCCACCACTCCGCGTTGGCGGCGAGCGCTCCAGGTGCTTCGCCCCACACACAGCCATACCGCCTTCACGGCTACGCTGCTGCTGATGTCTTCGGTCATGGCTTCGCGGGTGATCGGGCTGGTGAAGACCAAGTACATCGCCTATCTGCTGGGCCGCACCGCCGCGGCGGATGCCTTCAACGCCGCGTTCCAGTTGCCGGACATGCTGTCGTACTTTCTGATTGGCGGGGCCGCGTCGATCACATTTGTGACCATGCTGACGCGCTACCGCGACCAGGGCCGCGACGCCGAGGGCGAGCGGGCCATGTCCGTCATCCTGACCACCATGGGCCTGGTACTCGGCGCTGCCATCGTGCTGACCGAATTTGCCGCACCCGAGCTGATCCGGCTGCTGTTGCGCGGGTTTGAGAGCGACCCGGCCAAGGCCGCTCTGTGCATACATCTCACGCGTATCCTGCTGCCTGCGCAGCTCTTCTTTCTGGCCGGAGGCGTCTTTGCCGCGGTCCTGCTCGCCCGCAAGCAATTCACCGTGCAGGCGGTTACGCCGCTGATTTACAACTGCGGCATCATTTTCGGCGGCCTGCTGCTGTACCGGTACTTCGGCGTCTCCGCGCTCGCAGTCGGCGCCGTTGCCGGGGCCTTCTGCGGACCGTTCCTGCTGAACGCCATCTGGGCCCACCGCAACGGAATGCGGTTCCGGCCGATTCTCGAATGGAAGAATGAAGGGCTCCGGGAGTGGGTCCGGATGTCCATTCCGCTCATGTTGGGCGTGTCTCTGGTATCAGCCGACAACTGGATCATCAACTACTTCGCCTCCCACACCGGCGGAGCCGTCTCCTTGCTGACCTATTCCAAGCAGCTCTTCAATGTCCCGGTGGCGCTGGGGCAGGCAGCCGGCGCGGCATCACTACCGTTTCTTGCCTCGCTTTATATCAAGCCCGACCGTACGCCTTTTTCCCGCGCCGTTAACTCCTCGGTCTCAAAGATCCTGGCCTTCTCCATCCTGCTCACGGGGTTCCTGATCGCCATGGCAATGCCCGCGGTCGATGTGGTCTTCCGGGGAGGCAAGTTTCACCGGGCGGATTCGGGAACGATGGCGGTCTACTTCGCCATTTTCGCCATCTCGCTCTGCCTGTGGTCGGCGCAGGCCATCTATGCCCGGGCCTTTTATGCAGCCGGCAACACGCTTACTCCCATGATCGCCGGAACCATTGTTACGGCGATCTCCCTGCCCGTTTACTGGTGGCTCTACAAGACGATTGGCCCGGCCGGGCTGGCCATTGCCTCCGACATCGGCATCCTCATCCAGACGCTGACCCTGGCCATGCTGCTCCACTCGCGACGGATGGTCTCACTGGGCGGCCTCCAATATGGGGAACTGCTTCGTTCGGCTGTAGCGGCGGGAACCGTCTGTGCCGTGCTGATCACCCTGCGCCACTTTGCGCCCACCACCAGCAGGCTGCGGGAGCTGGAGCTTCTATTTGTGGGAGCCGCGATCTGGGTGGGAATCTCGGCGGGCGTACTCAAGGTGACTGGGTCGGCTCTGCCGGAAGAGCTGCTTTCGCTCCTGAGGCCGCGGAAGGCGTGAGCCGTTATCCACCGCCGGACGACCCGCCACAAAAAATGTAGTTCATATAAAACAACTGACTTATATCCGCAAAGCGCGGCTTCCCCGGCCTCACCCGTGGGATGGGACAAGGCCGGAATAGCGAGTCCATCTGACCCTGCCTACGGCTTCGGAATGTCCTTCTCCGTGGTGAACGGCGAGGCGGGCAGTCCGGCTCCGTTGGACAGGTTCACGACAGGGTAGTTGGCCCAGCCGTAGCGCACGTAGGCCGGGTCAGGCACTTCAGGACTCGACACCAGCACAGTGTCCCCATCGATCTTCGCCGTGGCGGGAACGAACGTGTGGTCCGGACCGGCGACCTCGAATCCCTTGAGCGGTCCGCCGCCTTTGGCGACCAGTCCACCCGTGGTGTGGCTGAACCATATCTGCATGGAGTGACCGTCGACGGTGGCCTGGCGGTAGAGCGGGCCGGAGTACTCGACGTGCTCACCATAGGCCAGGGCACGGGCGGCGAGCGCCAGGCGGTGGCCTACGTCCTGTTTGTCGGCAGGGTGTACGTTGGTCGGGTTGCCGATGTCAATGGTGACAGCCATCGCCGTGTTCGCAACTGAAAGGGTACGGCGCTGGGCCTCGCGGATGACGGCCCAGTCCTCCTGTGGGACGGAGGTAAAGGGCGCGATCTGCACAAAGAGGAACGGGAAGCTGCCCTCCTGCCATTGCTTGCGCCAGTCGTGGATGAGAGCCGGGAAGATGCGCTGGTACATGGCGGCGCGCTCGACGTTGCTGTTGGTTTCGCCCTGATACCAGATGACTCCCTTGATTGGATAGTGGATGGCCGGGGCAACCATGGCGTTATAGAGCCAGGCAGGCGCCCAGGAGTCGAGGTCGCCGGGCGCCCACATGTGCCAGGGAGCCGGTTTGCCGGCCGCCTTTGCGGCTGCTGCCTCTCGTTTTTGCTCGGCGGCAATGCGCGCGGTGTCGACGTGATCATCGGAGATATGGGCCCAATAGGCAAAGACGGGCATAAGCGCGGCGTCAGACCCGATGGTGTCCATACTGATCCACGCCTCGCCGGGTGTGCCTCCATAGCTCGAGTCGATCAGTCCGACCGTGACGTGCTCGCGGCGGGCGATCTCGCGCCCAAAGAAGTACGCGGCGGCGGAGAAGCTGGCGGCGGTCTGCGGGGTGCACAACGTCCATGAGGCGGACTGGTCCTGCTGCGGATAGGGCGAGGCCTTATCGGGAATGTGCAGCAGGCGCAGCTCAGGCTGGGTGGCGTTGCGGATCTCCTGCTGCCCGTTGGTGACAACGGCCGAGCCGGGGAATCCCATGAGCGGGAGCTCCATGTTGGATTGACCGGAGGCAAACCATACGTCGCCGATCATGACGTCGGTGATGGTGATGGTGTTGGTTCCCTTGATGGTGACCGTATACGGACCGCCGGCAGGCTCAGGCGGCAGGTAGACACTCCAGTGGCCTAGCCCATCCGCCTTGGTCGACGCGCTGGCGCCGTGAAGGGTGGCGATGACTTCCTCGCTGGGATTCGCCCAGCCCCATAAATGGATGGGGCGGTTGCGCTGCAGCACCATGTGGCTGCTCAGAATGTGGGGTACGGTGACTTCCGCGCGAGTGCAGGCGGGAACAAAAAGAAGAGTAAGAGCAGGAAGCAGAGCAAAAACGATTTTTTTCATGGCAGCCCAGGAAGGAGGTTTTGCAAGCGGCTCTATTTTACTCCGCGGTATTGCTCGGCATCCCCTGCTTTTCATCTCTACGGATGTGCTGACCGGAATCCAGCGCGCACAAGACAAAAGGCTTCGGGGGTAAGCCTGAAGCCCTTTGGGTTATCTGGAAAGCGGGTTATGCCTGCAAGGCTGTAGCAGCGGACTTGGCCGTCTCGGTTGAAGCCACCGAGTTGCCGGACTTCGCTTCCACTTTCGACTCGTTGCCGGGCTTCTTGATGTCGATTCCACCTTTGAAGAAGGCTCCATCTTCAATCGAGATGCGCTGCGCCGTGACGTCGCCGGTAAGCGCGCCTTCGCTGCGGATATCGACACGGTCGCTGGCCGTCACGTTCCCGCGTACCTTGCCGAGCACGACGATCTCGCGCGCGGTGATGTTGGCTGAGACTTGTCCGTTGCGGCCCACAGTAACGCGGTTGCCGGGAAGATTGATGGAGCCTTCGACTTTGCCGTCGATGTAAAGCGATTCAGACCCGGTTACCTCTCCTTTCACGACAAGACTTTTGCCGATGGTGGCCTGATCACCGGAGGCGACCGTCGGCGCATTCGCCGAAGGTGTACGGGCTGGCGGCGGCTCGTAACTGGACGCCTGTGGAGTGGAGGGGCGGACAGGCTCAGGAGTGGGCGTCGGCTGGGAACTCGATGGCTGATTTGGTTTCCACATGTTGCTGATAATTCCTCTCTCTGTCGTTGGCTCGACCGGGACGCGGGAGACCGCAGCCGGGGCGAGTAATCACTTCAATCCCTCTTTAATGAATGGGTCACGAAGCACGATGGTGGCTCCGGCGGCCCCGCAGCAAATCCGCGCAACCGGCACTGTGCTTCGATCTTATACACCAAGGGCGTGAAAATGCACGCGCCGCCGGCAAACTTTTCACGCGGTGTAACGGGATCAGTCACTTGGGCTGGCAGGGAAACGGAGGGTTGAATCCCTGGTGGCTAAATGCCGGTCAGCCAAAGGACGGTTCGCTGGAATTCTTTGAGTCGCGGATTGAAGAGACTATCTTTGAGGGGAACGGGGGATTTTGTGACCGATCGGGAGCTACTGCGGCAGATTGAACGCAGCGCCGGACAGCGCGCCGGATACAAGCAGCTGGTCCGCGAGTTCTCACTGGGCGGCGGCCGTGAGCGTCGTTTGCTGCTGGAGCACCTGGCGCGGCTCACAGCAACCGGGCGCCTGGTCAAGATCGACCAGGAACAGTGGGCCATTCCTCACGCCGCGACCAGCCGCGACAACCTGGTGGCCGGGCGGTTGGATGTGCACCGGGACGGATTCGGATTTGTGCGTCCGAATGGGCAGAAGCGCGGCGAGGAAGACGTATTTATTCCGCCCACCGAGATGGGTGGAGCCATGCAGGGCGATCAAGTGCTGGTGGAGCTGGCTCCGCCGCGGCGCGGTGGGCCACGTGACAGCAGCAGACGGCAGGGGCGGATTGTGCGCGTGCTGACGCGGCGCAATGCGACTGTAGTGGGCATCTTCCACTACGCGAAGGACAGGCGGGCGCAGTTCGGCAACTACGTCACTCCCTTCGACGAGCGGATGACTCAGCCGGTGGTCATTCCCAAAGGCGCCGAAATCCCGGAAACGAGCGGGCGGCCGCATAGGGTTTTGGGGGAAGAAGCCGCAGCCACACTCTCTGACTACGACGATCTGGAGGGCCTGGTGGTCGATGTTGAGATCACCGGCTGGCCGACTCCAGTCCGGCCGGCACGCGGCCGTGTGATTGAGGTGCTGGGGCGCGAGGACGACTTCGGCATCGACGTGGAGATGGTGATCCGCAAGCACCACCTGCCGCGCATCTTTCCGGATAACGTGCTGGCCGAATCGCGGGCTGTGGCGCATCTGGATGCCGGAGAAATTACGCGCCGCAGGGACTTCCGTGATCTGCCGATTGTGACCATCGACGGCGAGACGGCGCGCGACTTTGACGATGCCGTCTACGTCGAGCACGACCCGATCACCGGCAACTGGCGCCTGCAGGTGCATATTGCCGACGTAGCGCAGTATGTGCGGCCGGACACGGCTCTGGACCTTGAGGCGCGTCTGCGCGGCAACTCGGTGTATTTTCCTGACCGCGCGATTCCAATGCTGCCGCAGGAGCTCTCGACCGACATCTGCAGCCTGCGGCCGAACGAAGACCGGCTGGTGTTGAGCTGCCTGATGGAAATTGATGCGAGTGGCAACGTAACCGGCTACGAAGTGACGGAAGGCGTGATCCGCTCGGCGCAGCGGATGACGTACACCGAGGTGCACCGGATTCTGGAAGGTGACGCACTCGCACGGGCGCGGCATGCGGACATGGTCGTGGCATTTGAGCGCATGCAGCAGTTGGCGCAGGTGCTGAACCACAAGCGCGACCGCAGAGGCTCCATCGACTTCGACCTGCCGGAAGCGATTATCGAGTTTGATGAGTTCGGCACGATGAAGTCTGTGACGCGGTCGGAGCGGAACTGGGCGCACCGACTGATCGAGGAGTTTATGCTGGCGGCGAATGAGTCGGTCGCGTCGTGGATTGAGGAGTTGGACGTGCCCTCGCTCTATCGCATCCACGAGAAACCCGAGGCGCGGCGCGTGGTGGAGTTTGAGGACACGGCAGCGGCCTTCGGATATTCGCTGGGGATCGGGAATCTTCCAGTGAAGACATTCCGGACGCGCGGCGAAAGAAGAGAGCAGCGCGGGCGCGGCGGGCAGGTTCGGCAGCACGAAGTGGCGCAGGATATTCCGGTGACGCCGCGGATGTATCAGAAGCTGACGGCAAAGATTGCGGGGAAGCCGGAGGAGCGGATTCTCTCGTACCTGATGCTGCGGTCGCTCAAGCAGGCGCGCTACAGCGAGAAGAACGAGGGGCACTTTGCGCTGGCAGCCCCGTGCTACACGCACTTTACTTCGCCGATACGGCGTTACCCTGACCTGATTGTGCATCGCCTTGCCAAGGCGTTGCTGCATGCCGGAATCAGCGGGCGCGGCGAGCTGCTGGCCGGCGAGCCGCACGCAAAGCGCGGAACCATGCATCACGCAGCCGAGGCACCCGCCGGGATCGAGGTAATTCCCGAAGCCGAGCTGGAGATGATTGCGAACGAATCCAGCGAGAACGAGCGGCGCGCAGCGGATGCGGAACGCGAGCTGGTGGAGTGGAAGAAGCTCAAGTTCATGCAGGACCGCATGGGCGAGGACTTCAACGCGATGATTTTGAGCGCGACAAAGTATGGGCTGTTCGTAGAACTGGAGGATCTGTTTGTCGAGGGGCTGGTGCCGCTGCAGAGCCTGGGTGCGCTGGACAATGATTACTACACGTATCGCGAAAACACGCGGCAGATCCTCGGCGAGCGCTGGGGGCGGAAGTTTGTGATCGGCCAGCGGGTGCGCGTGTTGCTGGACCGCGTGGATGCGGTGCAGAAGAGGCTGCAGTTTTCCATTCTTGATGAGGAAGGCGAGACTGGGGTGCGGCCTGAGCCTCGGCCAAAGACGAAGCCGGGCAAGGGCGGCAAGCAGGCGCGCGGCAAGAAGAAGGCCAAGCCGAGCATGCAGCAGCAGAGCCGGAAACCGCGTCCGTTTCCGAAGAAAACCAAAAGCGGCAAGCGGCGGAAGTAGGCGGACGGACAACCTTGACACTTCTCTAAACCGCCCCTAGGCTTTTGGTAGGAATTATTCCTACCATGATTGCGAGGTCCACTTTGCCTGCCATCAAAAAGATCAGCATTGCCCTGCCGTCGAATATGGTTGCTGTCGTACGGGAAGCGGTTGAGACCGGAGAATATGCTTCAAGCAGCGAAGTGGTTCGCGATGCTCTGCGCGACTGGACAGAAAGGCGCAGGCTGCGTCAACAGGCTGTTGACGAATTGCGGCAGATATGGCAGCAGGCTCGAAAGCGCAGGACTCCCGGAAAACCGGCGGAAGAGGTACTGGACCGCCTGGAGCACAAGTTCCGGACGATGGCACGGTCAGCCGGCCGATGAAGGTCGAGTTTTCCGACTACGTTGAGGACGATCTGGAAGCGATTGCGGATTACATCGCCCGGGACAATCCGGAGCGCGCCCTAACCTTCATTCGTGAGATTCGAGCGGAGATCCGCGCAATCGGCCGAAACCCTCTGCTCTATCGTCTCAGGCCTGAAATTGGCGAGGATGCGCGCATGGCGTTCCGGGGACGTTATGTGATCCTGTTTCGCATTGCGGACAAGAGAGTTCGCGTGGAGCGGGTCGTCTACGGAGGACGCGATCTTGCGCCACTCCTTGAATCATGAAAACAGGCCGCTCCGCTTAAGACTCGGGTACTATCGTTGGGCTGTTGAGCACCTTCGCGGCAGGCTCCGAGATGGTGCGCAGGTGCAGGTCGCGCTGCGGGAATGGTAGCTCTATATCGGCCTTGCCGAAGGCGTCAAAGATGGCGAAGTAGAGATCGCTTTTGAGCGTGAGCGGGGTTTGCACCTGGGTGATGGTCCAGATGCGGAGTTCGAAGTCGAGGGAGCTGTCTCCAAAGTCGAGGAAGATGACCTCGGGAGCAGGTTCTGACATGACATCCGGGTGTTTGCGGGCGATGTCGATGGCGATATCGCGCACCTTGACGGGATTGCTGCGGTAGGAGACGCCGAAGGGGACGGAGATGCGGACCTGGCGGTCATTCGCGGTCCAGTTGGTGACCTTCTGGTTGATAAAGTCTGAGTTGGGCACGATGATCACCACGTTGTCGTTGGTCCGTACCCAGGTGCTGCGCCCGCGAATCTGCACAATGTCGCCGTAGGTGTCGCCGACCTCAACGCGGTCGCCCAGCTTCACGGGCTGCTCCAGCAAAAGAATGAGACCGGCGACAAAGTTGGCCACCACGGCCTGCAAACCGAGGCCGACGCCCAAACCCAGCGCGCCGCCGACCACAACAAGACTATTCAGGTTGAGTCCCAGAGACTGGAGCCCGACGACCAGACCAAGGGCAAAGATCAAATACGACAGCACGCGCGCGACGGCATACTGCTGGCCCGGGTCAAGCGGCATGAGGGTAAGTACGCGCTTTTGCATCACCAGCATGAAGGTGTGCGAAAAGAGGGCCAGAACCAGCAGGAAGATCGCGGACTCGAACAGGAAAAGCAGGTTGATGGGCAATCCGCCCATCTCGAAAAGCGGCGCGTCAATAAAGTGCTGTATGTGCACCGCCGCGTCGCCCAGCAACGGAGCCTCCTGGCTGCCGAGGAACCCCAAAAACATCAGCAGGAAAAGAGAGACGGAGAAAAACACGATCCTATGCTTGCCGCTGAATTTCAAAAAAGAAGAACCCCCATGCGCGGAGAAATCTGGAAATGCTTTCCCGGCAACCGTTTCCCTTTGGCGGTTGCGGCCTTTAGCGAAGGGACTCTACAATCTGACCACTGCAACCCGAGTCTATGCAAACTAATCCGGTACTTCTGGTCCACGGCGGAGCCTGGTCGATTCCTGACGACATGCTTGAGGCGCACGAACAGGGCGTGTTTGACGCTCTGCAGGTGGGCTATTCGCTGCTGGAGCGCGGCGCCTCCGCCGTGGATGCAGTGGAAGCCGCCGTCTTCCGCATGGAAGAGGATGGCACCTTTGACGCTGGGCGCGGCAGCTATTTGACGCGCGACGGCCGCGTGCAACTGGATGCGCTGCTGATGGATGGAACAACCCTACGCGCCGGTGGAGTGGCCTGTGTAGAGCGCCTGCGGAACCCAATTCAGGCAGCACGGCTGGTGATGGATCGTAGCCCGCATGTTTATTTTGTAGGCGATGGCGCGGAAGAGTTTGCGCAGGCGCATGGTATGCCGCTCGTCGATAACAGCGAGCTGGTGCTCGACCGCGAGCGCAGGCGCCTCGAATCTGCGCAGGCAAAAGAACGTGCGGGCTTGCCCGACCTCACGTTTGAAGGCGATGACAAATCGCCCGAGACAGCGACCGATATCGACCCGGGCCTGGACTTGGACTCGCATGATACAGTCGGCGCCGTCGCGCTGGACTCGCAGGGGCGGCTTGCAGCAGGAACCTCAACCGGAGGCACGCTGAACAAGGCGCCGGGGCGCGTGGGCGACTCCTCGCTGATAGGCTGCGGCTGCTACGCAGACAATGCCAGCGCCGCAGTCTCGCTCACCGGCTGGGGCGAGCCCATTATGAAGCTGGTGTTGGGCAAGTGGGCCACGGACCGCGTGTTGCAGGGCGTATCGCCGGAACACGCGGCTCTCGAAGCCATTGCCTACTTATTTCGTCGCTTGGGCGGACACGGCGGAATCATCCTGCTGGGCCCAGACGGGCGCTACGGCATCGCCCACAACACTCCACGTATGGCATGGGGTCTGTGCACGCAGGACGGCCCACGCACCGGCATTAAGGTGAAGAAGTAGCCATTTCCCTTCAAGGCAGCAACATATATTTGAAATAATCCCTCTATGCTTGTTCTTGCTTCTGCATCTCCGCGACGCCACGACCTTCTGGCGCAGGCCGGATTCTCGTTTACGGTTGAGCCCACTTCCATCCCCGAGGACCTGCGCCCCGAAGAGAACGCCGTGGCCTACGTAACTCGACTTGCGCGGGAAAAGGCTGACCATGTGTACGCACAGCTCAAAACGAAGGCCAGTGAAGATTTGTACGTGCTGGGCGCGGACACAACGGTCGTGGCTCCGAATGGCGAGATTCTTGCCAAGCCGGGGAATGAGGCAGATGCGAAGCGTATGCTGCGGCTGCTGGCGGGCCGTACGCACCAGGTAATGACCGGTGTGGCTCTGGTTTCCGCTCAGGGCACAGAAACCGCGGCCGAGGTGACACATGTAAGCATGGTCACTTTGTCAGACGAAGATATTGCGGCCTACGTCGCAACCGGCGAGCCGATGGATAAGGCTGGAGCCTACGGCATTCAGGGCTATGCCGGGCGCTGGATACCACGCATCCAGGGATGCTACTTCAACGTGATGGGACTCCCGCTGGCACTGGTATCGGCCATGGTTGAAGGCGCGACGCGAAAGAGCGCGCAGACAACAGCCGCAGGCTAAAGCCCGGGCGGAACGAGCCGCACGATTACCGGCCGCTCAGATGCGCATGGGCATGATGATGTAGCGGTACTTGTACTCGCTCTCAGGATCTTCGGGGCGCAGTTGTCCGGCCGACTGCGCATCCCTGAACTCGATCCGGACTTCACCCGAGTTTCCAATGGCCTTCAGGAAGTCAATCAGGTAGGTCGAATTGAATCCCACAACCATGGCATCGAAGCTGTAAGGCGTTTCGATGGTGTCCTCGGACTCGCCAGAGTCGGTAGACGAGGACGAAATCTTCAACTCGTTTTGCTCCAGTCGAATCTTGACCGCTCCGGAACGCTCGTCGGCAAATTGCGCCACGCGCTGGATGGAGGCCATCAGGTCCTCGCCGCGCACCACGGCGAACTTAGTGTTGTCGCGCGGCATCACGGCCTCATAGTTCGGGAATTGCCCCGTCAGCTTGCGGCTGGTGAGCACACGATGCCCGATGCGGAAGAACAGGGTGTGATCATCATCGGCAAATTCCACGGTCTCGGCGTCGGTGTTCGAGAGAAGTGATTGCAGCTCGCTCAGAGCCTTGCGCGGGATCAGCGTCTTACGCTCCCCGCTGATGTTCGCCAGCGACTCGCCGCCCTTCTCAATGTGGGCCAGGCGGTGGCCGTCGGTCGCTACCATGGCAATCGACTCAGCCTTCAGGATCAACAGAGCGCCATTCAGTGTGTAGCGCGACTCTTCGTTTGAGATGGCGAAGATGGTCTTGGAAATAAGGTTTCGCAGCGCCGCAGCGGGAATGCTGATCACGCTGGCATCAGGAAATTCCGGCACCTGCGGAAAGTTCGCGCGCGCCATACCGACCATTTTGGTGTTGGAGCGGCCGGAGCGGATCTGTACCCAGTGATTCTCAAGCAGTTTGATTGAAATATCCCCATCCGACAGCAGCTTGATGTAGTCGTACAGCTTGCGTGCGGGAATAGTACAAGAGCCGGTCTTTTTCACTTTCGCCGTGGCTGTTGTGCGGATGCTCTGGTCGAGGTCCGTGGCCGTGATGGTGATGCTGCCGTCCTCCGCCTCGACAAGGAAATTCGAGAGGATAGGAATCGTGGTCTTACGTTCGACAACGCTCTGCGTGGCGGTGAGCTCACGCAGTAGATCCTGACGGCTGATGCTGATTTCAAGCGCCGCTCCATTTGCGGCTGCGGCTTGCCCTGACTTTTCCTGTTCCAGATCGAGACCCGGCATGGCTCCCCCAAGTGCGCTTTGGCCCACTCTACCACCCTGCGGCTTGATTTCGCAGCGGGAATTCATGGCCTTTTGCGCACGCATTCATTCTAGTAACAAAGCAGGGGTTTGTGCGCTCTGGAAAACAGGGTGAAATCAAGGAAATTGTGTCTGTCGCAGGTGTATCCAACTTCCGCGCCGGTCTGCTAGCAACGCTCAGGATGGCTCGCAGTGGCTGGATTTTTGACAGGGACGGGAATGAGACTGCTTTTACTAAGCTTTTAAATAAGTACTTTTCTAGTAGCCGTAGTCGTTGCGGGCGGAAAAGTGGAAATATGAAGGGAAACCGCAACTGAAGCAGAGTTATAAGATTGCCTTGTTTTCTAAAACAGGGCAGGAAGAATTTGGAAAATTGGAAGACGGGTAAAAAACCATAAGAATGGTCCCGGATTGTCCTTATTATTCACACGATAACTGAAACCGGGTGTGGAAACAGGGGTGTGCTGAGTGGAAAGAGCGGTTTAGGGCACGAATGACGCGGGCGCGGAATGGCCCAGGTTTCCACTATGGTGGGGTTATCCGAAGTTTCCACCGAGTGGACTGAAGATGTTGAAAGCGAAGGCAGAAATTGCTGGGTGAGAGGCAGAGAAAGGAAGCGAGCGATGGATTGGACACGGAGAGAATTTGGCAAGTTGGCAGGTGCAGCAGCTGCGGCGAGTATGCTGCCCAGAGCGCAGGCGGAAGATAGCCGGGAGGGGAGGAAGATTGGATGGTGCATTGTGGCGCTGGGGCGCATCTCCATGGGCCACTTTATGCCCGGGATGAAGGAGAGTAGGGCTGGCCGTATTGTGGCCTTGGTGAGCGGGCACAGAGAGAAGGCGGAGCGGCAGGCAGTCATGTATGGCGTGCCGGACCGCGCGATTTACGACTACGAGAACTACGACCGTATTGCCGACAACAAAGAGATTGACGCGGTCTATATTGCTCTGCCGAACGGCATGCACGCCGAATACACCATACGCGCCGCCAAGGCCGGCAAGCATGTGCTGTGCGAGAAGCCAATGGCAACCAGTGTGGCTGACTCACAGGCCATGATTGGCGCCTGCCGCGCGGCAGGAAAGAAGCTGATGATCGCCTATCGCTGCCAGTACGAACCGGTGAACCTGAAGGCGATTTCGCTCATTCGATCCGGCGCCATCGGACAAGTGCAGGCCATTGAGAGCGCGAACGGCTTCAACATCGGCAAGGGTGAGTGGCGCTTGAACCTCAAGATGTCTGGCGGCGGACCGCTGCTCGATGTTGGCATCTACTCGCTGAATGCCAGCCGTTACCTCACGGGAGAAGAGCCGGGAGAGATTCGCGCCAACACATCTGTCGTAGACCACGACGGGCGCTTTACCGAGGTGGAGGAGAACGTGGGCTGGACGATGAAGTTTCCGTCGGGGATTCTATCCAGCTGCAACACCAGCTATGGGGCCGACATGAACGGCTTTTATCGCGTGCATGGCTCGAAGGGAATGATCGAGCTGTCTCCCGCGTTCGGGTATGAGGGGATCCATATGCGGGCGCACATCTGGGGCCAGCCGCCGATCGATATGCCCAGCCCGCAACATGGATATGAGCAGTTCACCGTGCAAGCCGACTATTTTGCGGACTGCATCCGCAACAACAAGGAACCGAAAAGTGACGGCGAAGAGGGTTTGCGCGACACGAAGTATATGCAGCAGATTTATAAATCCGCCGGACTTACCCGGCTGTAGGGAAAACGCCGCGCTATCGATCCACCCGAAGCATCATGCAGTGCGTGTGCTCGACCTCACACTGCAGCATGCCCTGGGCGAGCAGGTCCCAGCCGACGAAGCCCGCGAAGTGGCCGTGCGGCGATTGCTCCGGAGTAGGTGCCAGCCCGTCGCCCGTCTCCGAGTTGTAGTCCTCATGCATCGATCCCCATTTTGCGATGTCGCGGTTGAGCATGGCCGCGATGGACAGAGCGAGCCATTGGGACTGCTTCAGGAAGCCGTAGCGGCGCAGCGCGATCCAGTCCAGGTAGTTGGCGTTGATCCAGATGGGGCCGCGCCAGTTCGAGTATGGATTGATGATGGCCCGGTTGTTGAAGTCAGGGTCGCTCCTGGCCAGGCTGCGGAATCCGTAGGGCGAGCGCATCTCGTCCGGATTGAGCAGATGCCGCCGGATCATTCGCCGCGCTTCGGCTGGCGGGAGCACGTTGGTGATGAGCGGCGTGAAGTTCGAGTAGCTCATCCGCCGAATCCACTGGCCGTTATCGCGGCGCCGGTTCCAGAACATGGCATCCTTCGGCGACCACAGATTCTTCACTAGTGCCCGACGAATGGATTCCGCCTTGTCCCGATAGCGCGCCGCCTCTTTGGGATGCCCGAGATGTCGCGCAATCACTTCCATTGCCTGGTATTCGCGCATGGTGTAGACCGAGGCATCCACGGCAAGGATTGCGCCGCGGTCTTTCGGATCATTACTGAGAGCGGCATTGTTGTCCGCGCCGGACTGCATGGCGTTGTCCCAGAAATACAGTCCCCAGTGTGGATCAAACTGCGTGCGGTCGCGGTACCGGGCAATACGCTGCATCGCCGGCCAGATGGGCGCGATCCAGGAGAAGTCATGCAGCCGCCGCGCCGCCAGCAGCGCTCCCTGCGCCAGGAACGGCTTCATGGAGAACTTGCCGAACAGGGGGCGGGATCCATCGGGCGTGATGCAGCCTGCGACGTAACCCGAAGGATCGGCCGATGAAGCAAACGCGATGGCCCAGTCGCGCAGATACTTCGCATCCGCTGGATTCTGATTCGCCCAATGGGCTCCGATGAAGAAGCCATCCCAGTCCCACATCTGTGGGTAGTAGCCGGCTGGAATCAGGTAGTCGTGCTTGATGTATCCTTGCGCGGGCTGGATGGTCTCTGGCGCAAGGCGCGTGAAGTTTGCAGAGAGGGTGGCAAGGGTCCTGGCGCCGCCCGGCTTGGGATGTGCATTCGTTGCATGCAGAACCCAAGTCGTAGCGAGTAAGGCCACAAGCAGCAGGCCGAGTCCGCGCACGAAATCATTGCTTTTCCGCACGCTGACCATCGTAGCGCAAGCAAGGGTTATAGGTGCGCTCCCCCGGCCCTTAGCTGTTCAGCGTCTCCTGCAGCTTGTTGACGGTGCTGTTGAGGTTCTTGTCAGAGCGGCGCTGCTCGTCGATTTTGCCGATGGAGTGCATTACGGTGGTGTGGTGCTTGCCGCCGAACTGGCGTCCGATCTCCGGTAGTGAAGCCTCCGTCATCTGCTTGGCCAGGTACATCGCGATCTGGCGCGGCACAACCACGGCGCGGGAGTTGTTCTTCTGCTTCAGCTCGGCCACGCGCATGCCGAACTGCTCGGCGACGGCGCGCTGGATGGCCTCAATGGTGATCTTGCGTACCTGCGTGTCAATGAACTGCTTGAGGCACTGCTGCGCCGTGGGCAGGGTGATCTCCACACCGTTCAGGCTGGACCACGCAAAGAGCCGCGTGAGCGCGCCCTCAAGCTCGCGCACGTTGGTGCGGACGTTGGAGGCGATGAACAGTGCGATATCCGTGGGAAGGACAACATGCTCGCTCTCCGCCTTCTTCTGCAGGATGGCAACCTTGGTCTCAAGATCCGGCGGCTGAATATCGGCGATAAGTCCCCACTCAAATCGCGAGCGCAGGCGGTCTTCGACGTCGGGCAGTTCCTTGGGCGGACGGTCCGAGGCGATGACAATCTGCTTCATGTTCTCGTGCAGGGCGTTAAAGGTATGGAAGAACTCCTCCTGGGTGCGCTCCTTTTGCGAGATGAACTGAATGTCGTCGATCAGCAGCAGATCCATGGAGCGGAACTTGTCGCGGAAGCCGGTCATGCGGTCGTTGCGGACCGAGTTGATCATCTCGTTGGTGAACTTCTCTGCCGAGACGTAGCTGATGGAAAACTCCGGGTGCCGCTGCTTTACCTCGTGCCCGATGGCATGCATCAGGTGGGTCTTGCCCATGCCGGCTCCGCCGTAGAGGAAGAGCGGGTTGTAGGCCTTGGAGGGGCGCTCGGCGACAGCCTCCGCTGCGGCGCGGGCGAACTGGTTGCCGGAGCCGATGACGAAGCCGTCGAAGGTGTAGCGCGGGTTGAGCTGCGCGGCTGTGGACCAGTCAAAGCGGGACTGCTGCGGACCGCCGGCGAACTGACCGCCGCGGGAGTTACCGATGCGAGAGTTAATGGCCGGGGCGTTGGGCGCGTGCGTCGGCACCGGAGCGAATCCGCCGTCTTCCCGAACGCGCGCCAGCGTGGGGTCTTCCTCCGCGGTGACGAAAGTTACATCGTCGAACTCGAGATGCAGGTTGTCGATCGCCTCCTGGATGAGGTCGGTGTAACGCTCGCCGACGTGCTGGAACTCTGGAGTGGGTATGCGTACGTACAGCATGCGGTCCTTCACATGGCTGAAGCGTGTGGGCTTAAGCCATGTGTCGAAGGACTGCCGGTTGATCTTTTTCTCCAGTGCGCCAAGAATTCGCACCCACGGATTGAGCACAGCGGCGGGCGTTGCAACAAAAGACATGCAGCTTCCTCTTTGAGCCTCGCGGAAGCCGGGTCCGGCGTAAAAGCGGATGCCCAAAGTACGCCAGCTTGTGGAAACTGGACTGTGCGTGGACATTGCGGTTTGGCCGGAAGGGTGCACCGGACGGAACGGCTCCGGCGCATCGGTCGATCGGCTGACGGCCGCGAGGCGTCAGAAAATCTCTACTGAACGTTGCCGATACTAGCACAAACCGAGGGGTGTTTTGGCGTCGTTTCTTCGGCAAAATTTTCCACGCGGAATAGTTGCACCAAAGTCTGTGAAAAAACGGTCCGCAAGTAGATATTTTGCGGGTTTCCTGTCAATACGGTATACTCGTAATCTGTCTGGAAGTGGCATATTTCACTGTCTGTTCCGGGCAATCAAATTGACAAGATAAAGTTCAGGAGCGCCGTTCCATGCCGAAGCGCACGTTTCAACCCAACCGCCGCCACCGTTCCAAGGTTCATGGCTTTCGTAGCCGCATGAAGACCAAGAGCGGGGCCGCCGTGCTCTCGCGCCGCCGCGCGAAGGGCCGCAAGCGCGTCTCCGTGAGCGCGGGCTACCGCGACTAGGATATTTCCATCCGCAGCGCAGGTTTTCGTTCTCAGTTTCCAACCTCTCGTTATGAGTTTCATGCAATGAACGGCGGCAGTCGGGAAATCTGTTCTGCCGCCGTTTCTGCTGTCCCCCGGATGTGCAGGAACAGCAACAGGCGCAGTGTGCGCGAGAATACAGATATGGCCAACCGCGAAGCCAACTCGCAGCCTGCCAGTCCGAGTATGGACTGGCCGCATGCACGGCTGCGCAAGCACGCCGACTACCAGCGCGTGTACAAGGCCGGGCGCAAGCAGAGCTCGCCGTCGATGAGTTATTTCTTCCGGCTGCGCACTGCCGATGAGCTAACGCCCGGTTATACCGGGCCGCGCGTGGGGCTGACCGCCGGCCGCGTGCTGGGCAAGGCCGTCGATCGCAATCGCATCAAGCGCAGAATGCGCGAGGCTGCGCGGGCCAATCTGGCTCTGCTGCCGCAGTTTGCCGATGTTGTGTTGCATCCACGTCGACTGGTGCTGACGGTAGAATTTGCCAGGCTCGAGCGTGAGGTGGCAAAGGTCTTCTCAACTGTCTCCGCCCAAAGCAGCAAAGCACGGAATCAAGAAGGAGCCCAGGCATGAGCGCCCGAGATCGGGTTATAGACGGGCTGCATCGCGGCTATAAATACGTTGTGTCTCCGGCATTGCACACTATTGCGGGCACCACCGGCGCGTGCCGGTTTCAACCCACCTGTTCGGAGTACGCCGCAATTGCGGTCAGTGAGTACGGTGTGGTGCGCGGCTCATGGATGGCGCTGCGGCGCCTGCTTCGCTGCCACCCATTCCGCAAAGGCGGATTCGATCCGGTGCAGCCCAACCCGCAGAAACATCACGAAGATTTACCCGCGCTGCATCGGCGCCCATTACCATAAGAAAAGCGTTATATACGACGGAACAGGAAAGCAGTTTTGGCAGAAATAAAAAATCCCAATCAACAGGGCGGCGGACAGGATTCCAAGACTATCCTGGTTTTTACCGGCATCTTCCTCGTCATTCTTTTTGGCATGCAGTTTTACCGGGAGAAGACCACTCCCCCGCCGAAGCCGCAGCAGCACGCCGCAAGCACCGCCACTCCGGTGGCCCAGCAGTCGCCTGCTCCGGCGACAAGCACTCCGGCAGCCAGGCAAACGTCGAGGGGCGCCAGGTCTGCGCCTCAGGCTACGGACATTGTTGCAAAGACCGAAAGCACAACGACAGTTGAGAATGAGCTGTACCGCATCACGTTCACCAATCGCGGGGCGCAGGTCAAGTCATGGGTCCTGAGGAAGTACAAGGACAACAAGGGTAAACCGCTTGACCTGGTGAATCAGAATGCTGCCGAGAAATATGGCTTTCCGCTTTCGCTTTATACCTATGATTCCGGGCTGCGCAGCCGGCTGGCGAATGCGTTGTATGTACCTTCCGCAACCGGCGACGTGAATGCCCCTGCCACTCTGACTTTCCAGTACTCGTCAGGCGGCATTACAGTTCGCAAAGTCTTCAGCTTCGGTTCCAGCTATGTGGTTCACGCCAAGGTCACGGTTACCAACAACGGCTCCCCCGTGCAGGCCTTGCTGATGTGGCCCGCTGGCTTTGGCGACCAGAGCACGCTGCCGGATTACGCCAACGACTCCAATGCGGTTGACACGGCACAGAACGGCAAAGTCGACCAGACCGAATGGAAGAAGGTTTCCGGCGGAGCCACGCTGCAAGGGCCGTTTGACTGGGCCGGTGTAAGCGACCTTTATTTTGCCGCCATCTTCCTGCCCGACAGTCCCGACAACGCCACACTGGTCACACTTCGCTACTCACTGGAAGTGCCTAAGGACTATCAGCATCCAGCCACGGGAGGCAAGGAAAAGACCTCCGTGATCGGCGCGGCCATTGGCGATACACGAGGAACGCTGAATGCGCGCGTCTTTGTCGGGCCGAAGAATCTGGAGCTGTTGCAGTCCATCCACGCGACCTCCGGCCCGAGCCTGGAAAAGCTGGTGGACTTTGGCTGGTTCAGCCTGATCGCGAAGCCGCTCTTCTGGATGATGCGCTTCATCTATGAGCACATCATCCCCAACTGGGGCTGGGCCATTCTGCTGCTCACCCTGGTGCTGAACCTGGTCATGACGCCGACGCGCTTCCAGATGATGAAGTCGTCAGTGAAGATGCAGCGCATCCAGCCGCAGATGGACGCCATCAAGGCGAAGTACGGCAAGTACAAGGCCACTGACCCACGCAAGCAGGACATGCAGAAGGAGATGTTTGCGCTGCAGAAGTCCGAGGGCGTGAACATGTTCGGCGGCTGCCTGCCCATGCTGATTTCGTATCCATTGCTCTTCGGCTTTTATAAGGTGCTGGAAAACGTGATCGACCTGCGCCAGGCGCATTGGCTCTGGATCCATGACCTCTCGGCTCCCGACCAGCTCTACATCCTGCCGGTCTTTGTGATCGTCTCCATGGCGTTCTCCACGCTCATGACACCGTCGCCGGGCATGGACCCGACGCAGCGCAAGATGATGGCCTTCGTGATGCCGGGCGTCTTCGGCTTCATGATGATCCACTACGGTGCGGGCCTGTCCCTCTACTGGGCGGGCAGCAACTTCATCGGTATTGGTCAGCAGCTTGTCATTAACCGTACCAAGCTTGGACGCGAGATGACGGAGCTGGCAAAGAAGCGCGCTGCCAAGAAGAAGGGCAACGCCATCAAAGCGCACAAGTGAAGCTGCGCCACAGTCTGCATGAGATACTAGATCGATGCCTATCGAGGATTATTCCGCCGCTGCTCAGAAGATCGCCGCACTGCTGAAAACCCTGACCACCACCGGAGGACTCCGGCTGAAGTACCGCATTACAGCGGGTGAGGGCGCGGCCGATCCCGATGGACTGGAAGCGCGCGAAATCTATGTTGAGCTGGCCGGCCCGGATGTTCCTCTGCTGACGCAACGCAACGGCGAGCTGCTGCGCGCGCTCGAACACGTAGCGGCCAAGATCATCCGCCTGGAGAACGAGGAGCACGACAAGGTTTCCTTTGACGCTGCCAACTTCAAGGCGTTGCGCGCTCACGAGCTGAAGCTGGCTGCCGAGACCGCCGCCGACAAAGTGCGTCACACCGGCCAACCGTATTGCTTTGCGGCAATGAGCTCCCGTGAGCGGCGCATGCTGCACCTTGCTTTCCGCCAGTATGACGACCTCGAGACCTCATCCACGGGTGAGGGATTGCGGCGCTTTGTGGTGGCGCACACCAAGGGATACGACAAGAGCAAGCTGGCTGCGCTCGCCAACCAGTCGTTTGCGGGCAGCCGCGGCGGACGTCGCTAACATCCGGGTCGCGTCTCGCGGCCGGATCAAAGTTGCGCATACTGAACACCGTGCAACCCAATCCACAACTCGTAGAACAGGAATCTCCGGCGAACGAGAGTATCGTGGCCATCTCCACGCCACCTGGTCGCGGAGGCATCGGGATGGTTCGCCTCTCCGGCCCGCACGCGCTTGAGATTGCGAACGCGCTGCTGACACTGCGGAATCCGCTGGCGCACACCCAGGCCCGCTTTGCCGAGATCCACGATCCGGAGACGCGCGAGAAGCTCGACGAAGGCATCGCAACCTACTTCGCCGGACCAAAGTCCTACACCGGAGAAGACCTGGTCGAGATTGCCGCGCACGGCTCGCCGGTGATCCTTGAATTGCTGGTGCGCCTTGCCCTCCGCCACGGCGCGCGGCTGGCGCGCCCGGGCGAGTTCACTGAGCGGGCATTTCTTTCTGGGCGCATCGACCTTACACAGGCGGAGGCCGTGCGCGACCTTATTGAGTCGCAAACGCTCTACCAGGCACGCGTGGCCGCGGGGCAGATGGGCGGCGCTCTTTCCAGGCGCATCCGGCCCACCAAGCAGCAACTCGTCGAGTTAATCGCGGTGCTCGAAGCCGGCATTGATTTTGCGGAGGACGATGTGGACGTGACGCCGAATGCGGAGATCGTTACCCGCATTGGCGGACTCACGACACAGCTTGAGCAACTGGAGCGCTCCTTCGAGCGCGGACGCATTGTCCACCGTGGACTCACACTTGCGATCGTGGGCCGTCCGAATGTCGGCAAGTCATCGCTGTTCAACCGGTTGGTGGAGCGCGAGCGCGCCATCGTGACTGCAACACCCGGAACCACGCGCGACCTGGTGACGGAGACGGTTTCGCTCGGTGGCATTCCCTTGCAGCTTGTCGATACGGCCGGACTGCGCGAGGCCGAGGACGAGGCGGAACTGATCGGCATCCAGAAGTCGCGCGAAGCCTTGGCCGAAGCCGATGTTGTGCTGGTGGTGCTTGAAGCTGGAGTTCCCTTGCGTGAAGACGAAGCTGCCTTGATGCGTTCGCTTGAAAGCCGCCGCGCACTCGTTGCGCGCAACAAAACCGATCTTGAACTGGAGAGCGAGGCGACGACAGACTTACCTTTGCCATCGGTCAACACATCAGCCTTGACCAGCCAGGGGATCGACGATCTGCGAGAAGCATTGCTCGGACTGGTGAGCAATTCCACAGGCGAAACCGAATCGGGAATGCTGACCAGCCTGCGGCATCACGAGGCTGTTACCGCGGCTCTCGCCGCCCTGCACAAAGCCGCCGATGCCGCCAGGCACCGCATCCCACACGAAATGGTCTTGCTGGACCTCTACGCTTCCCTGCGCCAGCTCGACGCCCTCACCGGCGAAACCACCCCGGACGATATACTGAACCAGATATTTTCAAGTTTTTGCATCGGGAAGTGATGCATCGATTCAATTCGATGTTCCTGATCGCGGTCACTTGGTTGCCTTCCAGAACGAGCGATGCATGCTGAGCCGGTATATTTGTAGGTCTGCTGACATCTGCGACCAACGAGAATCCCGACGTGCAGCGACTCAAGCGAGAGATCGCAAGTCTCGAAGCGCAGTTGAGCAAACTTCAGGAAAGCCAGAGTGCCTTGCGGCCCGGAGATACAGAAGTATCTGCAAGCAGAATACCGAAGGTTGCCGTTGAATATACCCGCAGGCTGAGAGATGTGAAATATCACGAGGCTCTGTTCGATATATTGTCAAAACAATATGCCGCAGCACGGATAGATGAAGCGAAATCTGCTCCGTTGATTCAAGTGGTGGATCGTGCAACTCCTCCGGATAAGAAATCCGGACCGATACGATGGCTCATTATTTTCGGCGCAGGTGCCGGAGGCTTGCTTCTAAGTTGCCTCTATGCGTTAGCGGATGATTCTTACCGAAAGTTCAAAGCGTCCTCAAAGGGGTAGGAGCAACTGCGGCAGATACACACAACCTTACAGAGCGGTTCAGCCTAAGGCTTCTACAATTCCATGGATTGTGAATCTACAAGCGTCTGTGCCATAGAAAGAAATTCCTCCAGAGATTGAGGGCCTTGGTCGCCCTTCCCTCTTGCTCGCACGCTGACCGCATTGGCTTCCGTTTCTTTATCCCCCATCACCAAAACATACGGAACCTTCTGCATGGTGAGGTCGCGGATCTTGGCGTTCATCTTTTCGTTGCGGGCATCAAGCTCCACTCTGAATCCCGCGTCCTCCAGTCGCTGTTTAACCTTTTCGGCGTAGGCGACATGCCGTTCGCTGATCGGCACCAAACCCATCTGCACCGGGGCCAGCCAGAGCGGGAACGCTCCGGCGTAGTGCTCAATGAGCACGCCGAAGAAGCGCTCGACGCTGCCGAACAACGCGCGGTGCACCATCACCGGTTGGTGGCGCTCGCCGTCTTCGCCCACGTATTCGAGCTCGAAGCGCGCGGGCAGGTTGAAGTCAAACTGCACGGTGGATAGTTGCCACAGTCGCCCGAGCACGTCGACCAGCTTCACGTCGATCTTGGGGCCGTAGAAGGCGGCTTCACCCGGAATCGTCTTGTACGGAATACCTTTGCGGTCGAGGGCGCGCTCGAGCGAGCCGACGGCCAGTTCCCACTTGTCATCGGATCCGGCATAGCTCTTGCGATCCTCGGGATCCCAGGTAGAAAGCTCCACCTTGAACTCGCTGAAGCCGAACGTGGTCAGCACGGCTTGTGCAAAGTCGATGCAGGCGACGACCTCATCCTCGATCTGTTCGGGCGTGCAGAAGATATGCGCGTCGTCCTGTGTAAAGCCTCGCACGCGCAGCAGCCCGTGCATGGTGCCGGAGCGCTCGTAGCGATACACATTGCCCAGCTCAGCATAGCGGACGGGCAGATCGCGGTAGCTCTTCGGCGTGTTCTTGTAGATCAGGATGTGTCCTGGGCAATTCATGGGCTTCAGCCGGTACTCGGCGTCGTCCAACTCCATGGGGGTGTACATGTTCTGCGCGTAAAAACCCGCATGGCCGCTGATCTTCCATAGCTCTGAACGCATGACGTGCGGTGTAAACACCAAATCGTAACCGCGACGGATACATTCTTCGCGCATCCAGTCTTCCATGATCTTGCGGATCATGGCTCCCTTGGGATGCCAGAAGATAAGGCCCGCCCCGGCGACCTCCTGAATGGAGAACAGGTCGAGCTGTTTGCCCAGCACGCGATGGTCTCGCCTGGCTGCTTCTTCCAGTCGCGCAAAATGCTCCTCCATCTCTTTTTTGGTGAAGAAAGCGGTGCCGTAGATACGCTGCAGCTGCGGATTCTTTTCGTCACCCAGCCAGTATGCTCCTGCAAGGCTGAGCACTTTGAAGGCTTTTACGCGCCCGGTTGACGGCACGTGCGGGCCGCGGCAGAAGTCAACAAAACTGCCGTTGCGGTAGAGCGAAATCTCCTCGCCCGGATGCGTGAAGCGCTCGATAAAGTGGACCTTCATGAAGTCGCCGTCTTCTTTGAACTGCGCTAGACCTTCCGCACGCGGTTCGAACTCGCGGACAAACTTCTCATTCCGCGCCACGACTTCAGCCATGCGCTCTTCAATCCGCTTCAGGTCCTCGGGAGTAAATGGCGTCGGGCGATAAAAGTCGTAAAAAAATCCGGCGTCGGTCGCAGGGCCGTGGCCGAGCTTGGTCTCAGGGAAAAGCTCAAGCACAGCCGTGGCCATCACGTGCGCGGCAGAGTGGCGCACGACACGGAGCGTGTCCGTATCCTTTTCAGTCAGCAGGCTCAGTTCCACGTCTTCGTTCAGCGGAGTGCTCAGGTCGACGATCCGCTCGGCCTGCGTGTTCTCCGCCGCGTACATCGCCTCTTCGTCGGTGGTGGCGGCGGCGGCAGCAGCGGCATGCATCGGCTTGATGCGGGCTACAACGGAGGCCGAAGCCAGACGCGGAGAGATGCTCTCAGCTACATGCAGCGGTGTGGTTCCGACGGCAAATTGCTTCACGGTGCCGTCGGGAAGTTTGACCTGAATGGAATTTTCAGCGGAACTCATAAATAGGATCGATCTCGCAGTTTCTGTCGATGAAAAATAGTGTCTTTTCTAGGATAGGGTTTGGAAGGGATTGCGTCGAGAGCAGTTCCGGCGCATCCTAGTCTGCCAGGAGGGGTGCCATGAGTACACAGCCTGTGTCGTTCGTTCGTCCGCGCGCCGTGTGGGCGCTGGTGGGCTGGCTGGCGTTGTGTTTTGCCGTTGCCGGAGTTTCCTCCATCTTTAGCGTACACGCAATTCCCACCTGGTATGCGACGCTGGTGAAGCCGCCGCTGAATCCACCGAACTGGGTCTTCGCCCCGGTATGGACCACGCTGTACGCGCTCATGGCGGTTGCCGCTTGGCTGATCTGGAAGACGCGGCCCAGCAAATGCCGCGCCAGCGGGATGCGTTTGTTTCTGGTGCAGCTGCTGTTCAATTTTCTTTGGTCGTGGATTTTCTTCATTCAGCGCCAAATTTCTACTGCAGTCGTGGACATCGTGCTGCTGTGGATCGCCATTCTGCTCACAATCCTGAGCTTCAAAAAGATGAGCCACACTGCGGCATGGCTGATGGCGCCGTATCTTGCCTGGGTGACGTTCGCGGCTTATCTCAACATCGCGATCTGGCGTTTGAACGGTTAAATAAAATTGGCAGAGTTGGTCCGGCGTCAATCCGTTGCTACCTAGACCAGCGCCGTGCCGGCAATTAATTCCAGCACTCTAAGCGGTGACGTCTCCGGCGTTACCAGCGCATCGGGAGACACGAGGAACGTCTGCTCCAGCGCATACTGGCCAGCCAGCACCGCGTGCGGAACGGTATCCGTATAGACCATCCAGCTTGAGCCGGATGGGAACTGCCACGGATACTTCGGCGACTCTGCCTGGAACTTAGGATTCTCCTTAAGAAAGTTGTGGAAGCGCATCATGAAGTCGTCATACGGCGTGCGCTTGATCGAGGGAACCGCTGCTCCCAACCCAACGGCTCGACCGAGCAACTTTGCCGCGCGCGATGCCGCAGTGTCCGGACGCGGCGCGATTTGCGCAGGGGCAAACTGCCGGACCACCTTCTCAAAGGGATCTCCCACAATCCAGTCGCGCGTGCGGCTGGGATGAATGTTATTGAAGAAGCGAAGGATACGCGCGCCATGGGTCGGCCGGGTGGGAAATGCGTCCGTATGCAGCAGGTCGTTGCGGCGGCGCTGCGAGAGGTCGCGTCCCTGCTCTTCCTGTGGGCGAAAGCTTGCGTAGTCCAGCCGCCAGTTGGCGCGGTAGGGCGCCAGAAATCCAGTGAGGAAGCCGGCCACGGCCTTGGAGTAGCCGCGCATTATGCTCTGCAGCCGCGCTACGGCTGCGGCATCGGCGGCCCTGGTGTCCACACCGCTCAACTTGTCAATATTTGGTTTGTACGCAATATTCTTGTGCAGCGAACTGTCGGTCTGCTGCTGGCCGAGGAGGAAGGCCAGATCGTCCTGCGGAAGCGCGATGGGGGTTTGCGGAAAGTAGAGGATGTCGCCCGCTTCAAGCCGGACACACCAGCCGCGCGCCTGCTCCTCAGACCGCGGATGTCCGCCCGCCAGATCAGCAAGGCTGATGGTTACCAGGCCCATGGCAGTTATCTCCCGGCGATCTTGCGCCGCATCCACATGGAGAACATCACGATCTCAGCAACGCACAGCGCGACCACTCCCGCAGGGAAGGCGACGTAGAGATAGGCGTCCGCCATATCGACAGCATGATGCCCGAGCTCGTTGTAAAACAGCAGCGCAAAGATGGCCACGAAGCAGGTCGCGAAGAACACCATGAAGCCGAAGGCCGTCGCCATCAGCAGGCTCTGGAACAGGCTCAGCCTGTCAATCGGAATCCCGAAGATTCTGTTCCGGGAGGGAATTGTTTCACTCACAGCCATCATCCGTATCCTCTGCGCCGCCGACCCTGCAGTGCGGCTCAGTTTAGAATACTGCTTTATGGTTGAAGCCGCCCAGATCCCTCTGCTCACAGCTGCTCAGGTCACGCAGCAGGCACCCATCCGTCAGGCCGCCAACGGAATCTGCTTTGCGGACTTTGGCGACACGCAGGTTGCCCCCGAGGACCTGGAGCGTATTGTGCAGGCGGTACCCGCCGCAGTGGCCAACGCGCTGACGCGCCGTGCCTATTATTTTGTTCCTCTTACGCTGGCCGACGAGGAGACGCCCAGGATCGCCTCAGGCTATGCAAGCGAGCTCGCCGACCGCGCCATCTGCCACCGGAATGTCCGGCTGGGCGGGTCGGACTGCATCTTTATCTCCACCCGCATCATGCAGGACCGCTTCGCGCTGGCCTTTGAGTACTCCATCAACGTGGGGCACCACTTCGTGGAAGCGGTGGGCGTTCCGGAGAGCTTTGCCGAACTGGTTTGGTCGCAGGCCAAGGCTGATACGCGTGGCGAAACCAGTCAGGACGCGTGGGAGAATCGCCGCCGGGCGCAGGAGCGTGGCGCGGAGGACGAAAAAGCGAAAACCGACTACTTCCAGGCTGCCTTCTCTGATGCCGTCGCCATCTACCTGCTGTCCATGACGCTCGACTTTGACTACACCGAGCTGCGCGAGCGGGAGTATCCATTGCTCTTCGCGCCCGCACTGGCCGAGCGCCTGCGTCATGTAGCCGGACTGTTCCCGCCGAACCCAGGATATGAGTTTGAGATTCGCTACCGGCGCAAGGGATAAAGAACTATGATCGCTCACCTGCGCGGACGCCTCTTCACCAAGCACCCCGGCACAGCCATCGTTGAGGCCGGCGGAGTCGGCTATGAGGTCATCATCAGCATCCCCACCTTCACCGCGCTCCCGGCCGAAGGTGCCGAGGTTTCGCTGTACATCCACACGCAGGTGCGCGAGGACATTCTTGCTCTGTATGGATTCCTCGACCTGAAGGAAAAGCGCCTCTTCGAGCGCCTGATCACCGTCACGGGGGTTGGACCCCGGCTTGCTGTAACCATCCTGAGCGGTCTGAATCCAGAACGTACCGTGGCCGCCATCTGCGCACAGGACCACGCAACACTTACGCATATCCCTGGTGTCGGGAAGAAACTCGCGGAGCGATTGGTTGTGGAGTTGAAGGACAAGCTCGAGGACATGGCCGTGGCTCCTGCCGCAGTCGTAGCCGCTGGTCCTGCCGCCGAAGACGTTCTCTCCGCGTTGACGAACCTTGGCTATCAGCGCCCCGCCGCACAGAAAGCCATCGAGACCGCCGTCGAGAAAGACAAGTCAGCCGGCGAAGGCTTCGACTCGCTGTTCCGCGCGGCGCTCAAAGTGATTCGTTAGCTCAAATTCACATAGGCTGTATAGCGGTCCTCGCCAAGCCCGGGATACGGAACCATCCGCATCGGACCCGATGCCGCCAGCCCTCTACTCGCCCTTGTACTTCATAAATAAAGCAGGAAATTCCTTCCTGAGCGCCGCAATCTTGGGCCGATCGCAAATGTAAATGTACGGATTCTCCGGATGCTTCAGCGCATAGTCCTGGTGGTACGCCTCCGCCGGATAGAACGCTTTGAGCGGAACCACCTGCGTCACAATCGGCCGGGGAAAGATGTGCGCGGCATCCAACTGCGCGATGTAGGCGTTGGCGATGCGCTTCTGCTCGTCATTCGCATAGAAAATCACCGAGCGATACGAAGTTCCAACGTCGTTTCCCTGGCGGTTCAGCTCGGTAGGATCATGCGCGACAGAAAAGAAGATGCGCAGCAGCTGGCCGTAGGTGATCCTGGATGGGTCGTAGACCACGCGCACGCTCTCGGCATGCCTGGTCGTTTCGGAGGAGACATCCGCATAGTTCGCCGTTGCCGCGGAGCCGCCCGAATATCCCGCGGTAGTCGCAACCACGCCGCGCACCCGCTCAAAAACGGCCTGCGTGCCCCAGAAGCATCCACCGGCAAATACGGTCGTCGCGCGCGCCGATTTTGCCGCAAGCGGTACGTTGACCCTGGGCGGAGGCACGGGCGATCTGGTGGCTGCGTGGCAGCTTACCAGCGTGGCTCCGGCCAGGAGCAATGCGGCTGCGCGTACGAGAGACTTGAGCATCGTAGAACTCTTCTGCGCTATTGGAACACGCACCACCGGAAAGGTTAAAGTGGGTTTTCCGCCGGATGAAAACGCGCTGTAGGGCGCCGGGCACCGGCCTTCGTACAATGGCGACGTGACTCCGACAAAGAAAACCACGTCTGCAATCAATGCGCCCGAGCCTGCACATCCGTGGTTTAATGCCGAGGCCATCGACTTTCTCCGCAAGCTAAGGCGGAACAACCGGCGCGAGTGGTTTGAGGCGCGCCGCGATATCTATGAGCGTGAGTTGAAGCAGCCCATGCTGGCGCTGATTGAGCGTTTGCTGCAGGGCATGATGGATTACGCGCCGGACCACCTGCGTCTGCCGCAGAAGTGCATGCTGCGCATCTACCGCGACACGCGCTTCTCAGTTGACAAGAGTCCATACAAGACACACCTGGCGGCATGGTGGACGCGCAGCGGGCTCGAGAAGACCTCCGGCGGCGGCTACTATCTGCACCTGAGCGCTACCGAGCTGATCATTGCGGCTGGAGTCTACATGCCTCCCAGGGAGCAGCTCTTCGCGATCCGCAATCACCTCTTGACGCACTACGCGGAGTTTGAACGCTTGATTGACGGCAAAAAGCTAAGGGCTAAGTTCGAAATGCACGATCCCAATGCCCTCACTCGACCGCCCAAGGGCTTTCCTGCAGAGCACCCCGCCATGGAGTGGATCAAGTGGCGGCAGTGGGGCGTACTTGCGACGTTGCCGGCGTCCGAAGCTCTGAAATCCAGCTTGCTGAAGACCGTCGAGGGCCGGTTCCGGCTGGCGGCGCCGCTGGTCGACTTCCTGAACGAGCCGCTGCTGCGTGCTGCCGGTGCGGAAAAGAAAACGCTGTTTAGCCTTTACTGAAGCGGTTGCGAAGCCTACACTCACCGGCAGTAAGAAGTCTGTACCATCCGCGCGGGCCTGTTCCACAAGTCACGTTTTGTCCCGAAATCGTGCCCAAAAAGGCAAAATGCCCGGAAAAACCAAATAAAACCCTAAAAAACCTGTGGAAACCGGGGATTTGCTGTTGACAATGGCTTTGAAAAGCCGCAAGGTAAACGGCGGTGGGTTCTCTCGGACCCGCATAAACACAGGGCTTCCAATCTGCTGCTGCGAGGTTCCGGCGAGTGGGATGCAGAGAGGATAGGCCTTGTAGCGACGAGTCGGCGGTGTCCGGCTCGAGCAGAAAAGAACCAGGAGGAAACAACAATGGCAACAACCATGACCAAGACCGCGCTCGTTCGCCATATGGCGGAGAAGCTCGAAATGACCAACAAGCAGGCTGCGGCCTTCCTTGACCTGCTCGCGGAAACAGCAATCAAGGAAACCAAGAAGAACGGCGTCTTCGTGATCCCCGGACTCGGCCGTCTGGTGAAGGCAGAGCGCAAGGCGCGCATTGGCCGTAACCCTCAGACAGGCGAGCAGATCAAGATCAAGGCAAAGACCGTCGTCAAGTTCCGCGTAGCCAAGGCTGCGAAGGACGTGATCGCGCCGCCGAAGAAGTAGTTGTGTTTTGATGGCAGCCGCCGCCATTTTCCATAGCAAGCGGCAACCAACTAATAGGGAGAGGGAGACGGATTGAGGCTCGTCTCCCCATTTCTCTTTACGCCGGTTTTACGGCAAACGCCCGCACCACCAACGAGACTCCAAAGCAGACGAGCAGCGCCTGGATCAGGATCTGTGCATCATAGCGCCACGCGAGCGCTGCGAAGCAGGCGGTCATTGTTAGTTGGAATGACTCCGTAAGCAACGCATTTCCCCAGTGCGGATGCGTGGCGACTGCGGCCACCCGCGGTATAAAGCTCGGAAAAAGACACGGCGCCAGGTTCTTGTATGCGAGATAGGCTTCGCCTTGCTGAACGGTCAGGAAACTCTCTTCGCGCAGAATAAGCCGCACCAGATGCAGCCCCATTGCCACGATGGCAAAGACGGCACCCGACAGCGGCATGAGCACGGCGATGGCCAGCAGGAAGAGGAAGCTGCCGAGATACAGCGGGTTCCGAAGATAGCGGAAAGGTCCGGCGGCCACGACCTCCTGCGCTTGCATGCTCCTGGATTGAACGATGGAGCCTCCGAGGTACGCTGCGCCCCACACGCGCAGGAAGGTCCCTACCGCGGCAAGAAGAATCGCAGCCAAAGTTATGACCACCGTGGCTGTCGCGAGCGGCATCAGCCGCGACAGTTCACCCGAAAGTTCCAGCCAGGTGGAGGGCATGGCAAATGCACCGGCGGTGTACCGGACCCACGGCGCCCAAAAGCCGAGGAAGTAGATCGCAAGCCCGATCCACAAACGAAATCTGAATTCAAACTGCGTAGCCTGCACTCGTTCTGCCTTTCGCAATTACGCAACAGTAGTGGTTACAAATATCCTGCTTGAAATGGAAACAAATCAAACCTGCTGCTCCAATGCAGGACGAAGTCGTCCACGGGCAGCGACAATTCGCTTTTCGGCTGCTTCGCGATCCATTCCCATCTTTGCCATCACAATCGCTGTTTTCACAGATCCCGCGGCCTCAAGCAGAGGCACAGCCTCCTGGTAGGAAAGCCCGGTCACAGTGGCAATGATGCGCGCGGCGCGGTCGCGCAGCTTCACGTTGGTCGGCTGCACGTTCACCATCAGGTTGCCGTAGACATATCCCAGCCGCACCATCGCGCCGGTCGAAAGCATATTCAGCACCAGCTTGGTGGCCGTTCCGGCCTTCATGCGGGTAGAGCCGGTCACAGGCTCGGGGCCCGTAGCCGGAGTGATCGCGATATCCGCGGCGGCAGCAAGCGCTGATCCGGGCACACAGCTTAGTCCGATCGTGACAGCTCCCAGCTCCCGCGCATATTTAATTCCGGCCAGCACATACGGGGTGCGTCCGCTGGTCGCGATGCCGACAAGGACATCCTTAGCGGAAAACCCCTGAGCCGCAAGGTCCCGCTTGCCCTGCCCCTCATCATCTTCTGCGCGCTCAATGGAGCGCCGCAGTGCGGCGTCGCCACCGGCAATGATTCCCTGCACCATCTCGGGCGGGGTGTTGTAGGTGGGTGGGCACTCGGACGCATCGAGTACGCCGAGTCTGCCGGACGTTCCCGCGCCAAGATAGAAGAGCCGTCCTCCCTGCTCCAGCCGGAAGACGATCTGGTCGACTGCCTTCGCAATCTGCGGGAGCTCGCCGCCGACGGCGGTCACGGCCTCGCGGTCGGCTTCATGCAGGCTTCGAACCAGGTCGAGAATCGACAACTGGTCGAGGTTCTCTGTCGCCGGATTGCGGGCTTCGGTCAGGAGTTGCGAGAGATCGTCCATTGCGCCTGGTTCCCAGGGCCTCACTGAGAAGTTAAATAGTTGAATCTAAATATACTTAAAGAAAATCATGCCTGCCTCGCTGTCTCAATCGTATCCAGCAGTGCGTCGAAATCCGACAGGTTGGAGTACTCAATGATCACCCGTCCTTTGCCCCTGCGGTCTTCAATGGTGACCTTCAGTCCAAGGGCGCGCTGCAGCAGGTCGCGAGCCTCCCGGACATTGGGGTCGAGGGGCTCTTTGACCTTTTCCGCGGCCTTACGCTTTTCCGGATTCACAATCCCCTGAACGTAGCTCTCCGTCTGCCGGACGGACATGGATAATGCAATAACCTTTTGCGCGGCCTTCAGTATTGCGCCGGGGTCTTCGAGCGGCAACAGAGCCCGGGCATGACCAAAGGTGAGCTCCGCTCCCTCGACTTTCGCCTGAACCTCAACGGGAAGTCGCAGCAGGCGCAGAAAGTTGGCCACCGACGCACGGTCCTTGCCGGTTCGTTGCGCCATCTGCTCCTGCGTGAGCTTGAATTCCCGGCTCAAGCGGTCATAGGCCCGCGCCTGTTCTATGGGGTTCAGGTCTGTCCGCTGGAGATTCTCGACAATCGTAATCTCCATCGCCTGCTCATCCGAGACATGGCGGAGGATTGCAGGAATGGTCGCCATGCCGGCTTTCTTCGATGCCAGCAAACGGCGCTCACCCACAATAAGTTGAAACCGCCCGCTGGGCAGGGGGCGTACAAGAATGGGCTGCACAACGCCTGTCGCGGAAATTGAAGCCGCCAACTCCGCCAGAGCAACTTCGTCGAAGCGGGTTCGTGTCTGGTAGGGATTCCGGTCGATGACCTCAACGGGGATCTCCCGGGGCGTTCCCTCGGCCGCATGCTTTGCGGAACTGTCCTCCGTAACTGCGGCGACCCGCGGCAGCAGGGATTCCAACCCTTTGCCCAAGGCCTTTCGCTTAAGAGGTTCTGCCGTATTTGCCATCGTAATGATCATCCTTCAGTCAAAAATTTGTATGTCATAGAGCAGGAAGAACTAGTTGCCATAAGGCCAGAATTTTATTTCCGTTTTGGCGCGTGCGGCGGCTGCGGTTTTGCGCTCTTTCCCTCGGGGGTTTTCTATCTTATTTCGGGTCAGCAGCTCTTCGGCAAGGTTGCGGTAGCTTTCTGCTCCGCGGGATCTCGGATCGTAAAGAAGCACAGGTTTTCCGTAGCTGGGTGCTTCCGCCAGCCGGATATTCCTTGGAATCACGGTTGTAAGTAACTTGTCTTTAAAAAACTCGCGGAGGTTTTCCGTAACCTGCTGGGCCAGATTGGTGCGGTCGTCATACATGGTGAGCAGCACCCCCTCGATCTCCAGGGTCGGGTTAAAGCCATCGCGGACGCGCGACAGGGTGTTCACCAACTCGCTGATGCCCTCCAGAGCAAAATATTCAGCCTGCATGGGCACGAGCAGCCGATCTGACGCGACCAGTGCGTTCAAAGTCAGCAGATCTAGTGCCGGTGGGCAATCAAGAAGGATGAAGTCGTAGTTTGAGCGCACAGGCTGCAGGGCCAGCCGCAGCTGGAAGGCGCGCTGCTGGTTCTGTATCAGCTCGATATTGGCGCCAATAAGGTTTTTGCTGGATGGAACCAGCGACAGCGTCTCGATCTCAGTCGGGAGAATGGCATCCTGCAGCGTACATTCGCCGGTCAGCACGTCATAGATGGACCTGCGGTCATCATCGCGCAGGAAGCCGTAGCCGCCGGTAGAGTTGGCCTGCGGGTCGCAATCGACCAGCAGAGTCTTGAGACCTTCGAGGGCTAAAGCCGCCGAGAGGTTGATGGCAGTCGTAGTTTTTCCGACGCCGCCCTTTTGGTTCACTACTGCCAGAACAATCGCCATGAAGCATCCAGAGTATTTTGCGGAAGCGTTCACCGCAATGGGGACCGCCTGTGTAGAACGTGGGCGAATTTGTGGAAGACTCTCGTGAGAGTTGCGCAGCAGACTTGTAATTCATACATGGGGAAGCGGATAGCGGTACTGTAAAAAAGCTGTTCCGAAAGGCTAACCAAGCGCGTGCAGTGGAAAAACAATTGTTTCACATGGAACATTTTGTCTGGCTGTGGCCGATGTGTTCCATGTGGAACACTCAGCGAGACCATTTCCCGAAGAGGACAAGCGCCTGATCGGAGCCACGAAGGGGTAGATCGCTGAACCAATCGACCCCCGGAAGGGCCGTCTTGATCGCTGTTGCGGTGGATTGCGTTGCAAACGGAACCATCCAGCCCTCTGTTGCCACGCGGCTGAGTGCAGTCCGGCAAGCCTGGATCATTTTGTCAACCGCCCGCAGCGTCACCACAGAAAATATGCGATCCGGAGGCATGTTTTCCACTCGCCCATTGAAAATTTCAATGTTCAGCCCAAGGCTGCGTGCCGCTTCCCGCAGGAAGGTGGCCTTCTTCTGCTGCGACTCGGCCAGGGTAACTCGCAGCTCTGGCCGGCAGATGGCTACCGGAATCCCAGGTAGTCCGGCTCCCGAGCCATAATCCAGCAGCGCCGCGCCCTCAGGCAAGGCAGGAAGATTCTGCGCAAACTGGATGCACTCAACAAAATGGCGTCGAATGATTCCTTCCGGTTCGCGAATTGCGGTCAGGTTCACCCGGGCATTCCACTTCAGCAGTAGCGCAAGATATGCTTCGAACTGCTCCAACGCTCTTGGGGTAAGAGGCTCAAGCCCTGCCGCTAGGATCGCCTGCTCTATGGCTGCCGCGCTCAAGAGACAACCGAATCTCGCACCACTGGAGGATGCCACGTCGCAGCCGCCTGAATAAACGCCGCAAACAGTGCCTGCGACGCCGGGTCCGCGTCAAAAATTCGCTCCGGATGCCACTGCACCGCTACGGCGAACGAGTCGCCTTTCCCCTCAACACCCTCAATCAGTCCATCCTCGGTGCTCCGTGCCACCACCGACAGGCCATCTCCGGCTCGCGCCACCCCTTGGTGGTGGCTGCTGTTTACGGCAAGCTGGCTTTTCCCCGTAATCGATTGAATTTTCGAATCTTCTGCGATTTTGACTTGATGTGCCTCACGTACTTCACGCCCTGGCTTGTGGTTCACGCCAGTCTTCAGGTCCTGAACCAGTGCCCCGCCATGCCACACGTTCCAGGACTGAAATCCGTAGCAGATGCCGAAGAACGGCTTATGCAGGTTGGAGGCGTCTTGAATCAACAGTTCGTCCACGGCCTCCCGTGCCGGATCAGCTGGCGAGCACTCGGGAATCCGCTCCTGCCCATACTTCTCTGGATCGATGTCGGCTCCGTTGCCGGGCAGCAGAACCCCTTCGCAGGAGGCGACCAGCTTCGCGACCTCGGCTTGCGTCGCCGACAACGGAATCTTGACCGCGATGCCGCCCGATGCCTCGACGGCCTTGGCGTACTGCGGCCAGGATCGCTCATTGTAGGCGGTATCGCCGGAGGTGGGCTCAGGAATAGCGATTCTCGGCTGTTTCATGCTCTTCTCCATGGGAGCCCGCGTCGGCTGTCGGCAGCGCTGGCGGCTCCAGGTATGAGTGCTCGTAGTAAAGACGGCTGATTGTATCGCGCACACGCCCGGTCAGCTCCTCGACCTGCCGGATCGAATAGGCGGATGTATCGATCGGTTCCCCCACCGCCAGAGTCACGGGAACCGGGTGGAACTCCGCACTATGGATCGGCAATAGCTCATGCGTTCCGATCAAAGCCATGGGAATAATGGGAACTCCGGCGCGGATAGCCAGGAATGCCGGACCCTTCAGGAATTCCTCCGGGTGGCCTGTCTGTGTTCGTCCACCCTCCGGAAAAATAAAAACCGGCATGCCCGACTTCAGCGTCTTCACCGCGCTTCCCAGGCTGGAGATGGACGCGCGCGGATTCGTGACATTCACCGGAACTTGTCCAGAACGAGTAAGATGCCAGCCGATAAAGGGTAATTTGAACAGGTCATGGCGGGCCACAATCCGGAACTGGAAGGGCAGAATTCCGAACAGCACCGGGGTATCAGTGTAAGAGAGATGGTTGGCCGCATAGACCGCCACGCGTCCGTCCAGATACCGCCCATTCAGCACCGTTACCCGCGAGCCGCTGACGCGCGTAATCGTCCGGCCCCAGAGCTGAGCGATGCGATGCTGCTGCTTCCCAGACTTATCCCACAGCGACGCGACAAGCGAAAGACTGCCGAAGAATCCCGTCGCCAGAAAAAACAGAGGCGCCCGATAGCAGAAGCTGACAATGCGTGCACCCAGGGGCAGCGGATTGGGCCGCGGCTCCAGAACTTTCGGGCTCATGTGCCGGACTCCTGCAGTGCGCTGCGCAGCTCACCTACGAGATAGATGGATCCAGTAACAACCACCAGGCCATCGGCTGGAGTGAGCGCCAGTGCCGCAGCGAGTGCGTCCCGCGGGCTGGCGGCGGTGTGTGTCTGAGCGCCAGTTGCCTCTGCAGCTGCCTGTAGCCGCTCCAATGTTGCGGTGCGTGGCGAGGATACTTCCGTCAGCACCACCTTATCGAAAAGCGGGAAAAGAATTTGCGCCATCTCGTCGAGCGCCTTGTCCTTCAGGCATCCGAAGACCACTGTCATGACGCGCGGCTGGGGATCGAGATGCGACAGCGCGGAGCGCAGGGCCCATGCTCCGGCGGGATTGTGCGCCACGTCGAGAATCACATCGGCCCGGCCTGGCAGATGCAAGCGCTCGATCCGGCCCGGCCAGCGCGTCGCGCGAATGCCGTCTCCGATTTGCTGGACTGTTAATTTGTAACTGTTATGGTTACATAATTCCACTGCTGTCGCGATGGCCAGCGCAACGTTGCGCTGTTGATGCGCGCCCAGGAGCGGGCTGGCGATTTCTATTGTCTCGCCTAAAACTGAAAGCGAATAGCTGCCGCCTTCAGTCCCGCGCGTTGGAATATACTCCGCCGCGTTCACGCCGCGCGCACCCAGCGCCACGGCGGCTTCGCCAATGGCCTGATTCGCCTCCGGATGCTGAGGCAGCGTCACCAGTACGCCGTTCTGCCGCAGAATACCCGCCTTCTCGCGCGCAATCTCCTCGATAGTGCTGCCCAGCCACTCCATGTGATCGAGTGAAATATCGGTGATCACAGAAACCAGTGGCTCCACAATGTTGGTCGCATCCAGGCGTCCGCCCATGCCTACTTCCAGCACGGCAATGTCAACGCCCTTCTCCGCGAAAGCCAGAAAGGCCAGCGCCGTTATTGCCTCAAAAAAACTCGGAAAGCCTTTCAGCCGGTCTTCGGCGACCAACCGTCGTGCGCAGTCGTCGACGCGGAAGTAGTACGCGGCAAAGTCGTCGTCGCCAAGGTCTTCGCCGTTGATCCGAACGCGCTCATTCACGCGGATGAGATGCGGCGAAGTAAAGAGTCCCGTGCGATACCCGCCCGTTTGCAGAATTGAGGCAAGCGTAGCTGAGGTCGATCCTTTGCCGTTGGTCCCGGCAATGAGTACGGAGGGAAACCGGAGTTGCGGATTGCCGAGCGCTTCGGCAAGAATCCGCATCTGGTCGAGATCAAATTTTCGGCGGGGCTTTCCCGGAGCTGCGTGCAGCTCTCCGGCAAGTGCGAATAACCCTTCGACCGCGTCAGCGTAGGACATGTCCTGATTTTATTGCCTTTGGAGCCTGTTGCGGTGATATGCCCAGCCTACGCGGCCTGCATAAAGTCGAGCGCGCGCGATAGATAGTCCTTCAGGTCCTTGCGGTTCACCACGGCATCCAGAAAGCCGTGCTGCAGCAGGAATTCCGAACGCTGAAACCCCTCAGGCAGCTTTTGCCGGATGGTCTGTTCGATCACACGCGGTCCGGCAAAACCGATCAGTGCGCCGGGCTCGCCGATGTTCAGGTCGCCAAGCATGGCAAAGCTCGCGGTTACGCCACCGGTGGTCGGGTCAGTGAGAACGGAGATAAAAGGAACCCTGGCTTCATCCAGCCGGGCCAGCGCGGTCGAGACCTTCGCCAGTTGCATCAGGCTGATAATGCCCTCCATCATGCGTGCGCCACCGGAGGCGGCGACAATGATCAGCGGCTGATGTGTGTCGTGCGCGCGGTCCACGGCGCGGGTAATCGTTTCGCCCACGACCGCGCCCATGCTGCCGCCGATAAAGCTGTACTCCATCACGCTCAGCACCACGCGATGCTTCCCCAGCAAGCCCAGCGCGTTCACAATGGCGTCGTTCAGGCCCGTAACCTGCTGCGCCTTTTTCAGGCGGTCCTTGTAGGGCTTCAGATCTTCGAACTCCAGCGGGTCGGTTGACTTTAGCTCCAGGTCCACCAGCTCATAGCCGGGCTCGAGCAGCATGCCGATGCGGGTGCGGGCATCCATTTTGAAGTGATAACTGCACTTGGGGCACACCATCAGGTTCGCTTCCAGGTCGGCCCGCCAGATCACCTGCACGCACGAGCCGCACTTGATCCAAAGACCCTCGGTGCGAACCGTCTTCTCGCCTCTGTCCACGATTTGATTATCTTCCCGACGAAACCACGACATGCGCCGTTCTCCCAAAGCTCTGTAGCTAAAGCCTAGTATTCAATTCCACGCTGCGCCAGAATCCCTTTCTGGTAGGCGTGCTTTATCTCGCGCATCTCGGTCACCGTGTCGGCAATCTCAATCAGAGATGGATGCGCATTGCGACCCGTCAGTATTACATGGACCATTGGGGGGCGGTTCTTCAGCGTCTCCACCACATTGGCAGGGTCAAGCATTCCGTAGCTGATAGCGTAGTTGATCTCGTCCAGAATCACCATGTCCCACTCGCCGGAGAGGATGGCCTGGCGCGCTTCGTCCCATGCTTCTTCCACCATCTTGATGTCTTCCGGGTCCGTCTCAGCTCCGCCGATCTTCACAAAGCCGCGGCCCATCTGCTTCATCACAAACTGGTCGCCGAAGGCCGTCACTGCATCCAGCTCGCCGTAATGCCACGAGCCTTTCAGGAACTGCAGCATCAGCACGCGCAATCCGTTGCCCACGGCCCGCATAGCGGTGCCCATCGCAGCGGTGGTCTTACCTTTTCCCGGCCCGGTATTAATCAGCACCAGACCCTGTCGTGATTCAGCCAAGAAGTTCCTCCCTGCGGCTGGCGAAAATACGGTTCCCTAAAACGGCAGCCCGCGGTATCGCTGGAGTGGCAGGCCGTTCTATCACTGGCCAAACCTTAGCGGACCGCGTTCTAGCTGTCTCTGTGGTACGGGTGTCCAGCAAGGATTGTAAATGCCCGGTAGAGCTGTTCGCTGACCACCACGCGCGCCAGTTCATGTGGCAGCGTCATGGGTCCAAGCGAGAGCAGCAATGCGGCGCGCTTCCGTTCCTCGTCCGACCACCCATCCGCCGGGCCGATGGCAAACACAATCCGCTGCTGGCCATCGTCTCGCAGTCCTCGCAGCCACACGGCAAGAGCCTCTGACGTGAACTGCTTTCCGCGCTGGTCCAGTAACACGAATACCGGAGTCGTGCGTGCGCTCAGCTTCCCGGCCCAGGTGAACAGCGCCGCGCTGGTCTTGAATACCTGTGCTTCTGCCTCCGCATAGGGCCGCAGCCGGTCCAGATACTCAGCCGCAAGCCCGTCGTAGCGCTCACTGCGTCCACGCACGGCCACGGCTGCCACAGTGATCTTCACAACCTTAAGTCTATGCGCAGTCAGGAATCATGGACGGCAATGCGGCTCCACGATCAACGGGAGTTGCCACGCGAAGCCGTATGCCTGTGTGGCTAGCACCAAGCGCCGCCGCGGGCGGCCCGCCGCAGGTAGTTGCCGCGGCCGATCTTGCTGACGTAGAGGCCATTCTCCACAATCAGCTCGCCGCGTGAGTAGACCTGGCGCGCATTGCCCATCACCTCAAAGCCCTCAAACATCGAGTAGTCCACGCGCATGTTGTGTGTTGCCGCGCTGATCGTGTGCTTCGCCTTCGGGTCCCACAGCACAAGGTCGGCGTCGCTTCCGGGAGCAATTGTCCCCTTCTGCGGATACATCCCAAAGATGCGCGCCGGGGCCGTCGACGTGATCTCGACAAAGCGGTTCAGCGTAAGCCGCCCCGCGTTCACGCCGTGGTGATGGATCAGCTGCATACGATTTTCGATCCCCGGGCCGCCGTTCGGAATCTTCGTAAAGTCGTCCTTGCCTAGCGCCTTCTGGTCGGCAAAGCAGAACGGGCAGTGATCGGTCGAAACCACCTGCAGATGGTCGTCCTTCAGGCCACCCCACAGCTTCGCCTGGTTCTTCTTCTCGCGCAGCGGAGGCGTAAACACGTACTTCGCTTCTTCAAAGTTCTTGCCCGGCATCTGGTCTTCAATACTGAGCAGCAGGTACTGCGGGCAGGTCTCGGCAAACGCCGGGAGGCCGCGGTCACGCGCCTCGCGCACTTGGTTCAGAGCGTCTTCGCTGGAGAGATGCACGATGTAGACCGGCGTGCCGGCCATCTCCGCCATGGCAATGGCGCGGTGTACGGCTTCAGCTTCCGCAGTGGTGGGGCGGGTGAGTGCGTGATAGATGGGAGCCGTCTTACCCTCAGCCAGAGTCTGCTGCACGATCACATCGATCACGCTGCCGTTTTCGGCGTGCATGCAGACCAGTGCTCCGTTCTTCGAGGTCTGCTGCAGCGCCTTGAAGATGGTCGCATCGTCCACCATCAGCACGTTGGGATAGGCCATGAACAGCTTAAAGCTGGCCACGCCCTCCCGCACCAGGTCATCCATGTCCTCCAGGCCCGATGTGCCGAGGTCGGTCACAATCATGTGCAGGCCATAGTCGATGCATGCCTTGCCCTCGGCCTTCTGCCACCAGGTGTCCAGTGCAGTGCGCATCTTGGTGCCTTTGGCCTGAATCGCGAAGTCCACAATGGTCGTCGTTCCGCCTATGGCCGCCGCGCGTGTTCCCGTTTCAAAGTCATCGGCAGACATGGTCCCGCCAAACGGCATGTCGAGGTGGGTATGCGCATCGATGCCGCCCGGCAACACCAGCTGCCCGCTTGCGTCGACCACCGTGTGACCAGCGGCAGGAATCCCGGCGCGCACCTCGCGGATGGAGTTGCCTTCGACGAGGACGTCTGCGGCGAGGGTCTGGTCTGCGGTAATTACGGTTCCGTTCTGGATCAGCAGGGCCATCGGTCTCCTCCTTTGTCTACGGCTTCACCAGGTCGCCATACAACTCCGGGCGACGGTCGCGGAAGAACTGCCAGGTCCTGCGTACTTCGGCAATCTTGCCCAGGTCAAGATCGGCGGTCAGCACCTCGTCCTTGTCGCGCGAAGCCTGCGCGAATATCTGTCCGCGCGGATCGCAGAAGTAGCTCTGCCCATAAAACTCGCCGATGTTCCAGGGGGCTTCAGTACCAACGCGATTGATGGCGCCGATAAAGTAGCCATTGGCGGCGGCGTGGGCCGGCTGCTCCAGCTTCCACAGATATTCGCTGAGTCCGGCGACAGTGGCCGAGGGGTTAAAAACAATCTCCGCGCCGTTCAGCCCCAGCGCCCGCGCGCCTTCCGGGAAGTGCCGGTCGTAGCAGATATAGATGCCGATCTTGCAGAATCCGAGGTCGAACACCGGATAGCCCAAATTGCCGGGGCGGAAGTAAAACTTTTCCCAGAAGCCGGGCGCGACATGCGGAATATGCGTCTTGCGGTACTTGCCCAGGTATGTGCCTTCGCGGTCGATCACCGCGGCGGTGTTGTAGTAGAAGCCTTCCTTTTCGATCTCGTAGACGGGCACGATCAGCGCCAGTCCCAATTCTTTCGCCAGAGCCTGCATGCGCTGGATGGTAGGTCCGTCCGGAACCGGCTCGGCAAAGTCGTACCAGCGCGTGGACTGCTCGGCACAGAAGTATGGTCCGGCAAAGATCTCCTGCAGGCAGACGATCTGCGAGCCCGCCTTGGCCGCCTGGCGGATCAGGCCGATGTGCTTCTCCACCATCGCCTCGCGAATCTTCTCCAGTGGTTGATCGGCGGCTTTCACATTGGACGCCTGAATCAGGGAACAGCGGACAATTCTGGATTTTGGTTCGGGCATGAACTGCTGTGCCTCCGGCAGATCGAAATTTCGCTTCCTTTACGGAAGTTTGAAGTTTGGAGTATACCCCCAGTCGGAAGCCAACGCATGTACCAGCCGCACGCGGCGCACTTGTTGCTTTTCCGCGGCAGTTGACCCCGCCCCCGCACAATCCGTACCCTTAGAGTAGAAACTTCCCACGAAAACGAGGCGCAGGCGATGCAGATTTCCGTTCTCGAACTTGAGCACGAACCGCTTGTATTTAAACTTTCGCTCGCTCCGGAGGCCATGGACTATGGGACGGAGATCACCCAGGTTGCGCCGCTGGCCGTCGAGGGCAGTGCCGACCTGATTCAGGAGACCCACGGGCCACGCACCGTCATCCAGGACATCCGCGTCCAGGGGGATTACTCCAGCGAATTTGAAATTGCCTGCGCGCGCTGCCTTGCCCCGGTCCGAAAAAAGCTGGTTGGATGCTTTAATGTTCTCTTCCGCCCGCTGGGTGCCGACCAGGGCAAAACCGATCGCTCCATTACCTCTTCAGAGACCGAAATCGGTTATTATCAAGACAGTGGTCTAATGCTCGAGGACGTCCTCCGGGAGCAGGTGTTGTTGTCCCTGTCCGCACGGACGCTCTGCCGCGAAGACTGCAAAGGGCTTTGTACGCGCTGCGGCAAAGATCAAAATACTGAGCAATGCACATGCGAGGCGGCCTTGGCTGATCCGCGGTGGTCGGCTCTGTCAGATCTCGCCGACCGGCTGAAAAAATAAGGAAGATCAACCGTCCGCCCCAGCCCTGATGCCAAACGCAAAGGGCATAGCAAAGTGCGGACTGGATGTACGGAAAGGATTCTCAAATGCCTAACCCAAAGCGGCGCCATTCCAAGGCCCGCACTTCAAAGCGTCGTGCGCACGACGCACTAACCGCTGTCGGCACCTCGGAGTGCCCAAGCTGCCACGAGCGCAAGCTGCCCCACCGCGCCTGCCCCAAATGCGGAGTCTATAAGGGCCGCGACGTTCTGGACGTTAAGGAAGCTGTTTAAGCCCGATTGTCGATGCTGACTGACATAGCTCTCGACGCAATGGGATCGGATAAATCTCCGGAGCCCGAGTTGCGCGGAGCGATCATGGCATGCCGCCATTTACCCGTAAGGGTTCATCTTGTCGGACCGGAGGACATCCTCCGGCGCGCGCTGGCCTCTGCCTTGAACGGCGAACGTCTGCCCATTGAAATCGTTCACGCCAGTGAGCACATCGGCATGAACGAGAAGGCTGCAACCGCCGTCCGCAGCAAGCGTGACAGTTCCATGCGCATCGGCTTGAAGCTGGTGCGCGAGAAGAAGGCTGCGGGCTTCATCACCGCCGGCAACACAGGCGCTGCCATGGCCACCGCCAAGATGGTCCTGGGCGCGCTGCCCGGTGTCGACCGCCCGGCGCTTGCGCTGGTCGTGCCCACTCTTACCGGAAATCCCTCCATCCTGCTCGACGTGGGCGCCAACGTGGACTGCAAGGCGCACAACCTTGAGCAGTTCGCCATTATGGGCGAACTATATGCGCGCAGCGTGCTCAAGATTCATCGCCCGCGTGTCGGCGTGCTCTCTGTCGGCGAAGAAGAGGGCAAGGGCAACGACCTCACCCGCGAAACCTACGCGCTGCTCAAGCAATCGTCGCTGAATTTCATCGGCAATGTCGAAGGCCGCGACATCTACAACGGCAACTGCGACGTCATCGTCTGCGACGGCTTTGTGGGCAACGTAGCGCTCAAAACCTCAGAGGGTTTGACCAGGCTGGTTCGCGAGATGTTGAAGGAGTCGCTCACCACCACCGTCACGGCGCAGGTGGGTGCAATCCTCTCGCGCAAAGCCTTCAATGCCTTCAAGCGCCGGCTCGATCCGTCAGAGTACGGCGGCGCACCGCTGCTCGGGGTGCGCGGCGCCTGCATCATTGGCCACGGATCTTCGAATGAGCGCGCCATCATGAACGGCATCCGCGTCACGGCGGAGTTCGCTCAGGCCGGTATCAACGAGCGGGTGGAGCAGGAGTTCGCGCAGCCGCACGATACTCCTCAAGCCGACCGTACCACGGGGCTCGACGCCAGCCTCTGATTCATTCTCAGTAGTAGTCCGCGCAGCTCAGGTAATAGCCGCAACGCTGGCAGACCAGCTTGCACCGGTGTCCCACCAGCTGGTCAGAGCAGTTCGGGCAGTACACAGAGTGGTGTGCGTCCGGTTCCTCGCGCACGTTGGCCGTGCTTGGAGCTTCGCCCGGCTGAGCCTCAATAAACTTCATCGAACGCAAGCATACCGCGCCCCGCTTGCACCGCGCGAGTACGGGTTCCTGGTTCGTCAATCCTCTGCCAGAAAGCTGTTTCCAGCGTCTACGCTCCCGGTCTTTGATTCGACGGGTTCCGCCGCATTATTTATGCTCATAGGTGCCGGATATTTGTGAACGAAGGCGCATCTAACGATGGAGAAGTAGTTCACACACTCAATTGAACCCAGAAGGAGTAGCAGGAATGGAGCGCACAGCAAGCGCAGTTTGGAACGGCGGTTTAAAGGATGGAAAAGGCGTAGTCTCGACGCAGAGCGGGGTACTGAAGGACACGCAGTATTCATTTTCCACGCGCTTTGAGAACGGCGTTGGCACCAATCCCGAGGAACTGATTGCAGCGGCACACGCCGGCTGCTTCACCATGGCCCTCAGTGCGCAGCTCGGCCAAGCTAATCTGACCCCTGAGAAGCTCGAAACCACAGCCAGCCTGAAGTTTGAAAAAACGGATGCGGGTTTCACCATCACCGCCATCCACCTGACCACTCTCGCCAAGGTACCCGGCGCCAGCGAGTCAGCATTTGAAGCCGCGGCCCAGAACGCCAAGGCCGGCTGTCCGATCTCGCGACTCTTTAAGGGGAACACCGAGATCACGCTCGACGCAAAGCTGGCTTGAGGCACCAAGCTGGGAAGCGAAGCCAGTTAAAAGCGGTCAGCAGAAAACCGGTCCATGCCAGGAAATGAACCCTTGCGGACCGGCCTTCTGCTGACCGTTTTATTGCGGGCTGTCCGCACCGCGGATCAGCTGTGTGCGCGCACGTAGTCCCGCAGAGTGCGGTTGATCTGCGTTGCCTGCATTACTCCCTGGTCGAGCATCTCCCGCCACTTCTGATGGTCGGCGCTCGTGCCCGCGGTCATACCCAACAGGTAATTCGTCTGCAGAATCACTTCGAGAGCATTGCTTAAATCATGGGAAATGCGGCGAATCTCTCCCGCTAGATGCTCGGGAATCTTCGCTTCGTCCGTGCCGGGGGCTTGCTTCTTCTGGGAGTCAGTCATGCCGGGGATATGTCCTTTTGAAGCGTGGTATTTGCTCGATGGGATGCCGGATCGCGCGGAATTGTTCACCGTGGCCTGTCGCGCATGGGCTGAGTTTGACACAAAACCCGGTCTTTGCAACACTAGACCAAGCTGCCAGTCCAGCCTTTGGCTGGATTTTTGTGTGCCGAAGTGGCGGAATTGGCAGACGCGCATGGTTCAGGTCCATGTACTCGCAAGGGTGTGGGGGTTCGAGTCCCTTCTTCGGCACCAAACGAAACTATATGTTTTAAAATCAGCCACCTACGGGTGGCTGTCGTCGTTTAGGCCGCTCCCTCCCAATCCTGCTGGATCTGCTCCAAAGTCTTGCCTTTGGTCTCCGGAACCCAGGCCCATATAAACACGAAGCTCACCACACAAAGAATCGCATAGATGGAGAACGTACCGGAAACACCCAGGGCCTTGACCAGCGACAGAAATGTAAGCGTGACGACCAGAGTACCTGTCCACAGCATGGATGTAGCAATGGAGGCTGCCCGGCCGCGGATCTTGTTGGGGAAGATTTCGGAAATAACAACCCACGGAACCGGACCCATGGCAAACGCGAAGAATCCGGTGTAGCTCAGAATGCAGCTGAGAATCACGAACGGCGAGACTCCGGGAATGCGGTAGAGGATAACGAACAGTGCCAGAGAAAATGTCATGCCCGCTGTGGCAATCAGCAGCATGGTGCGTCGTCCCCAGCGATCCATGAAGCGGAGCGCGACCAGCGTCATCACAAGATTTGTGCAGCCGATAATCACATTTGCCATCAGCGCCGTTCCTGCCGTCTGTCCGCGGAAGTGCTGGCTGATCAGGATTGAGCCGTAATAAAGCACCGTGTTGATCCCCGTGATCTGGCAAAGAATCGCGAGTCCCAGAGCCACCGTGAGCGGCCGGCGCATGGGCTTTGCAAACACCTCGCGCCATGTTCCCTCTTCGACTACGGCCGCCGCCTCCACTTCTTTGACCTGTATGTCCGCCTGAGCAGGACCATAAATACGCGCCAGTACCTTGCGGCCCGCTTCCCGCTCGCCGTGAATGATCAGCCAGCGTGGGCTTTCAGGAATAAAGAGAAGTCCAAAGAAGAAAACCAGAGCCGGAATCGCGGCGACTGCGAGCATCCATCGCCAGCTTGAGTCGCCGATATTCGCAAGCCCCCAACTCGCGATGTAGGCGACCAGAATCCCGACCACGATGGCCAGTTGATTCAGGGATACCAGCATGCCCCGGTTACGGGCTGGAGCAACCTCCGCAATGTAGACAGGAGTCAGAACCGAGGCAAGACCGATGGCCAGCCCTCCGGCAAGGCGTCCGACAGAAAAGACCGTGACCGAGTTCGCCAGAGAAGCTCCCACCGTCGATGCCGCAAACAGCACGGCTGCCAGCAGCAGCGATTTGCGCCGCCCAATCCGGTCGCCAATTAGACTCGCGCCCGCGGCGCCAAGCAGGCACCCCAACAGCAGCGCGCTCGCGGCAATTTCAGTCTCGACGTTGGTAAGCGACAACTGGCGCTGTAGAAACAGAAGAACTCCGTTGATGACCGCCGTGTCAAAGCCAAACAGGAAACCGGAAATCGCCGCAACGAGCGCGAGGAAAAGAACATAAAAGCCAAAGCTTGCCTCCGCTCCATCGTTAGGCGGATGGGCAACTGCTGAAAAATGCATGCTTAAACCTGGATGCGAAAGTAAGAACGATTCGTTTATATACAAAAGCGATGAGTTGCGGAATTCCGTCTTGTGCTCATCAAGCAAGACCTGTTGTTGTGAAGACCAGGGTAGAGCCGCTCATTGCAACACAGGCAGCAGACATCAGAAATTATCTATCGCATCGGATGCCCTTACCCGGGCCTCAATCGTCGCGTATTCGCGGCCTTTGTCCTGGCCGCATGGCCGGATCGTATAGGGGCCAACCGCAGCGGGAACAATGAATGTCTCGGCATAGTTCACCACAAACGGCGCAAAGCTTCCGTTCGGGTTTTCCAACGCCGCCTGCTCCCCTTCAATCAGATTCAAAACGTGGATCGTGTCCTGCGTGTCATGCGGAACCACTTTTGTGAACCAGTGGCGGCGCTCTTCATCACACCGCTGCCGAGCAGGCAAATAGATTCGCAAAATCAATCGTGCGGGCAGTAAGTTCGCTCTTTTCAAATCCCGGCCACCCGTTCGCTACTTGTGGCAGCGCCCACCCGGAGGCTTCCGACTCCGCGCAGCAGACAGCCGCCGATCATGGCCACTCCGCCAATACCCGTGCCAAGAGTAAACATCACGACATCGGTTTCACCCTGTGCGGCTCCTGCGTACCACTCTCCCAGCAAGACTGGCCGTGCAGTATTTAACTGTGCCAAACGGCCTCTCCACGCGAAAGACAGGACTGAAATCCCGTCAGCTCACGCCGATTCCGGCCAACAGGCCACCATCGGCGACATAGTCGCTGCCGGTGCAGAAGCTGGCCTTGTCCGAGGCCAGAAACGCCGCCAGCTCGGCGATCTCGTCCGGGGTTCCAATGCGTCCCAGGGGATGGGCCGCGCCAAAGCGCGCGAATACAATTTCATGTGGAAGGCCGGGACCAAAATGGTCGGCCGAGCTCGCCAGCATCGGCGTCTCGATTGCCCCCGGACTGATGGAGTTCACGCGAATCTTGTCCCGGGCATGGTCCAGGGCAAGCGCCCGCGTAAGGCTCAGGATCGCTCCTTTTGAAGCGGCGTAAACAGCCACTCCCCGCTGGCAGGCGTTCCCCTGCACCGATGCAAGATTCAGAATGCAGCCGCTACCGCGCTTCTTCATCTCCGCAATCGCCGCGCGCGACATCAGGTAAATGCCGCCCACATTCACCGCCATGCAGCGGTTCCATGTCTCGGGTTCCGTCTCCAGCACCGTTCCGAACGGATGAATAGCCGCCGCATTCACCAGAATGTCGATCCCGCCCAGCGCTTGAGCCGCCGCTTCGACCGCATGCTGCGCCGACTCAGGATCGGAAACATCGCAATGCTCCACCGCAATCGGCAAATCCTGTCTGGAGGCTTCCGCCGACAGCTCGCGGTTGGCCGCGTCATCAATTCCGCAGGACATCACTCGCGCTCCACCTTTCGCCAAACGCAGAGCAATGGCCCGGCCTATGCCGGTTGTTCCGGTCACAAGGGCCAGTTTTCCTTCTAATTCGCGCATGTTGTCTCTCTTTCCTTCGCGTCCGGTTGTAATTCCGGCAGCGCATATTGCAGGCCGTGGATCACTCCGCGCAGCTCCGCCAGCCCCTTCAGCCGTCCCACGAACGAGTAGCCCGCGTTGCCCGGCTTCCCTATATCATCGCCCAGCAGGTGCCCGTGGTCTGGGCGCATCGGCACTTCCCAGTCTGCCCGGCCTTCCGCCTGCCGTCTTTGCTCCTCTTCCAGCATGATCCGAACAATGCCGGCCATATCGGAGCTGCCCTGCAAATGCTCTGCTTCATGGAACGATCCATCCAGCTCTCGCCGAACCTGACGCAGGTGCAGAAAGTGAATGCGGGGCGCGAACTCTCGCGTCATGCGCAAAAGGTCATTGTCTTCACGCGACCCCAACGACCCCACACAAAACGTCAAACCATTCGCAGGAGAGTCATATCCCGCCAGGATGCTGCGAAGATCGTCCGCAGTCGAAACCACACGCGGCAGCCCGTACAAAGGCCACGGCGGATCATCCGGATGGATCGCCAGTTGCAGCCCAAGCTCTTCAGCCACCGGCACAACCTCGCGCAGAAACTCGATCAGATTCGACCGCAAATCGTCGGCGGAAACTCCCTCGTACTGCGCAATGGCCGCGCGCATCGATTCGCGGTCATAGGAGGACTCCGACGCCGAAAGCCCCGCGATCAGCGTTCGTTCCAGCCGCTCAATTTCCTCCGGAGTCATCGCCGCAAACCGCTTGCGGGCAGCCTCAATCCGTTCCTCGGCGTAATCCGTTTCCGCGCCACGGCGCCGCAAAACAAAAAGGTCGTAAGCGGCAAATTCGATCGCGTCAAACCGCACCGCGTAGCCTGTCGAGGGCAGATTCCACGCAATGTCGGTTCTCACCCAATCCACTACCGGCATAAAGTTGTAGCAAATTGTCTTGATGCCGGCCTGAGCAATCGCCTTCATCGAGTCAATCCACGCGCCAATCGATTGCCGGTAAGGCCCGGTCCTCAGCTTGATGGAATTGTGCATCGGGATGCTCTCCACCACTGCCCAATCCATTCCGGCCGCGGCTATCGTATCCCGGCGTCGCAGGACTTCTTCAACAGGCCATACTTCTCCCCGGTACAGATGGTGCAGCGCCGTGACGATCCCAGTCGCGCCCGCCTGTGCGGCATAATGCAGCGGAACCGGATCCTCCGGCCCAAACCAACGCCATGTCTGTTTCATAAATTCTTCTCGTTCGCAGCGCCGGAATCTGAGGGTTCCTTCGTAGCCGGCCGCGCAATGTTGGAGCGGTATTTCAGCTGACCGCGAATCCCCAGCTTCAACCGGTACAGCGGCCCACCCAGAAAAACCTGGCTCGGATCGTATCCTTCCGGCGCCAGAACTTCCGCATTGCTCTGTCCTGCGGAGGTTACATAAATCTCGTCGAGATCAGGCCCGCCAAAGCAAAGCGAGGAGCTCTGCGCTGCCGGAATCGCAACGCGCCGCTCGCGCTTTCCGTCAGGATCGAACCGCGTTATGCATCCTCCGAACCACTGCGCGCACCACACGAATCCCTCCGCATCCAGGGCCAGGCCATCCGGCACGCCCTCCGAGCGGTCGACCCGCGCAAACACACGGCGATGGCTCAACGCGCCGTCGTTCGGACGCCAGTCATACGCGTAAATGCAGCGCGCAGCCGTGTCGGCAAAATACAGAGTACGGTTGCTCTCGGAAACCGCCACGCCGTTTGAGAAGCTGATTCCCTCATCCGCAATTGCAACCGAGCCATCCGTGTCGACGCGAAACAGAAAACTCGGCGCCGACTGCCCTGCTTCATCCAGATGACACGAGCCGCCGTACACCCGTCCTGCCGGATCGGCGGAGCAATCGTTCATCACGCACTCCTGGCCATCCACCTCTGCGGCCAGCAAATGCGGAGACTCACCCAGCCGCCACAGCCAGATTCCATGGCGGTTGGTTACCAGAAACCCGCCGTCCAGCTGGCGGCAGAATCCGCCGACTTCAAAATCGTCGCTTAGCAACTCGTGGCGGCGCTCACGCCACACGTAACGAAACAGCTTGCGGCCCGTGATGTCGGTCCAGTAAAGAGCCTGCTCTCGCTCGTCCCAATAGGGTCCTTCACCGCAAAGATTCCCATCATCTGCTACAACTTCAACTTCGGTTTTCATGGATTCAGTAACAACACTCCGTGCGACATGCACCGAACCACGGTATACGGTTCCCGTAACGTGAATGTCAAGCGCGCATGCTCAAATCCGCATGAGAAGCATTCACATACAATTCGAAAGTCATAATAAAGGAGCACGTAAATAATTCCTTGGTTGAATCGCGATCAGCGGCGCAATCTCCTGCTCGGGAAATGGACGCAGATTGCGTTGGATCCGAGCGATCTCGAAGCGCCAAGTCATATGAGGAGTAACACGTGAAAACCTCTATCGTCGATTGTCAACAGACCCAGTGGCACAGCCGTCCCGCCTATGTGCTCAGTAACGATCAAGTGGAGTTGACTCACCTGACCGGAGGCGGCCAAATTGTAGATCTCCATTTCCTCGCCGGGGACCAGGTCAACCCGTTCTGGATTCCTCACTGGGAGTTGCGTGATCCCATGGAGTACCGCGACGACCGCGATGCGGCAAAGTATGGTCCGCAGGGTACGGGAAAGCTGCTGAGCGCAATCGCCGGACACAGCCTCTGCCTGGAACCCTTCGGTGTACCCTCTGCCGAGGAAATCCGCGCCGGCGCAACCCTGCACGGCGAAGCCGGAGTCTGTCACTGGCAGGCAGAGTGTGCGCACGGACCCGAGACCGGCGAAATGCGCTTTACCGTGCCACTGCCAGGCGATGGGCTCGACTTTGCGCGAACCGTCTCCCTGCGTCATGGCGAATCCGCAGTCCGCATCCGCGAGACGGTACACAACCGCCGCAACGCGGACCGGCTGATTCAGTGGCAGCAGCATGTCACGCTTGCGCCTCCCTTTGTTACTCGCGAGGACTGCCGGATCGTCCTGCCGGGTGCGCATGGCGTGACGTTCCCGGATGGCTACGAGGGCCGCGAGTTACTTGCGCGGGATGCAGAATTCCAGTGGCCGCTGGCGCCCGCAGCCAACGGCGGCAGTGTTGACCTACAAATTCCTTTCCAAAAGCAGGGCAAGGGATTAATTGCCGGCGTGCAGGTGGACCCTCACCGCGACATTGCCTTCGTCTGCGCGGTGAATCGCCGCCGCAACCTGGTCTTCGGCTGCGTATTTCGGCGCAACGATTTCCCCTGGATCACGCTATGGGAAGAAAATCGTGCGCGTACGGGTGTGCCGTGGTCAGGCGTAGAGCAGGCAAGCGCGATCGAGTTCGGCGTGAGCCCAATGCCCATTGGGCGCGCAGAAACGCTGCGCCGGGACGAGCAATTCGGAACCCCGGTCATGGCGAATTTATCCGCGGAGAGTAGCATCAGCGCCAGCTACCTCATGTTCCTCGCCCACGTTTCCGGCGGCCCGCAAAGCATTGCCGGACTTGCGTGCGGCGACAACGAACTGCGTCTGCTCAACGACTCAGGCGGGACAATTTCGACCGTTTCTGTCCACGGCGCGCATGAGTTTCTGACCCGGCAGGACGATGCTTCCTCGGCTTCGCAACCGTGATTCGCTCCGTGCGCAAGCAGCGTTAGCGGTAACGTACAATGAAAAGCTAACGTTTCAAAAGTATTTGCGGGAAAACGGGACACCGTGCTTTCCCAAGCCTTGCACGATCCGCCAGCAAACCCCGTGTATCCGGTTCAATGAGCCTGGGTGAAGTGTAGATAAAATCGGCCTGACAGCGGTTCCTTGAGTGTCACGGATTCATGAGGGGTCCATGACGGGAAGCGCCAACACTTTATGGGAGAGCCTGCGCTCCGGAGGCCCCTACTACTATCTGCTTGAGGCGTTCGGCCCCCGCAGGATGGGCCGCCTCGATTCGGTCGTTTCCTCTTCGTACTCGCTCGGACGCAAGGCCATGCTGCTCTACCCGCCCATCGGCGAGTGGGAGCCGTCCAGGGAGCTTATGGATGCATTTGTCGCAAACCATCCGGCGCTCGGTCACCTGAACTGCTGTGCTTAGCGACACAAAATAGGGCTGCGCGCGGCTGCGGCATGCGGGATAAACCAGCGTCCGCCATCGCCGCTGTCCGGCAAAATGCTTCGGTATTCCGTACATTTTTTGATTGTCGAATCATGCCAATCATGCCGCTGGAACGCTACGCGCGAGGGCATCGAGAAGCGCCTGCCGCTGATATCAACTGAGGATTCGCCGTTCCTTCGACCTATGGGCCGCGCAGACCTATGTCTTTGTGCTTGCACGTGTTGTTCTATCGATCCATCCAGTAAAATTCCTGGTATTGAAGTGTTTTTCGGTGAACTAATGTGATTGTCATCACCGACCATGAAATGTTCCATCTGTTCTGATGGAACTTCGCTTAAATCAATAGGCGCTGATACTTCTGGCGTGATTGCAGAAGAAGATGTGTCCTTAAATCGGACTCTTCGAGGAGGAGTGATGAAAAAAAGCATTACAGCAGTACTGGTCGCAGCGGCAATGGTAGTAGCCGCGCATGCAGGCACTATTCACGGGAAGATTTCGGGCGTGAAGGGTGTGTCCGTTGTTTATATCCAGACCATTCCCGGAAAAACCTTTCCGGCACCCACCGCACATCCCATCATGGACCAGAAGGGCCTGATGTTTGTGCCCCACATCATGGTTGTGCAGCAGGGCACCAACGTTGAGTTCCTCAACAGCGACAGCGTGGAGCACAACGTCTTCTGGCCTTCCGTCAACGGCAACAAGAAGCTCAGCCACAACATGGGAACCTGGCCGCAGGGCGCGCACAGGAACTATAAGTACGATCATCCTGGCGTCATTCCGCTGCTCTGCAACGTGCATCCTGACATGTCCGGCTACATCATCGTCTCGCCCACGCCGTACTTCGCAGAGACGACCAAGGCGGGTGAATTCCAAATCAAGGACATTCCGAACGGAACCTACACCATCACGGCATGGCACGAAGGGAAACGCGAGCACTCGCAGCAGGTTACTGTCGCCGGCGATGCCACCGTCAACATAACCCTCAGGAAATAGGAGACGCATACTACGCGGGAACGGTGAAAGGTATCAGGGAGCAGGAAGGTCATCATGTTGAAGCGCTACGAAAATAAAAAAGTCGATGTTGACTGGCTCAACAGCAACTTCCCTTGCATGATGGCCTGCCCCGCGCATACCAACGCCGGCCGGTATGTGGCTCTGATCGCGGAAGGCAGGTTCGAAGAAGCCTACCGCTTTGCGCGCGAACCGAACCCGATGGCAAGCATTTGCGGCCGCGTATGCGCGCACCCCTGTGAAACAGCCTGCCGCCGCGGATCCATTGACCGGCCGATCGCCATCCGCGCACTCAAGCGCTTTCTAACGGAGAGGCATGGGCCGGAGTCCAAGCACGCAATCAATGTGAGCGAAGGCCGCACGCAGCCCAAGCTGCCCTATAAGGTTGCGATCATCGGCAGTGGTCCGGTCGGATTGTCCGCCGCACACGACCTGGCCTTGATGGGCTATTCGGTCACGATCTTTGAGGCTGCGCCAGTCGCCGGCGGAATGTTGTATCTCGGCGTGCCGGAGTATCGCCTGCCGCGCGATGTGGTTGAGGCGCAGGTACGCGAGATCCTCGCCATCGGGGACATCACTCTTAAGCTGAATCATGAGGCGGGCCGGGATTTCGCCATCTCCGAACTCCGGCAGCAGGGCTTCGATGCCGTATTGCTCGCCGTCGGCGCGCATCGCAGCCGCGACCTCACTATCCCTGGCGTCGATCTCGATGGCGTGCATAAGGGAATCGACTTCCTGCTCAATGTGAATCTTGGCTACAAGTTCACCATCGGCAAGCGCGTGCTGGTCATCGGCGGTGGCAACGTGGCAATGGACGTGGCCCGATCCGCCGCGCGCGAGGTGTTGCGCCAGCACGTGCAGACTGAGGGCGTGGAGCAACAGGATCCGTCGGACGAGAATGTCTCCGCGATCGCAACCAAGGAAATGGTGGATGTCTCGCTCTCCGCATTGCGGCTGGGCGCGCAGGAGGTTCACCTCGTCTGCCTGGAGAACCGCAATGAAATGCCAGCGGCGCTGGAGGAGATTGTCGATGCCGAGGAAGAAGGCATCATCCTGCATCCCGGTCTCGGTCCGCAACGCATTCTTGGCGAAAACGGAAGAGTCACCGCGCTGGAAGTGCTGAAGACCCGTTCGGTCTTCGACGAAAACCGCCGCTTCAATCCGACCTTTTACGAGAACAGCGAGACGGAGATTCCCTGCGACACGGTTATTATGGCCATCGGGCAGGCGCCGCGGCTGGACTTCATCAAGGAAGAGGACGGCGTGGAGATATCGCGCCGCGGCCTCATCGCCGTGAATCCCAAGTCGCTCATGACCTCTGCGCCGGGTGTATTCGCCGGCGGCGACTGCGTCTTCGGACCCCGGTTGATTATCGACAGTGTGGCAGACGGCAAGCGTGCCGCAGTCGGCATCGATGAATTCATCCGCGGGACGAAGCACCCTGAGCCTGAAGTTGATGTCGAAATTATGAACCGCTACAGCATGCCCACCCAGCTGCTCGATATTAAGCGCCAGGCCATCCCCATGCTGCCGCTTGACCGGCGCACCGGAATCACCGAGGTCGAGGTCGGCTATGACGAGCAAACCGCACGGGAAGAGGCGCAGCGCTGCCTCCATTGCTGGGTCAATACCGTCTTCGAGGGCAATCTCGAGGACGGCAGCCTGTGCGTGTTGTGCGGCGGCTGCGTGGATGTGTGTCCCGAGAATTGCCTGGAGCTGGTGAGTCTCGACAGATTTGAGTTTGATCCGGAGATCATCCAGCAGATTGCAGAACATGAAGATCTGCTGGATGTCGAGCTGGATCAGGTGTCGCCGCAAGATCTCAGCGGCATGGTTGGCTCTGTGATGTTGAAGGACGAGACGCGTTGTTTGCGCTGCGGGTTGTGTGCGGCACGCTGTCCCGTGGGCACAATCACCATGGAGTCGTACAGCCTGCGCTCAACGGAGCCGACAGGGCTGATATCCATCGAGGCGATCGACGGGCCGTTCCGAGCCGCGGTTGCAGGAGGGAAATAAGAGCAGTTATGGCAGACGAAGAAAAACCCGACTCGCCGGAATCTGAGAAAGAAATCAGTCGCCGCGCGTTCTTTACTCGTGTGGGTCTGGGGTCGCTGGGAATTGCAGCCGCCGGAACGCTAACCTTTGCGTATCGATACCTGTCGCCGAATGTTTTGTACGAGCCTTCTCCGATTGTGAACGCAGGGCGCCCGGATAGCTATCCGCCGAACTCCGTCACGCTCGACCCGAAGATGGCCATCTACATCATTCATCTGCAGCAGGGCTTCTTCTCATTGAGCGCAATATGCACGCACTTGGGCTGCATGACCGCATGGAAGCAGTCGCTCGGGATCATTGCCTGCCCGTGCCACGGCAGCAAATTTACCGACGAAGGTGTGGTGTTGCACGGTCCCGCGCCGAAGCCATTGCCGTGGTTCAAGCTGTGGCTGAACGCAGACGGCGAACTCCTGGTCGACCGTTCCACGATCATCGCACCTTTTCATTTTCTGAGGATCTGACTATGGCGGGCAGAATCGAGGGTTTTTTCAGCAAACTTGAGCGCACGAAGGTATGGCGCTCCATGTTCCGGAGCGGAACAGGAAACAGTACCCTGCGTCGCGCACTTGCAATCCAGCAGAGCCTGTTTTTTCACATCCTTCCCACCAAGGTCCGGAAAAGGATGATCGATCTGAAGGCCACCTGGTACCTCGGCGTACTTACGCTGGGCACCTTCCTGGTTCTGGTGGTGACGGGCATCCTGCTCATGCTCTACTACCACCCTTCAGTTCCGCAGGCGTATCACGACGTCAAGGATCTTAAGTTCGTCGTTTCTTCCGGACTGTTCCTGCGCAACCTGCATCGCTGGTCTGCCCACCTTATGGTGTTGCTGGCGTTTGCCCACCTGTTCCGCGTGTTCTACAGGGGCGCCTACCGCCCGCCGCGCGAGTTCAACTGGGTCATCGGGATTGTCCTGTTGCTCATTACCCTGTTACTCAGCTACACCGGCTACCTGCTTCCCTGGGACCAGCTGGCGTTCTGGGCCATCACGGTGGGCTCGAATATTTCCGCAGCCGTGCCGCTGGTAGGAGATAAAGTCCGTTTCCTGCTGCTGGGCGGGCATCAGGTGAACGCCAACGCGCTGCTGCGTTTCTATGTGTTGCACTGTGTCATCCTGCCGCTCGCGGCCATTCTGTTCATCGGCATCCACTTCTGGCGCATTCGCAAGGACGGTGGGCTGTATGTGCGGCAAACTGAGCCGGCAAATAAGGAAGCACAGGAAGATTCCCAAACCGTGACGGAGAAGCCATGACTGACCCGAAAGATTTTGTTGCCGGAGTTGGTTCAGACGTCAGAAAGTCGCAGAAGCGTGTCCTCTTTGTGACCCGCAGAACCTCGCCGAATGTAAAAACGGTCGACGAGGTCCGGGTGCAGACGTATCCTGAGGCGCTGCTGAGAGTGGCTCTGGCGATTGAGCTGTTATTGATCTTTCTGGTGGTGATCTCGCTGCTGTTCAACGCGCCGCTCGAGGGTATTGCCAATCCCACTATCACCCCGAATCCCGCTAAGGCCCCGTGGTATTTCCTCGGCCTGCAGGAGATGTTGCACTACTTCCCCCCGGTTGTCGCCGGCGTACTTATCCCCGGGCTACTGGTGATTTCGCTGGTGGTGATTCCTTACTTCAACGTCAACATTCAGGCAGACGGTATGTTCCTGAAACACCGGCAGCGTACCCGCATCATCTTTTACGTTGTCGCTAGTACGCTCTCTGTTTTTCTTTTCTACTTTCACGTGTACGTGGCCTTGGTGCCCACGCTGATTACCAGCGCAGTCCTGCTGGTGGCGGCGTTTAGCACCTTGCAGTCGCCGCAACGCTTCAGGCGCTATCTGGCGTCGAAGCCTGTCTCCTGGTGGATCATGAGTTGGTTCCTCTTTGAGCTGGTCGTGCTGACTGCGGTGGGTACCTTCTTTCGCGGGCCCGGATGGTCCTGGGTATTGCCCTGGAGGAGTTGAATGCGATCCGTCATAGCTAAACTTGTATCGATCTGGCGGGCGCTGTTTGGCGATCCGGCGCGCGCCTTCGGAATTGTGAGCGTGCTGCTCTTGATTGCGCTGGCTATTGCGCCGGCCAAGGAGATATTCTCTCCGTGGCGCCACTATCAGCGGCAGTATCTCAAGCTGATCAGCACCCGCAGCGACGCAACCTCACTGCGCGGGCACTTTAAGCCAGGCATTCAGCAGATCTGGCTGCCCAAGCTCGGCGTCGTCGACCGCTGCCAGACCTGCCATCAGGGGCTGACCGAGGCCAGTCTGGCGGATGTGCGTACGGAACCGTTCCGTAAGCATCCTGTCATCCCTCACTCGCTCACCCAGTTCGGCTGCGTACTTTGCCATCGCGGACAGGGTGCGGCAACCACCGTGGCTGAGGCCCACGACAGCAAGTTGGTCGGCGAGGAACCCATTCTTCCGGACCGCTATATCCAGGCCTCATGCGGGCAGTGCCACCATCAGCCCCTGCCCGGAACGCCCACCTTGAACCAGGGCCGCGTAATTCTGTCGCGCTACGGCTGTGTGCATTGCCACAACGTCACGCTGCCCGACGGAAGCACCGTTGAGCCAACCGATAACCCTCCCCCTCTGACCCACATCGCAGACAAGACCACGCGCGATTGGATCTACAAGTGGCTCAAAAATCCGGCGGCGTATTCCTCCTCGGCAACCATGCCGAACTTCGAGCTGACTGATGCCGATGCGCGAGACATCTCCGCATTCCTCATCGCGGACAGCACACCGCTCTCCACAGATCAGGCGGCGATGGTTCCGATATCCGCCAAAGCTGCGGCCGATCCTTCTGCTGGTGCCATTCTCTACGGCGAGTCCTTCTGCGCATCCTGCCACGCAACGCAGAATGCGGCCGGCAATCTTGTGGGCGGCAACCTCGGGCCGGAACTCACCAATATCGGCACCAAAGCCAAGGCTCAGTGGCTCCAGGCATGGCTGCGCGATCCGCAGGCCTACGACCCGAAGACGCTGATGCCCGCCTATCGGTGGACCGACCAGCAGCTGGCGATCTTGACCAGCTATCTCCAGGGCAAAACCAATCCGGATTACCTGGCCGGCGTTCATCTGGCTCCTGCAACTCCGGCCCAGATCGCGCACGGTAAGATTCTGGTGACGGAATACGGTTGTGCCTCCTGCCACCAGATTCGCGGAGTGGACAAGCCTAAAAACTTTGCGCCCGATCTTAGCCGCATAGGAAGTCTGTCGGTGGCGCGACTGGTCTTCACCTCCGGCATGAAGCATACCCTCCCTGCATTCCTCGCCGGGAAGATCCGCAACCCGCACGCCTTCGGCGCAGGCCTCAGAATGCCGCGCTTCAACTTCTCGCGGGGGCAGATCGATGCCGTCACGACGGCACTGCTCTCCTTGACCGAGCGCAGCTTTACCCTGCCGGCCAGCTTGCAGATACCTGAAAAGCATCAGACGCACTACGAGCCGGCGGGCAAGGCTGGGGTGTTGATGGCGCAGCTCAACTGCCTTAGCTGCCACAGTATCAATGGTCACGGTGGAACGATGGCGCCCGACCTCTCCTGGGAAGGCTCGGCAGTGCAGCGCAAGTGGCTCTACAGCTTCCTCAAGCATCCGAACACACTGCGCCCGGCGCTCATCCGCCGCATGCCGAAATTCAACCTGTCGGACAGTGATGCGACGGTGCTGACCAACTACATCATGACCGCCTATCAGACGCCGGCCTTCGAGCGAGACTCGATGCCACTCAGCGGGTATCCGCTCGCCCTGGTTGAGCAGGGCAGGCAGCTCTTCTATTCGAAGTACATGTGCCAGTCGTGCCACATGGTGAACCCAGAGCAGGACAAGGGCTACATCGGTCCCACCCTGACGGCTGTGGGCTCGCGGCTCAACGCGGCGTGGATCTACCACTGGTTGAAGGATCCGCAGGCGCTGCGTCCGGGCACGATGGAACCCAACCAGCACATAAGCGATCAAGATGCGCGTGCTCTTACCGCATTCCTTATGAGCCAAAAGGGCTCCGCAACTCAGGAGGCGAAGTAATGAAGAGGGCTCTGATCATTTTGGCTGCTTCCACTCTGATTCTCTGTGCGGGATGCAATCATCGGCATGCAAAGGTTGCGGCAGTCCATGCCAAGGCCTATGGCGTCACACTGGTCATGTCCAGCGGAAACAAGCAGTTGGGCACGCCGGGCACGCTGCTTCCCCAGCCCGTGGTCGTAGAGGTTGACGATCAAAACGGCAATACCGTCCAGGGCGCCCTGGTTCAGGTTTCCGGCACCGGCGGCGTCCACGTCCAACACGCGCAAGGCCTTACGGATGAGGATGGACTGTTCACCACCCAGGTGACGCTTGGAAACACGGACGGCCGCTATGATCTGACCGCGGTTTCGTCAGACAAGAAAGGCAAGCAGTTCAAGCTGAAGTTGGTGGAGTTCGCTGCCGCATACCAGCAGCGGCTGGGATACGAACTCAACGTCAAGTACTGTTCTCGCTGTCACGATCCGGAGTCCACGAGTACGCAGGTTTCCAACTACGGCAATCTCGCCGTCGACCCGCACACTCTTTCCGACGGCGCAAGTTTGAACAAGTTGAGCGATGCGGAGTTAACCTCCATTATTCAGCACGGTGGCCCAGCGCTCAATCGCTCGGCTCTTATGCCTCCCTATGACGCAACGCTGAACAAGGCTGATATCAAGGCGCTGATCGCCTATATCCGCCTGATCGCCGACCCGCCTTACCGGACGGCTGGAGTGGTTTATGAACAGAAGTAACCATAGCCCAAAGGTTTGCACACGGCTGCGGCTCACACCGCGGTCATATCAGGATGTCTTCATAGTTGTTACGTGCGCGCCTTCGGGTTCAACACCACGCACTATTCACCTCGGGAATCAAATCCCGAGCTGGAAACAATGGAAGGGAACTACATGAGGGACTCCAAAATCATTGCCCTGGTTGGGTTAATCGCTTTCACTTTAGGATTGGCTCCGAGTGCTATGGCGGTTCCAAGCTATGCACGCCAGACCGGTCTCCCGTGCAATGGATGTCACTATACCCCGCCGGAGTTGAACCCCGCCGGACGCCTCTTCAAGTTGATGGGTTATGTTGACAAGTCAAAGGACAGCGACATCATTGCCGCGGCCAGCAATCGACATGCCGGCCTTGATCTTCTAAAAGCGTTGCCACTCAGCGCCTGGTTTGAGGCCTCGCTTACCAGAACAAATTTGCCTCAACCAGACACGCAGAATGGGACTGTTGAGTTTCCCCAGGATATATCGCTCTTCCTGGCGGGAGCATGGGCTTCGCACGTGGGCAGTTTTCTTCAGGTCACCTACGATGCGCAGGCCGACAACTTCAGCATGGACAACACGGATATCCGGGCTGCCAACAGAGGAACATTGGGCGGTAAGGACTGGGTGTATGGCCTTACCTTGAACAATAACCCTACGGTGGAAGATTTGTGGAACAGCACGCCCGCATGGGGATTTCCTTTCATCGCCGATGATTTGGCGCCAACGCCTGCTGCCTCGCCTATCATTGACGGGGCCCTTGGCCAGGACGCAGCCGGTTTGGGCGCCTACACCATGTGGGACAACCATCTGTACGTTGCCGGGACGTTGTACCGTTCAGACCATCTGGGTTCCGGGCAGCCAATCAACGGTCAGGACCAGTCCTTCAACATCCGCGGCGTCGCGCCCTATTGGCGGTTGGCGTGGCAGACCGTCGGTCGAACCAATTCCCTTGAGGTCGGTACCTACGGAATCCACATGAAGTCAACGCCCGGCGGGATCACCGGGCCGGAGGATTCCTATACGGACTGGGCCGTGGACACGCAGTATGATCGCGTGATCGGCAAGGATGTGCTCTCCCTCCGTGGAACCTACATCCGGGAGAACGCCTCGCTCGTCGCCAGCCTGGACCAGGAATCGGTTGCCCAAAGCCACCACTATCTGAACTCTGGGAACGTGAATGCCGAGTACCACTTCGGCAATCGCTACTCGACGGCCTTTGGCTGGTTTGGGGTTACGGGCACACCCGATCCGGTGTTGTACGCTCCCGGCTCTGTGAGCGGCAGCGCCAACGGCGACCCCAAGAGCAATGGCTACATCACCAACTTCTCTGTATGGCCGACGCAAAACGTGGACCTGGCCATACAGTACACGGGCTATACAACCTTCAACGGCGCTTCCAATAACTATGACGGCTCTGGACGGAACGCCAGCGACAATAACACTCTCTACCTGCTCACACGGTTCATCTTCTAACCGTGCCGGCAAGGTGGAATCCTGAAACCCTGCGTTTGTGAGGGAACGGACATTGAGTCCCGGCAAAGGCAAACAATGCGGTACCAAAGACAGCGTGACGCGGATGCGATGGAACGACCTCTCCATCGCATCCAGACTCACGCTGTTCTTCTATAGCTTCGCCACCGCCTCGATCTCCGCGCCAACATCGCCGCCGCGCAGGTAACACGCAACAATGCGTGTCAGCGGACGCTTGTGCGCATCGGTATCGTGTGTCAGCCACGGAAGATCATGCGCCTCCGCCAGCCACGGCCACTCCGCCGTCCTGCCTTCAATCACCGCGTCCCGCGAAGAGTAGAGCGCCAGCCGGTGCGGCATCATCCGCGCAACGGAAACTCCATCGGCCCATGTCGGCGAGCTGATCGCAATCACCTGAAGGTCCTTGCGCGCCGTCTCCTGCAGTCGCGCCGCAACCAGCCCGCCCAGGCTGATGCCGATAATTGTCGCCCCCTCCGGAATCTCCAGCTCCTCGATCGCTCGCAGCGACTCCTCCGCCAGAACCGCCGGATCGCCATGCAGCAGCGCCGGCCGGTAAAAGCGCGTCTGCGGAAACTCCGGCCGCAGCAATTCCTCAAGCTGCATCACCGACCCAATCGGACGTCCGCCCTTGCCATGAAAGAGAAAGATGTTTTCACGCCAATTCATCACGTTATCCACCAGCCGTATTGTGCGTTCCCCTTATCATTCTATTTTTCTAGGGCCTCGAATTTCCAGCGCCCGCGTGTAACGCAGCCGCCAAACGTGTAACATGGAAAACGACGTTCATGGATGATGATCCTCTTGACGAAAGAACCATTGAGAAGCTTCGGCGCCAGGTAGACGAGCACTTTAAGCATCACCCCTCGCCTCAGCGCAGCCGTCGCCACATCTTTCTTGCCATCTGGTTTGTGGCGATCAGTGTTATTGTCTTCTTCACCTTCATTGCTGGACTGCTGCAGAAGTGGCTCTGGATGCGCCAGCTCCACTACACCGGCATCTTCTGGACACTCTTCTCCGTGCGCTGGGGCATGTTTGCCGTAGCCTTCCTGTGTGCTTTCGTGCTTCTGTGGCTCAACTTCCGCTATGCCGCGAAGACCATCCACGCCCTGCACACCAGCAACCAGATCGACCACGTCGCCTTTATTGAGCCGCCGTCGGCCTCCAGGCAGCTCCCTATCGACATCAATCCCAGAATTCTGGGATACCTGGCCGTGGCTGCCGCCGCCGTCCTGGCCTTCCTCTTTGCAGTGGGGCTTTCTTCGCAGTGGGATACCTGGCTGCGCTTCCGCTATGGTGGCCAGTTTGGTCTGTCCGACCCGCTATTCCACGTTGATGTCGGCTTTTACGTCTTCAAGCTTCCGTTCTACGAGCTGGTGCAAAGTGGTCTGCTCTACATCACCATCATGGCCTTCGCCGTCGTGCTGGTCGCCTACACTGCCGTCGGATTGTTGCGTTTTCAGCCCGGTCGCCCGCTCCTGGTCCATCGCAACATCACCCGGCATATCTCCGTGCTTCTGGCGGTACTGGTTGGGTTTTGGGGATGGGGCTTTCTGCTCAGCCGCTATGATTTGGTCTATTCCGCGCTCGGCATTATCTACGGCGCTGGCTACACCGCTGAGCACATCTCCTTGCCCGTGCTATGGATCATGTTCGGCGCATCGGTTCTGCTGGTTGCGCTGCTCGTATGGAACTTCTTCCGTCCGCAGTTCAAGCTGGTGCTTGTCGGAGGCGCGGTCTACGCGGTGCTGTATGTGGCCGGAATCATGATTCTGCCCCAGATATTCCAGAAGTTCGTGGTGCAGCCCAGCGAGTTAAGCATGGAGATGCCCTACCTCAAGAGCTACATCCAGTACACGCGCAAGGCGTACGGACTCGACGCGATTCAGGAAACCTCGTACCCGGCGCTGCCCAACATCACCTCCGACGTGATTGCCCGCAATGAGGAGACCATCCAGAACATCCGCCTCTGGGATCCGCGCCCGCTGCTCCAGACCTACCAGCAAACCCAGGCCATCCGTACCTACTACCAGTTCTATAGCGTCGACGTGGGCCGCTATCACCTGCCGGACGGTTACCACCAGGTTATGCTCTCCACGCGCGAGCTGGAGCCGCAGCTTCCTGCGCAGGCGCAAACCTGGGTCAACCAGTACCTGCAATTCACGCACGGCAACGGAGTCGCGATGAGCTTCGCCTCGCAGACCGTTGGCGGAGGCTTCCCCAAATATCTCATCCAGAACATCCCGCCCCAGACAGCCTACGGCCTTAAGATCGACCAGCCCGACGTCTACTACGGCGAAGGAATGCCCGGCTATCGCATCGTCGACACCGGCATCAAGGAGTTCGACTACCCCAAGGGCAACCAGGACGTCTACACCCACTACGCGGGCACGGGCGGCATCCCGCTGGGCAGCCTTTGGAAGCGGGTGCTGTTCGCATGGACGCAGGGCGATGCCAACATCCTCTTCACGTCTTACCTGCAGCCGCAGAGCCGCATCCAGATCTGGCGGGATGTACAGCAGCGCGTCTCGAAGGTCGCGCCGTTCCTCACGCTCGACCGCGACCCCTACCCAGTCGTGAGCGACGGCAAGCTCTACTGGATCCAGGACGCCTATACCACTACGGACAAATTTCCCTACTCCAACCTCTACACCGGCGCATCCGAGGGCGACCTTAACTACATCCGCAACTCGGTTAAGGTCGTCGTCGACATGTACAACGGTACCGTGTCCTTCTACGCGATGAACGCGAAGGACCCGATCCTCGCCGCCTACCGGCGCGCCTTCCCCGGAGTCTTCAAGGACCTCAGCCAGCTTTCGCCCGACCTCAAGAGCCACCTCCGCTATCCGGAGGACATGTTCTCCATCCAGACCAACGAGTACAAGACCTTCCACATGACCGATCCGCAGGTCTTCTACAACCGCGAGGACCTGTGGGACTCACCCAACGAGGAGTACAACGGCAACACGCTCGCCATGCAGCCGTACTACATACTCATGAAGCTGCCCGGCAGCAATCGCCTCGAATATCTGCTCATGCTGCCCTTTACGCCGCAGAACCGCGATAACATGATCGCCTGGGTAGCGGCCCGCTGCGACTACCCCGAGTACGGCAAAATCGTCTTCTACGAGCTGCCCAAGGACAAGCTCATCTACGGCCCCAACCAGATCGAGGCCATGATCGACCAGAACACCACTATCTCGCAGCAGCTCACGCTGTGGGATCAGAAGGGTTCGCAGGTCATCCGCGGCAAGCTGGTCGTCATCCCCATTGAGAATTCATTTCTCTACGTGGTGCCGGTTTACCTGAAGGCGGAAGGCACCAACTTCCCGCAGCTCAAGCGCGTGATTGCCATTGCAGGAGACAACCTCGCAATGGAGCCGACGCTCGACGGCGCCATCAACGACCTCTTCGGCAACCAGCCACAGAACGTGGCCGCGTCGGCCGCTGCCAGCGCTCCAGGTGCGCCGCAGCAACCGTCGCCGCAATTCAATGAGGCCCGCAAGCAATTCCAGGCCGCACAGAAAGCGATGAAGCAGGGCGACTGGACGACCTTCGGCAAGGCCATGCAGTCTCTCAGCCACGCCCTGGAGCAGAACGGCACGACCAAGAACTAAATTACGAATAGGACAAAAGGCTGCGGCGCGATTCTCTCGCGCCGCATATCTATTTACAGGCTCTCGATCGCGTAGTGCCCGGCGGTCTTCAGCACCACAACCCTGCGATGTCCGCCTTCCGCCGAGGCGCCCTTCACGGCCTTACCGTTCACCAGAACCTGTGCCGTGGCCGACGTCACCGGAACAGAAACCCGCGCCACCGTATCCGCTGGTAGATCGATGCTCGTCAGTGTTCCCGAGGTTCCATCCTTCTTGATGGCCACGCCCAGCAGACCGCGGGGCGTAGGCTCCGCACCGCGAACCCACTTCAGGTCAAGCAGGTCCGGACGAATCGAAACCGTCGAGAAGCCCTGCCCGGTCGAGTGAATCCCCAGCACCTGTTCCATCAGCCAAGGCGTCACGCCGCTCGACCATCCATGTGCCAGGCTCACGCGGTAGCCGGACATATTGTCCGCCTGCAGCGATGCGTGGAAGTCTGAGCCCTTGTACCAGGCGGGGTCGTAGCCTTCCCAGAACGACGTAGCGCCCTCGTCCAGCATCCCGCCCCAGTACTTGCGAATCCAGTCAAGCGCTGCCTGCCGCTGGTCCATCTTCGCCATCGCGCTTACCACGTAATAGGTGTAGTAGGGCGTCATGATCAGCGCGTTGTACTTGATGTGCCCCACACTCGCCAGCGAGTTCTTCCAGATCGCCGGATACTGCGACGGATTCGCCACGCCCGAAAGCACCGCATACGCATTCACCTGCCAGCGCGTGCCGAACGATCCCGACGGGTCCAGCAAATACTTCTGCGAAGCGGCCTTCATGGCATCAGCTTCCTTCGCAAAACGGTCCGCATTGGCCGTGTCGTGCAACTGCCGCAGCAGATACACGCCGTCACGGAACGCCGCGTAAAACTCCATCTGCGTCGCACGCAGCGTCTCGGCGTCTTTGCCGTTCAGCTCCGGTGACCAGTCCACAAACGGCCACGCATGGTTCGTGTCCGCAAACAGTTGCCGGCTGTCCAGCTCCTTCTTCATGTAGTTCAGCAACTGCACCAGCCGCGTATGCGTTGACTCGAGCTGCTTCATGGACCCCATGTGGGTGTAGTAGTGCGCCTCGCCGATCACCCAGAAAGCCGAGTAGCCCGGAATGCCGTTCACATCCTCACGAATCGGCGTCGTGCCCAGCAGCCGGTCCAGCGTATCGCTCATCAGAAAGCGGTCGCCAAAAGCGTCTTCAATCGTCCGACCGCTTACGTCCAGGTCGCCCATCCAGCGTCCGCGGTCGCGCTTTGGCGCGTCCCAGATATCGTCCTGCATGCACAGATGCGCCGTATACGCACCCACGGTCCACATCTGATTCAGTGATGGATCCGACGAGTCAAAATAGCCCTGGTACGTCACCGGATACTGGATACCGGCAAGCTCAATCGCCTTGTACCGGACATCCTTGCCGCCGGTAAACCGGATCAGCGCATAGCGGAACGCGCTCTTCGGTCCATACGCCGTCCCATGCGGAGCCACATAGATCGGGTCAATCCCCAGGTAAGGCTCGTGAAACGCCTCACCCTCCGACTCGCCATACTGGATCGTTACCCGGCCCGCCTCGTCGGAATCTGAAACCAGCTTCAGCCGCCCTACCACCTCGCGGCCAAAGTCGAGCAGAATCTGCGGCGCGTGATACGCATCCTCGCGTGCCTGCGGCAGCTCCACTTCAAACTCCGCCCCCGCATCTTTCTGTGTCAGCGCGTCTACGTGGCTCAGCGTGCCCGTATTGGAATTTACGTGGCTCACCTTTATGGCTGGCAGAGCATACTGCGACAGGAACGGCGAAATACCGTCGTAGCCAGGCCAGTCGTAGAGCCCGGCATCCGCATTCCACTGGAAGAACTCAATCGAACTCTCCACGCCGCCCAGGCTGTCGGCGTTCTCCCAGCCCGCATCGTTGAAGCCCGCATCCTGCCAACCGTTCGCTGCATGCAGCGAAGCCTTCCAACTCCTATCCGTAATTAGCAGCGGAGCCGCATCCAGGCCGTGCGCCGCCGGCACTATCTTCACCACCATGACCTCGCCCTGCGTTTGCTGCATGCTCAGCCGGGTGTCGGACCCGCTTCCCACATTCGGCCCGCGCACCGCCTCAATCGCCAGCACATTGCTCCCCGAATGCAGCGCCGCCGTTACGTCGCACGCATACACACGAATGCCCATCGGAAAGTCGAGGTTCAGCCGGTAGCTCCCGACCTTGTGCCCGTTCAGGTAAATCTCCGCCGAACGCGGTCCCGCGATGTACAGCGTGGCGTGCTCCGGCACGGCGCTGGCCTCAAATGTCTTTCGGAAGTAGTGCGGCTCCAGGTCCTTCCTTCCGCCTACGCGCCAGTTGTTCGAGTCCAGCACGTCCTGCGGCACTGCATCTTCCTTCGTCCAGATGTATTGCTCCGGCAGCGGTGTGTGAATCGATGACTCAAGTGTGGGAGCCAAAATGCCCCGCGTCGGGTCAAGCTGGCTGTTCGGAATCTTTGTTGGCCCATTGGCCGGATTGCCCATCTGGGCCGCGGCCATTGCACCGGTTACAGCGAAAGATAGGAGCAAAATAATTGTCTTGGGAAAGGGCTTCCGGTTCCATGCAAACAGCCGTCGTTCCATTCGTGCGCCTCCAACTCGTAAAAAAAGAGCAGCAACAGTGTAACCGTTTGCCTCGCATCGCCGCTCAGCTCGCAACCCGTCTTTCCCGCGAGACCCCGCGCCAACAAAAAAAAGCGCAGCCGCCATCGCGGGGATGGCGCTGCGCTCTGTTTATTTTCTATTCCAGGCTGCGCTTTTGTCGGTCTATTTAAGCCGTGCTTACTCGGCGGTTTCTTCGGCCTTTACCGTCACGGCTATGTGCGCCGTGACATCGCGGTGCAGCTTCACCGCGATGTGGAACTCGCCCAGTTGCTTCAGCGGCTCGTCCAGGTGGATCTTGCGGCGGTCGATTGTAAAGCCCTTCTGCTCAAGTTGCGCGGCAATATCCGCCGACGTCACCGAGCCGAACAGGTGCTCGTTCTCGCCCACCTTGCGCGCAAAGACCAGTGCGACGGAGTTGAGTTGGCTTACGAGCGCTTCCGCCTCCGACTTTTCATTGGCCGACTTGCGGACCGCCGAAGCCTTCATCTGCTCGATGACCGCTTTGTTGGCCGCTGTCGCCTGCAGGGCAAGCTTTTTTGGCAGCAGATAGTTGCGGCCATAGCCGTCGGCCACCTTCACCACGTCGCCGCGCTGGCCGAGGTTGCTGATGTCTTCCTTCAGAATCACTTCCATGTTGCTTCTCCAGTGTGCAAGGCACCCGCGCGGCACAGCCGCAGTGCAGGTGCGGATTTTTTCGAACGGCGCAGTTGCGCCGCCGTTCAGTCCCAAATGCCGGGCCGCTTAGTAGCGGGCCGCAAACGGCAGCAGCGCGATGTTGCGTGCCTGCTTGATGGCGCGAGTAAGCCTGCGCTGGTGCGTGGTGCAAACTCCGGTCAGGCGGCGGGGAACAATCTTCCCGCGCTCGGCCACAAAGCCCTGCAGAAGGCGCACGTCACGGTAGGGGATCGCGTCAATCTTTTCCGTGCAGAATTTGCAGACTTTTCTGCGCCGGAAAAATTTCCGGCCGCCCGGGCCGGAGGGGCGCGACGGGCGCGAGCCTGAGCCTGAGCCTGAGCCGGAGCCGGAGCGCGAGCTGGAGCCTGAACCTGAGCCTGAGTAAGAAGACGCTCCGCTTGCGGGAGCGCGGTGTGTGGTGTTTTCTTCAGTCATACGATTTCCTTTTCCTTTTCAACCGCTGCGCAGGCCTGACCCGGTTGCGGTGCAAAATGTTTCAATCCATTCCGCAGGCTTATGCGCTGGCGGGTTCCGCTTCAGGAGCGGCTTCAGCTGCAGGTACAGTTTCAGGTGCAGCTTCAGGTTCCGCTTCAGGAACAGCTTCAGCGGCAGCTGCAGGTACAGTTGCAGGAGCAGGTACAGCGGCAGCTGCAGGTACTTCCTCGGTGGCGGGCTGTGCACTCGTCTTCTTGCGGCTCGTGCGGATGGCCTTGATCTTGTCCAGGCGCTTCTGCTCTTCGTCCATGCGCACGGTGATGAACTTGATCACCGGCTCGGAGACGCGCATGCGGCGCTCGAGTTCGGCCACCAGCTTGCCGTCGGCGTCAATCGTCATCAGAATGTAGTTGCCGTCATTAAACTTGCGAACCGTGTAGGCTAGCTTGCGGCGTCCCCACTTCTCCGTCGAGCGCACGTTGCCGCCGCCATTGGTCACCGTCTGCTCAAAACCGGCGATCAGCTTGTCTACGTCTTCGTCCTCCACATCCGGGCGGACGATATACATTACTTCGTAAAAACGCTCCATACTTCGCTTCTCTTTTCTCTGGTCCCGGTAATAATTTGCAACCGTGACCGGTACAATTTTTATTCCTCCGCCGGGCCGTTTTGCTCGCGGCGGTTGAACTCGTTCATCGCGGCCTTTAGATCCTGTGCCACGACCACTTCCACTGCTTTCGCCACCTGGTCAAGAACCTCGTCCAGCGTGGCCAAATCTGCCTTTCGCATCGGCGTCAGCAGGTAGTCCTTGCCGCGCCGGAATGCGCTGGCCGCCTCTCCGTCAGGGCCTACCCCGATCCGGATGCGCGCCCAATCTTCTGTCTGGAGCATGCCGCAAATCGACTTCGCTCCGTTGTGCCCCCCCGCGCTGCCGCGCTCGCGAATGCGTAGCGCGCCCAGCGGAAGCGCCAGTTCGTCGTACAGAACCAGCAAGTCGCGGCGAGGATCAACCTCAAATTCATCCACCAGCGCCGCAACAGAAAGACCGCTGAGGTTCATGAAGGTCTCCGGCTTGGCCAGTATCACTTCACGTCCGGCGATCGCGATCTTTGCCGTCATCGCGCGGCAGCGGCGGTTGGCCACAGCCACGCGGTGATCATCGGCAATCCGATCTACTGCGAGAAACCCCGCATTGTGCGGCGTGAACTGGTACTCGATCCCCGGATTCCCGAGTCCGACCACCAGCAGGGGGCCGCGTCGCGGAGGTGCCTCTGCAGCTTCCAACGCTTACTTCTTCGCAGACGGGGCAGCCTCGGCTGTCTCCAGCTTGCCCTTCTTCGCAACTTCCGGTTCAGACGGAGTTGCTGCCGCTGCCGCAACCGCATCGACAGCCGGAGCCGCCTCTTCCTTCACGGCCGTAATGTGCGCAACCGCCGCATCCTCATCGGTCAGGAACTTCAGCTTGTCCGAGTGCGGCAGGTCGGCCACACGCAGCACGGTTCCGAACGTCAGCTCGGTCACGTCCACGTCAATGTGGCCGGGAATATCACCCGGCAGGCACTCAATCTCAATCTCGCGCAGCACCTGGTCCAGAATGCCGCCCTGGGTCTTCACGCCCACTGCGGTTCCAACCAGCTGAATGGGAACCTCCACGCGGATCGGCTTATCCAGCGCAATGCGCTTCAGATCGATGTGCAGCAGTAAGCCTTTCAGCGGCTCATACTGCCAGTCCACGATCATGGCCTTGGTCTTTGTGGTTACTCCGTCGATCTCCAGATCAAAAATCGAGTTGTGTCCGGAATCAGAATGCAGAATTTTCTGGATATGCTTCGGATCGACTTCAACGGCAACAGACGGCTCGGCCGCACCGTACACAACGGCGGGAATCTTACCCTTCGCGCGTACGCGGCGGGCTGCATTTTTGTTGAACTTGCCCTCGCGGGCGGTAGCTGCTACGACTTCCTGGCTAATCATTTTCCTTTTCCTTCGGGCACGAAGAACTGCTTTTAGCCACTAGCTTCCAGCCGTTAGCTTTTCCAGCGCTCCCTTTGTTAGGGCCTCATCGTTTTTCGACTAGGCCGTTCATTTCCTCTCAGCGCCGATTCAGCTAGCAGCTAAAAGCTGCCTCTAATTAAACAGCGAACTGACGCTCGTCTCCATGTGGATGCTTTCAATCGTAGCGGCCAACAGGCCGGCGACCGAACGCACCTTGATCTTTTCTACCTTCTGCGCCTCTTCCCGCAGCGGAATCGAGTCGGTCACAACCAGCTCCTCCAGCCGCGAGGTCGAGATGCGCTCAATTGCCGGACCCGAGAGCACGGCATGCGAAGCGCACGAATAAACTTTTGTCGCGCCCTGCTCGAGCAGCGCGTCTGCCGTCTTCACCAGCGTGCCGGCGGTGTCCACAATATCGTCGATGATCAGGCAGGTCTTGTCCTTTACATCGCCGATCACGTGCATCACCTCGGTCACGTTCATGTCCGTCCGGCGCTTGTCTACAATCGCCAGCGGAGCACCCATCTTTGTCGCGAAGAAGCGCGCCCGTTCCACGCCTCCCGCATCCGGCGAAACTACCGTCAGATTCGGCAGATCCAGCTCCCGGAAGTAGCTCACCATCACCGGACTGGCGAACATGTGGTCCACCGGAATATTGAAGAACCCCTGAATCTGCGCCGCGTGCAGATCCATGAACAGCGCTCGGTTCGCACCGGCCGTCGTCAGCAGATCGGCAACCAGCTTCGACGAAATCGCCACGCGCGGACGGTCCTTGCGGTCCTGCCGGGCGTAGCCGTAGTACGGAACAACAACGGTAATCCGCCCTGCAGATGCCCTCTTCAGCGCGTCGATCATGATCAACAACTCCACCAGGTGCTGGTCCACCGGATAGCAGGTGGGCTGCACCACAAACACATCCGCGCCGCGAACGTTCTCAAGCAGTTGGAAGTAAACTTCCCCATCGGCAAAGCGCTGGATCCGCGTCTCGCCCAGCGTGCAGCCAATGTGCTTGCAGATCTCAATCGCCAGCGGACGATTTGCCGATCCGGAAAAGATCTTGAAGCGCTTGCCTTCTGCCTGATTCCGCGCCCGCTTCTTCTCCTGCTTCTCCTGCGCGAACTTGCCCGCGCTGGATTTTCCTTCGCCCGGATTGTTGCTCCCGGGCTTGTTATCGTCCGGTGCCTTTCCGTCCATGGCCGCCGGGGTGCCCGTTGTGGTCGAGGTTGCCATTGCCGTTTCCAGTACCGTTTCGCTCTTCACAAGATTCTCCTGGGCTGGTTGACCCTGGTTGTCCTGCGTTTCTGTTCTCTGGCGCGACTGCCGCCAGGGCTTCTTCGCCGGCTGGTTGAACCGGCGCTGCATTCCTATCTGGCTGGGCGACCAGGATTCGAACCTGGACAAAGTGCTCCAAAGGCACTTGACCTACCGTTAGTCGATCGCCCAATTACAAAATCCAAATCCTTCACCGCTCTAGACCAGGTCCCCGGCACGGCCCGCTTTAGGCCGTGCCGGGCAGAAAGGCACTTGACCTACCGTTAGTCGATCGCCCAATTACTGCAAACTGAAAACTTAGCGGCTGGAAACTACGCCTTTTATACCAGCATGTGCCGCCAATACTCTTTGCGAGGCAGGGTTTTCGTACGCATCCAGCTCACGCCCATTCTCGTTAGCCGTCCCTCCGCCGCGAACGCCGCTTCTTCCGTTGCATACAGTCCGAATAGCGCCGATCCTGATCCGGAGAGTCCCGCACACACGGCCGCCTGCTCCGGAACATCCGAGCCCGCGAGTGTACGCTTGATTTCACCGAAAAGGGGATTCTGCGGAAAGACGACCTCTTCAAAGTCGTTTTCAATCCCGGTTCGGACAAGCGCGAGAAGCGGATTCAGCGCATGGTCTTGGCCTAAAGCAAAGACACCGGAGGAGTGCGGCTCGCAAAATACAGACGCGAAAGTCCGACTCAACTCCTTAAGTCTACCGGAGGGGCCGAGATGGGTCAATGAATTCGCGGGCTTATCCATTTGCAGCACCGTCCACCGGGAGTCCCAGTCCCGAAACGCCTGCGCGGTGGAAACCCCCACCTGCGGCAGTGCCACCACGCAGCGCAATACAGGCAGGTCCGGCAGCGGATACACCTCTTCGCCGTGCCCCAGCCCCAGCACCGCTCCGCCAATCAGAAACAGCGGCACATCCGAGCCGACTTCCTCGGCCACCTGCAACTTCTCCGGCCCAGGCGGAGGCGCAATTCCCTGCCCCTTCAGCTCCTTATCCAGAGCCACCAGCGCCGCTGCGGCATTGGCCGACCCCGCGCCCATGCCTCCTTCAACCGGAAGCCGCTTCTCGATATGAATCGCAACCTCAGCCGTTACGCCCACCAGTGCAAGCGCCTTCCGCACCGCCCTGCAGGCCGTGTTCGCCTCCGTCGTGCGGTTCTCGTCCGAGGGCACTCGCGCGTCATTGCTGGTAATCGAAATCCGCGTGGTAGCCTTCGACCTTGCCGTGACCGTCACCAGATCATGCGCAGCCAGCGTCTGGTACACGGTCGTCAGGCCATGAAACCCGTCTTCACGCGTCGGCCCAATGGCCAGCCCCAGATTAATTTTTGAGAATGAGCGGACTGTCGTTGGCATGAGTAGTCAAATTGTAACGAGTTGCGCCACCGCCGTCTTCCCAAATTCTTCTTTACTTCGGAAGGCAGTCTGCAATCCAGTCGCTCGCATGGAAACGCTAAAAGCTGTCTCATAAACACGGGAATGTCGAAATGGTACGGATGAGACCCGCCGTTAAAGCGGGTCTCAGGTCACTCATCGGAGTCGATTCGCTGTTTATGAGACAGCTTCTAGGACTTTCCAACACGCCGCCGAAGGATTCTCTCTTCATGCGCGTTTTCTGGCACAACGCGGACTCGGCTGAATCGTGATTGTATTGCACCGTATTACGCGGTAATATTCGGCCATGAAGACCCAAAAAACCGTCAGCTTCCGCATAAACGCCGTCAAAGTCGAAGCCCTGGACAAGATCGCCGCCAACGCCCGGCGCGACCGCAGCTTCCTCCTCAACGAAGCCGTGGACGCCTATCTCGAATGGAATGCCGACTTCGAACAAAGCATCCTCCGGGGCATCCAAGACGCACGGGAAGGCCGCGTAGTCGATCATGAGGTGGTGCGCCGCAGGCTCAACAGCGTTGGAAAGAAGCGCAAAACTGCATGAGGATCGAGTGGACAAGGTGGGCCGTTGATCAGTGGTTAAAAACATTCGAATATCTTGAAAGCGAGAACGCTCCGGCGGCTCTCCGCATCGCTCAAAGCATCTTTGAGGTCGTCAACATGCTGGCCGATCATCCCCTTGCAGGCAGGAAGGGGATGATCGCCGGAACACGCGAGTTTGCTGTTCCACGATCGCCCTTCATTATCGCTTATGAGGTAAACCGGTCCTCGGACACTTTAACGATCATTACCGTATTCGACGGCCGCAGGCGCTGGCCATCAGCATTCCCAAAGGACTAACGCCTATGCTATGCGTGACCAATCCCACCAACAACGGGGGGGGCAGTCTCAAACGCTGATTAAAAATGCACGAAGCGCGCCTGCCTGGAAGGGCTAGTCGACCCAACGGCGGAAGATTAGCGACCCGTTGATCCCGCCAAACCCAAACGAGTTCGACAGCGCCGCGTCGATCTTTGCGTCGCGCGCAAAGTTGGGCGTGTAATCCAGCCGGCAGCCGGGGTCAACATTCTCCAGATTAATCGTCGGCGGAATCTTCTGGTGCATCAGCGCCATTACCGTAATGCCCGCCTCCAGCCCGCCCGCTCCGCCCAGCAGGTGCCCAGTCATTGACTTCGTCGAGCTCACCTTCAACGTATGGCTCAGCGCGTGCTCGCCAAACACCACCTCGATCGCTCGCGACTCATTTACGTCGCCCAGCGGAGTCGATGTCGCATGCGCATTCACATAGGCGATGTCCGTAGGCTGCATCTTCGCATCACGCAATGCCGCCTTCATGCTGCGCTGTGCGCCTTCGCCCCCCGGAGCAATGCCCGTCATGTGGTAAGCGTCGGCGCTCATGCCGTAGCCGCAAATCTCCGCCAGAATCTTCGCACCACGAGCCTTCGCATACTCCAGTTCTTCCAGCACCAGAATCCCCGCGCCCTCGCCCACCACAAATCCGTCGCGGTCTCTGTCAAAAGGCCGGCTGGCGTGCGTCGGGTCGTCGTTGCGCGTGGAGAGAGCCCGCATGGCCGCAAATCCGCCTACGGACATCGGCGTAACCGCCGCCTCCGATCCGCCGGCGATCATCACATCCGCGTCTCCATGCTCAATAATGCGAAACGCGTCGCCTATCGAGTTGGCGCTGGTGGTGCAGGCCGTCGCCGTTGCCGAGATAGGCCCCCTGGCGCCGTACCGGATGCTGACGTGTCCGGCCGCCATATTCACGATCGCCGCCGGAATAAAGAAAGGAGAAATCTTGCGCGGGCCCCCGGACAGCAGGTTCGAGTGTTCGCGCTCAATCACCTCGAACCCCCCAATGCCAGACCCGATAAACACGCCAACTCGTTCCGAATTGGACGCGTCAATCTTCAGCCCGGAGTATGCCAGCGCCTCGTGCACCGCCGCCAGCGCAAGATGGATAAACCGCCCCATCTTGCGTGATTCCTTCTTCTCCACAAACTGCAGCGGGTCGAAGTTCTTCACCTCGGCGGCAAAGGTCACCGGAAAAGCAGTGGCGTCAAACTGCGTGATCGGCCCCATACCCCTCTTGCCGACCAGCAGATTGTCCCAGGTCTCCGGCGCAGTATTGCCCACAGCGCTGATCAGGCCCAGTCCGGTGACGACGACGCGGCGGTCCAAAGTTACTTGCCGCCTTTCGCGTTTTTGTCGATGTAGTCGACCGCGTCCTTCACGGTCTTGATCTTCTCAGCATCTTCATCGGGAATCTCGATATCGAACGCCTCTTCAAACTGCATCACCAGCTCGACCACGTCGAGCGAATCCGCGCCGAGATCCTCCTGAAAGGACGCGCCGGGAGTAACCTCGGCCTCGTCCACCTGGAGCTGCTCGACAATAATCTGTTTCACTTTCTCGTCTACTGCTGCCATTTGGTTCTCCTCGTAAATTGCTGAAACACTGTTTCGGAGCCGAATTCTTGCACACTGATTCTCAGTCGCAGCTTTCGCTGCTCCGAAATTTCAAGTCTACTGGGGGACCCGCATACAGGCAAGGACTTCACGAAGACTTCTAAAGACTTTCTCCGTCCACGCCCCCGGTCCGGAGTTATAGTCAGGCATGCTCCTGTATCTCGCTATTGGTTTGACCGGCCTCGCAATTGGCGTGGTCATCGCCTGGATCCTCAGCCAGACCAACCTTAAACTCGAAAAGCAGCGCGCCTCCCAACTCGAAACCGACCTCGCCCAACGCACTGCCGAGCGCGCCGCAGCCCAGTGCGAGATAGCGGCCGCCGGCGAAGTCCGCCTCAACCTCGAAAAAGAAAAGGCCCAGCTTCAAGAGAAGCTCGCTGCGGAAAAAGATGCGCTGGCAAAGACCGAGAAGACTTTTATGGACGCCTTCAGCGCGCTGGCCAGCAAGGCCCTTAAGGACAACAACGAGTCTTTCCTCAACCTCGCCAAACAGGAACTGGGCAAGCAGCAGCTCGGCGCAACCACCACCCTGGAGGCCAAAGAGGCGGCCATCGCCAACCTGCTCAAGCCCATGGGCGAAGCACTCAACAAGCTCCAGAGCACGACGCATGAGCTGGAAGTCAAGCGCGAAGGCGCGTATGGCACGGTCCTTACCGAGATCAAGAATATTCAGGAAACGCATCAGAACCTGCGCCGGGAAACCACGCAGCTCATTCAGGCCCTGCGCGCGCCCAAGGCACGCGGCAACTGGGGAGAACTTCAGCTCAAGCGCTGTATCGAATTCGCCGGAATGGTGGAACACGCCTCCTTCGACACCGAGGTCTTTGTTCGGCGCGACGACGACCCGTCAATCCGCCCGGACTGCGTGATTCATCTGCCCAATCAACGCACCATTGTCATTGATGTCAAGACCCCGTTCGACGCGTTTCTTGAGGCGATGGGCGCGACCGACGAGGCTGCGCGCGAAACCCTGCTGATCGCGCACGCCACCCGCGTTCGAGAACATCTCACTCAGCTTTCGGCAAAGGCCTACTGGAAGCAGTTCAAGGACAGCCCTGATTTTGTGGTCTGCTTTCTATCGAGTGAAGTGCTGTTCAGCGCCGCTCTTGAGCAGGATCCCGGACTCATAGAGTTCGGTAGCAACTCCAATGTGATTCTGGCAACACCGACGACTTTGATTGCCCTGCTCAAGGCCGTCGCCTACGGGTGGCAGCAGATGGATATCACGCGCCATGCCATCGCAATTCGTGAGACAGGTCAAAAGCTTTACGACAAGCTCGCCGTCGCGCAGGATTACTTCGCCAAAATGGGCAAAGCGCTCGAAAGCGCCGTGCGCCAGTACAATAGCCTCATCGGATGCATCGAGGGCAAAGGCAGTGTCTTCACCCTCGCCCGCCGACTGCACGAGCTTGGCATCGGGCAGGACGAATTAACTGAAGCCCAGCCCCTCGAGTCAGCCACCCGTGACCTCAAGGCCGACGACTGGGTTTCGGGCACACTGTCCCTCGCCGCCGAAGCGGACAGGGAACCCTAGCGGCTGCGGATGGCGCCCTCAAAAAACCTGTCAAGCTCAACATCCGTCCAACTGATTTATAATCATCAACTTACGCTTGCATGCGAATTCCCACAATTTGGTATAATAAAAGTAGGGCAACCACATCCCAGAAGCTGTACAGAGTCAACGGCTTGCAAATCTATCGGCCCCTCGTGGATCACTCTCGAAACAGGCCGCAAGTGTCACTGGGTCAGCAAGTTACAGCTTCGATCTTTGAAATCATGAATTTAGCCCCCCTGAAAGGGGAACGCGGGCATTTTCAATAACTTGAACGGACGATCAACGGTATCAATAAGATACGACCGAAACGAAAATCTCAAGTTTCTTTAGAATCAATAATTTGCACAACGCTACCAGATCGCATAATCAGCGCCTGCAAACCCTGACCTCCGCCTGCATCCCAAGGGTTCCAACCCCAGCCGCATCCCGGCACGCGCCCCTGAATCAGAAGAACAGCCCGGGCCCACAGCTCGGCGATGCTATCGCAAAAGCTGGCTCAAAGCTAATTCAAAATGAATAGTTTACGGGGATGCCTCAAAGATTCAATAAGATAGCCGACTTTCGGCAACATGCAAAACCTTGAAAGTCTATTGAAATCAATAATGAAGAAGGAATTAGCTCGCCGCTGAGCCACGCTTCAGCCGGGGTTTCAGGCCGTCGCCAGCGCCGCTGCCGATACCGGAGTCTTGGCCCGTGCCCGCGCCTTCTCCGCGCCCAGCGTCGACAGCTCCCACGCCGAGCGGTCCTTCAGCAGTCTCGATACCAGTGCCGTGTGCATCGCGTGCCCGGCCCGTTCCGCGACTACGTGGCCCAGAATGTGGTGCCCGGCCAGCGCCAGGTCGCCTATCAGGTCCAGCACCTTGTGCCGCACAAACTCGTCGTCGAAGCGCAGCGGCCCATTCAGCACCCGCTGCCGGTTCAGGATGATCGCGCTCTGGTCGCTCACGCCCCGGATCAGCCCCATGTTGCGCAGCATCTCTTCGTCCTCCTTGAAGCCGAAGGTCCGCGCCGGAGCAATCTGCTCGGCATAACCGTGTGTCGCCAGATCCACCGCAAAGCCCTGCTTGCCGATCGGCGTCGGGAAGTCGATCTTGTATGACACGCTGTACCCTTCGCCCGGATACACGCCAATGAACTTGTCGCCCTCGCGCACCTCCATGCTTTTCAGGATGCGCAGGTACTCACGCCGCCGCCGCTGGGTCTTCAGCCCCGCGGTACGGAAGGCCTCAACGTAGGGCAACGCGCTCCCATCCAGGATGGGCAGCTCGAGATTGTCGATCTCAACGATCACGTTGTCCACGCCCATGCCGATAAGTGCCGACAGGAGGTGTTCGGTTGTCTGGATCAGCACGCCTTTGCGCATCAGGCTGGTGGCGTAGCTTACCTTGGCCACGTTGCGTCCGGTGGCAGGGATTTCGAAGTTGTCGAGATCGGTGCGGCGGAAGAGTATCCCGCAACCGGCAGGTGCCGGTAGCAGCCGCATGGAAACGGGCACGCCGCTATGAAGTCCTATGCCGCTGAAGCTTACGGCGTCCGCAATCGTCTGCTCAAAATACGATGATTCGTTCAAATGCTGAATCCTCGTGCCGACCAGTGCACGAAGGCATAGACTACTTGCTGGGGAGGAGGTTTTGATGTGGTAGATTTGCCACAGTTTGCACCCAAAAGCGCACACTCGCGCCAACCCTTCACCTCCGGAGCGATTCTCGCAGCAATGCCTGAAAAAACAACAGTTTACAAGCCGGTCAATTTGCTCAAAGCAGCCCGCTCGAGGCAAAAACACCTTCTCGCCCTGCTACAGGCTCTTGTCGAAATTGAGTCTCCCACCGACGAAAAGGCCGCCGTGGACCGTTGTGTCGACTTCACGGCGAAGGCCGCCACCACGCTCGGCGCGCGCATCCGCCGCCACCGCAGCCGTACAGCCGGAGATATTCTCGAGGCCCGTTTCGACCCGCCCTCTGTCCGCCACTCCGCTAAGCCCATCCTGCTGCTCGGCCACCTCGACACCGTCTGGCCGCTCGGCACATTGGCCCACATGCCCTACCGCCTCCATAAGGGCCGCGTGTGGGGTCCCGGAACACTTGATATGAAGGCCGGCGTGGCCATGGCGCTTACTGCGCTCGACATCCTCCGCAGTCACGGCCTGCAAACACGCCCCGTCATTCTGCTGCTTGTCAGCGACGAGGAAACCGGCAGCCACGCCTCGCGCGCCCTTACGGAGAAGATCGCCCGCCGCTGCGAGTCCGTCTATGTGCTTGAGCCGGCGCAGGGGCTCGAAGGCGCGTATAAGACGGCGCGCAAGGGCATCGCCAACTATCGCGTGCATGTCACGGGTGTCGCGGCGCACAGCGGCGTCAGCTTCGAGCAGGGACATTCGGCCATCGCCGAGCTGGCCCGGCAGGTCGCCGTTATCGAGGGCTGCACAAACCTTAAGCGCGGCATCACAGTAAATGTTGGAACTATTCAGGGGGGAACACGGTCTAACGTGGTAGCGGCTGAGGCGTGGGCCGAAGTGGATGTGCGCTTCCCGCGCGCTGCCGACTTCCCCGCGCTCGACCGGCGAATCAGGAGTCTGCGCGTTCAGGACAAGCACTGCGTCTTGAAAGTGGAAGGCGGCTTAAATCGTCCGCCGATGGAGCGGACGCCGGCGACCATAGCGCTCTACCGGCGCGCTGAAGCGGCGGCTTCGGCGCTGGGTCTGGGCCTGAACGAAGCCGCAACCGGAGGCGGGTCTGACGGGAACTTTACGTCCGCACTGGGTGTACCTACGTTGGACGGGATGGGCGCGGTGGGCGAAGGGGCGCACGCGCGGCACGAGTCGGTAGTGCATAAACATCTGGCGCCAAGAACCGCGTTGCTCGCGGCAATGTTGGGTGGGTGAAGGAAGTACGCAGGCTAAGAATTAAGAAATAGAAACAGGGACTGGAATCGAATCAGGAGGAGTGGTGCTGAAAATCATTGAGTACAGTCTGCTGACCGTGTCGTTGCTGGTCGTCATCGGACTTATCATGAGCAGCTCCCGCAGCGGCTCTGAATCTTCTCCGGCGAAAGACCACGTCCTTCCGAAAGAAAATTCGGAAGGACACGAGTCCGGCAGGAGAGCCTGAAGAAGGTGTCCGTACGTACACAGTGTTCAGGTCTGCGGCCGCGCCACACCGCAGCCCCCGGAGTGATTACTGGCTCTTGGGCGCGTTCTGGTCGATCGACTCCGGCAACTGCAGCTCAATCAGCGCGAACCGGGTTTCTAGGCCGTTCCTGTCTTCAACCGCGACTACGTGCTGGTGGTGTTTTGATCCAGCTTTCAGACTCAAATTGCCCGAGACCTGCACGTGCGTGTGGCTGTAGTCGTCCGAACAGGTCAGCCCTTCACTCGTAATCGTGGGCGTGCCGACCGGCGAGTCATCCTTGCAGCGAATCACATCGCCATAGCGGCCCAGCGCCTTCTGGTAAAAGGCGAGCACTTTGTCCGCCGGATCGGACGTCTCATAGTTCACCACCTTCACCATCAGTTGGAAGCTGCCGAAACCCATATGGACATCCGCGGATTTGTCTCCGTGGCGGTCGGGCGCAATCGTGGCGCCTGGGTACACGGGCAGCCCGACATCGGCTGCGGTCGTCTGGCCGGAACGTACATGCAGCCCGCCGAACGGCGTGTCAATCTTCACGTTCTCGTTCTTATCGGCGCCATTGGAATTCTTGTCAACCTGCACGCGGCATCCTGCTGTGAGCAGCAGTACGGTTGCGGCGAGGAGGGCGAGGGTCTTTTTCATGGCATGGTTCTCCTTGCAGGAGGTTCAGCAAAATGAGAATACGCAAATGTACCGTATTCCGTTCCACCGGATTGTTCCATCCGCAGCCGGAGTGGCCTATACTTGCGGGTATCAGGCGCAGATTTTGGTGGATGAGGGGCCACACCTGCGCCGGCATCAGGTGCGGATGATCAAACATACGTCGCAAAAAAAGAACAAAGCGGCAGCCCCTAACTCCTACGTGTCCGTTGCAGGCACGCCGATTCCCGACAAGCTCTATTTCCGTATCGGCGACGTCGCCAAGCTCTGCGGAGTCGAGGCCTACGTGCTGCGCTTCTGGGAGACGGAGTTCCCGCAGCTCAAGCCGAACAAAAGCGGCACCGGCCAGCGCCTCTACCGTCGCCGCGATGTGGAGCTCGCCCTGCGCATCAAGCAGCTCCTGTATGCCGACGGCTACACCATCGCCGGGGCACGGCAGGTCTTTACCGCGGAAAGCCGCGAAGCCAGGAAGGCTCCGCCGCCCGAGCCGCAATTAAAAAGCGCTGCGGAGCAGGTATCTGCGGAGAAGCAGCTTCTCAATCTGCGTGCCGAGCTCAAGGAAATTCATGGGTTGCTGTCGCAGCCCGTGAAGACGGGGTTGGTACTTGAGAAGCCCGCGCCGGTCAAGCATCCGCGCCGGCCCAACGAGCCAGGACTCTTCGACGTCTAAGGCATTTCTCCAGTTTCTGTGGAGTTTCCAGCAGCGTACAGGGCGGCTTTTTCTTAAGGAAGAAAAAGCCACTTCAAGGCATTCTGTCCCCTCTACACCAGCTGGAGAAATGCTATAGCCGATTGCAGCGGGACGTGGCTCCGCATCCTCTTCTACTTCTACGATGATCGAATCTCTTGTCATGCAGTCCGCACACGCAGCACGGCATCGCGTATGCTCCAGCGTGTAAATGGGAGATCAGTCCAGCCGCACCAGGTAGGCCTCGCCTTCCTTGGGCCGTAGGGCGTGCGCAATCTTAAACGCACGGCGGTGGTTTCCGTTCTCGGGTCGAATCCTCACCCAATATCCAGTGGGGCCTTTGAACTCGATTACGCTGGCTGATTCATACTGGCGCGCAAGATGCTTTTTGAGCTTCTTCGCCGCCCCGGAGTGATGAAAGGCGCCGATCTGCACGCACCAGCGTCCGCCGTACATGGGTTTCGGCGTCTCATAGACATCCATGCGCACCCGCGCAATGCCTGCCCGATACATTCCGATCTTCTTTGCCGCACCCACGGACAGGTCCAGAATCCGGCCCGGCACAAACGGGCCGCGGTCGGTAATGCGCATCATCGCCGACTGCCCGGTTTTGAGATCCGTCACGCGAATTAGTGAGCCCATGGGCAGCGTGAGATTCGCCGCCGTAATCGCGTTCTGGTTGTAGATCCTTCCGTTTGCTCCGCGGTGATTGTTGTACGGCGGCCCATACCAGCTCGCGATTCCCACTTCCGAGGAGATCGGCTTTCCGTGGCGGCCGACTTCGGCCCGCTGCGGCGGATACGGCTCCAGATGCCTCGCGGATGGATGATTTTCAGGATAGTTCCGTGCGCCTGAGATCGGGGGTGGCGGTGGAGCATACGCCACTTTCGCCCGATGCCCGCAGCCAGTAATGGCCAGCAGCGCAGGAGCCGCGGCCGCCAGAACCCATCCGGCACGCCGCATCATTGGCGGCCGCCCGCGTTGTTATCCAGATACTCGGCCAGCTTCCTCAACTGCTCGGCCGCAACCTTCAACGCCTTCGAGGAGTTCTGCCGTACCTCCGGCACCACCTCGTCATTCAAGTAGGTAATAACTTTCCTGACTTCTTCTTCAACGCGAGGCGTCGCCTGGTTGAATTTCGCTTCTACTCTGCGGCCAAAGTCTTTCAGGTCTTTTCCTGCCTGATTCGTCATATGGTCAGTATCGACAGCGTTGGATGCGGAATCAACGCAAGGATGGGTACCCGTGCCTAACCAGTTACCTGTGGATACCGGCGCACTTCCCCGAAAGGAAGTGCCTCGGTCCATGGATTTATAAGGGATTTAGAAATGGAAATAAACTCCGGCCAGCGGTTCCGACGTAAGGCGCCATGCCCCCGTCTTCAGTGTAGTCACGTTGAAGTCCGGGGCCTTGTAGTAGACGCCGCGGTATCCAATTTTGACGCCAAAGTATGGAGTCAGAAGCGGGTGCTCAAACCCCACGCCGAAGTTCATTCCGGGTCTGCCTTGCCACGCGACATTTTGTCCGCCGTTGAGCGACGGGGAGAAAACGACGGCGCTGGCGCCCACCATGGCGTAGGGTTTGAAGCCGAACAGGCTGGTCGGCGTCGTGACCAGGTAATCAGCCGCAAGCTCATGCACGTTGTGCTGGATCGGAAACGGCCGGCTCGAGTAGTACTCGGTAAACCGTGTGTAGTTGTAGCTGCCTTCAAAGCCCAGCCACCAGTGATAGCTATGGCGGAAAGCGGCCTGGGCGCCCGCGGCCTTGCTGGCCTTGAGCGTGATGCCGTTGCCGCTGACGGTCGGTGTGAACTCGGCAAACATGCCGATGGAGCCTTCACTGTTTTTCAGGAAGCTCTTCTGCTGCGCGACGACGGGCATGCTGAAGCCGGCAACGAAGAAGGCAAGGGCGGCAAATGAGATACAACGATGGGAAAAGCGCATCCGGGCTGAGAGAACCTCCATTTACATACTAATGAAAGACGCGCTTCGGGTCGCGCCAACGACAGTGGACAGGTTTGCTTCCGTGGTTCGTTTGACTCAACTGGCGGCCGATAGGCAGCACGGCGGGCTCAGTTGAACTATCCCCCATTCGATACCAGCATTTACCACCCGGATGCTGATTATCCCCATTCAGCCTGAATGGGTTCATCTATCCGGCTACTAAGGCTATTCTCATACTCGGGTAAATACTTCTGAACGAGGCAGTTCGCTGGTTTGCGAGCGGGCAGTCTGCGAAGGTTTACGCATTACAGCTTTTAGCTGCCTTTTCCAGGCAGGCGACGAGCAAGAGGAGATTTAAAACATGTCTAAAGCCGTCAAGTATGCTGAGCGAGCAGTGACCATCGCAGCCCAGGGCGCGTGGTCCGTCTTTGAGAAGCTGAACAGCATTCGGCCCAACCCGTCTTTTACCCCCAGGTGGTCGGACAAGCCCCTGCTCAAGTCGTACGAGAAGGAGAAGCCGCCCCTCGGCTGGCCGCGCACCACGGACTCCCTTTGTCCCAAGTGCGTCCCTGAGATCCGCCAGCAGATCCTGGACGGAAAGCTGCCCCACGAGATTCTGCTCAATGAGAAGGTCGGCGAAATAAAGGCGCAGATCATCGAGCGCGACGGCCAGATTCTGATGGTGAAGGATTGCCCCAAGCACGGCCATTTTGAAGACTTAATGTCGATGGACACCGAGTTCTTCAAGCATCTTGAGGAGGTCTTCCCGGGCCGCGACATCAAGGCGCACAACGACGAGAAGCTGCACGACCACGGAACCTCGACCGTGACCCACGGCCGTGGCTCAGTGCTCACCATTGACCTTACCAACCGCTGCAACATGATGTGCGATCCCTGCTTCATGGACGCCAACCAGGTGGGCTTCGTCCACGAGTTGACGTGGGACGAGATCAAGACCATGCTCGACAACGCCATCACCATCAAGCCGCGCCGCCAGATGTCGGTGCAGTTCTCCGGTGGCGAGCCGACGCTGTCGCCCTACTTCCTGGATGCGGTCGCCTATGCCCGCAAGGTGGGCTACAACTCGGTGCAGGCGGCAACCAACGGCATTGAGTTTGCCAAGTCCAAGGAACTTTGCCGCGCCGCTGCTGAAGCGGGTCTGCGCTATGCGTATCTGCAGTTCGACGGCATCGGCAACGCCGCCAATTCGCACCGTAAGGTCGGAAACCTGTTTGACGTAAAGCTCCAGGCCATCCACAACCTGCATGAGGCCGGTGTGGACATCGTTCCGGTGACCACCATCATCAACGGCATCAACAACGAGCAGGTGGGCCGCATCGTCCAGTTTGCGCTCGACAACCCCAAGAAGATCAACTTCATCAGCTTCCAGCCCGTCTCCTTTACCGGACGCGACGAGGCGGTAAGCGACGAGCGCCGCGCCGCGCAGCGCTACACGCTGAGCCACATGGCGCACGAGATCAAGGACCAGTGCGGGCTGGGCGAGCCGGTGCGCGACTGGTTCCCCATCAGCTTTATGAGCACCTTCTCCGACTGGGCCGACCTGGTGCACGGGCCGAACCACGACTGGGGCCAGCTCTCCTGCGGATGCCACCCGAACTGCGGCATCGGCATGGCGCTGATGATCGACAAGGAAACCAAGGAGGCTGTGCCCGTCACTGCCTTCCTGAACGCCGATCGCCTGGCCAAGGACGTAGCCAAGATCAACGACGCCGCCCGCGGCAAGTTCCTCTCCATCGCGGGTGTTACGCTGGCGCTGCTGCGCAACTACGATCCGCGCAAGTCGCCCACGCACTTCAAGATTGTTGATCTGCTGGCGAAGTTCGACAAGTGCTTCGGCGCCACCGGCCGCAACTACGGCAAGGTGACCGGCGACCGCACCATGGCCGATATCGAGAAGCGCCGCGCGGATCGCTGGAACTTCCTGTTCATTGCCGGTATGTGGTTCCAGGACCTGTTCAACTACGACTTCCGCCGTACCGAACAGTGCATCATTCCCTACGCGACGCAGGAAGGCGAAATCAGCTTCTGCGCGTATAACACCGGCATCGGCTGGCGCAACATCATCGAAAAGATGCATATGACCTCCACGCTCACCAAGTGGTACGAGGAGCATGGACGGCACGAGATCTTCGCCGGCGGTAAGAAGGTCGGAATGGGCGACGCGCAGCACACACTGCAACTGCACAAGGAGCATGTGGATGCCGCCGCCAACGACACCTTCGAGAAGTCGGGCATCGCCAAGAACTCGCGCGAGGAAAAGATTCGCGCCCGCGACGCCAAGCTGAAGCAGGATGCCGAAAACGCCCAGATGGCCAAGCTCTATCGCGAGCATATTCTCGGTGAAAAGCCGGTCGAGGGCATGGTATCGATCACCTCAATCAAGCCCGCACCCAAGGCTGAAGAGCCGGTGATGGGGGACTAACCCTGCAGGCACACGCTTCGCCTGGCCACTCCCGTTGGTTGTGGAGCTGGCTATAGGGTGAGCGCGCTTTCTGGACAAAGAAAAAGGCCATCCTTCGCGGTGGCCTTTTTGCTGCTGCGTCTAACTTTAAGGTGCGCTCGTTCTGGAACGGCCGCTCCTGATTCCTCGTACACTTCTGGCAGGAGACTTCATCCATGCAAAATCGTATTGTCGGCACCACGATGCCGGTTCTTGAGTTCATCCTCGATCACAACGAATCCATCATCTCTGAGGCGGGCGAGCTCTCGTGGATGGGCGCGTCCATCCAGATGACCACGCACACGCAGTTCGCGGGCGGAGGCGGCATCTTTGGAGCCATCAAGCGCGTGGCTGGTGGCGGCAGCTTCTTCATGACCGAGTACCGCTCCATGGGCGGGCCGGGTGAGCTGGCCTTTGCCACCCGCGTGCCGGGACACATTGTTCCGGTTGAGGTCGGCAACGGGCAGGACTACTTCATCCACCGTCACGGATTCCTGTGCGGCACTTCGCAGATCACCTTGGGTATTGGCTTCCAACAGTCCCTCGGTGCGGGCTTCTTCGGCGGCGACGGCTTCATCCTGCAGCGTCTTAACGGGCAGGGAACGGCATGGCTGGAGCTGTCCGGCGAGGTGGTGGTCAAGGACCTGGCCGCAGGTGAGACCCTGCGCGTCCATCCGGGACACGTTGGCGCCTTCCAGTCCGGCGTGTCATTCCAGATCCAGACCGTGCCGGGAATCCGCAATATGTTCTTCGGTGGCGACGGTATTTTCCTTGCCGCGCTGACCGGGCCGGGGCGCGTATGGCTGCAGACGCTGCCCATCTCCCGGCTGGCACGCCAGATCGCTGAATACATCCCCGCTCAGACCCAGCAAACCGCTGAGTCCGGGGTGGTGGGCGGCATCGTAGGCTCGCTTTTGAATGGGATGAGGTAGGCCGCCGCGCAAGCGACTGCCGCGAACATGGATAATGGAGGGATGGAGAATCAAGGCCAGCCCTCCGTTCGATATATCTGTATCCACGGGCATTTCTATCAGCCTCCGCGCGAGAACCCGTGGCTGGAGACGGTGGAGACGCAGGACTCCGCATCTCCATACCACGACTGGAATGAGCGCATTACAGCCGAGTGCTATGCGCCGAACGGGGCCGCCCGCATCGTCAACGTGGAAAACCGGATCATCCGCATCCTGAACAACTACGGGCGGATCAGCTTCAACTTCGGCCCCACGCTGCTCTCCTGGCTTGAGATCAACGCAGGCCGGGTGTACCGCATGATCCTCGACGCTGACGCGAACAGCCAGAAGCGCTTTGGCGGGCATGGGTCAGCAATGGCCCAAGTCTACAACCACATCATTATGCCGCTAGCCTCCCGGCGGGACCGCGTTACCCAGATTCGCTGGGGCATTGCCGATTTTGAGAGCCGCTACGGGCGCCAGCCCGAAGGCATGTGGCTGCCGGAGACCGCAGTCGACATGGAGAGCCTGGAGCTTCTGGCGGACGAGGGGATTCGTTTTGTAGTGCTTGCCCCACACCAGTGTGCACGGGTGCGTCCACTGGGCGAGGCTGGGCATGTGCAGATGAGCTTTGACGACGGAGTGCATCCCGAGGATAGAGGCTGGCCGGAGCAGAACGCCTGGGAGGATGCTCCCAATGCCTCGGTCGATACCACCCGTTCCTACGTGGTGCGCCTGAGAAACAACCGCTCCATCGCAGTCTTTTTTTATGATGGGCCGCGCTCGCGCGCCATTGCTTTTGAAGGGCTTCTGAACGACGGCAACAACCTGGTCCAACGGCTCATGGGCGGCTTCCGGGATGAGCAGCGTCCGCAGCTGGTGCATGTCGCGACCGACGGCGAAACCTACGGCCATCATCATCCGCTTGGCGAGATGGCGCTGGCCTGGGCGCTCAAGCGCATTGAAGACGAGGGCCATGCCCAGCTCACCAACTACGGCCAGTATCTTGAGCTGTTCCCGCCGCAGTTCGAGGCCGAGATCGTAAACAATACCTCGTGGAGTTGCGCGCACGGCATCGAGCGGTGGCGTGCCAACTGCGGCTGCAGCGGAGGCCATCCCGGCTGGCACCAGGAATGGCGCGGCCCGCTGCGTGTGGCGCTCGACAATCTGCGCGACGGGCTGGCTCCACTGATCCAGAAGCTGGCGTCGGAGCTGTTCCGTGATCTGGAAACGGCCCGCAACGCCTACATCCAGGTGATTCTGGATCGCGACGAGACGAATGCCTTTTTGGCGGAGCAGGCCTCGCATGAGCTTTCGCCCGCAGAGCGAATCATGGCGCTGCAGATCATGGAGCTGGAGCGCAATGCCATGCTGATGTACACCAGCTGCGGATGGTTTTTTGATGACATCTCCGGTATTGAGACCGTGCAGGTCATCGCCTATGCGGGCCGCGCGCTTCATCTCGCAACCAAGCTGTTCGGCGACGGCATCGGGCAACTCGAGCAGGAATTCGTCACCTTGCTGGGGCACGCCAAGAGCAATCTTCCCGCGCAGGGTGACGGTTCGCACATCTATCACAAGCTGGTGGAGAGCCTGCGCGTCAACCTGGAGCAGGTGGCCGCACACTACGCCATCAGCTCGGTGTTCAGCACGTATGGAACGCGCACGCGGCTGTTCTGCTACACCATCCGGAGGCTGCAGCACCGCGTGGTCACCTCTGGACGCGGACGACTGTTGATTGGCCGCGCATCCATCCGATCGAACCTGACCGAAGAGCGGGAGACGATTGCCTTTGCTGTGCTCCACTTCGGCGACCAGAACATTACCGCTGCTGTGAAGCCGTACGGCGATGACCCGCCGCAGGAAGTGGTTTCAGCGCATGAGGCATTCGTCAAGGAATCGCGGGCCGCGGTAGTTCGAGCGGATTTTCCGGCGGTCATTCGTATCTTCGATCAGCACTTCCCCGGCTCGGCCTACTCCATCCGGTCGCTGTTCCGCGATGAGCAGCGGAGGATCGTGGATCTGATTCTGAAATCCACGCTGTCTGATATCGAGGCGACGCTGGCATCGATTTACGAGAATCAGGCCTCGCTGCTGCACTTCCTTAGTCAGGCGGGACTGCCTCGTCCAGAGGCGCTGACGCTGGCGGCTTCGTTCGCCATTGATGCCGGCCTGCGGCGGGCCCTGGAGAGCGAGCCGATAGATGCGCTGCAGATGCGGGCCTATTTGGAGCTGTCGCAGTCCGATCAGGTCCCGCTGAACACTTCAAGGCTGGGGTATATCGCGGATCAGAAGATGAAGCGGTCGATGGTGGACCTGCACGCCGAGGTAACCGAGCAAATCGAGCAGATCGCGACGATCGAGAACACTCTGCTGGTGGCGCGTACTCTGAACGAGCTGCCCTTCGATCTGAATCTGTGGCAGGCGCAGAACATCTGGTACGACGTGTGGAAGCACAAGCCGCAACCATCGATTCCCGATCCGGAGACGTGGTTCAGAGCGTTCCACGATCTCGGCGAGCTGCTGCGGATTTCGGTGCAGGACCTGGTGATGGACGAGTAGGACGGATTAACTGCGCCAATGCAGCGAAATAGGTCCGTTCAGGGGATGCTGCGCGGGCTCTCCGGTGCGCGCGGAGTCGAGCCGTGCCTGCTTGAGGGCGAAGTACCACTTTGCGGGCCGGTCGGCATCATCGATGAGCATGAGCGAGGGATCGTACTTGAGGCCCTCGGCCTGCTGGATCATGGTGACCTGGTCCTGGCGGACAAAGCGCTTCCCAAAAAATTTGGCGACCGGCGTCACGAAGGGAATGGAGTGGAAGACATTCCATGCGGCGTAGACATCAATACGGCAGGCATTGGGCTGTGTGGGCGTGACCGTGGTGAGCGAGGTAAACCACTTGTTGCCGCAGCGGATCGTCTCATACCGCCGGTTGGGCAGCACAAAGTCGATGGTGGTCGTAACCGGTTCGCCGTAGACGCCGAGCAGCTTGTAGGGTGCGCTGTTGCCGGAAGGTGCGTGTGCTGACATGCGGAAGCCTTCCGGGATGGGCTCGAAGTGCTTCTCCTTTTCATGGATGGAGGCCTGCTTGCGCCACCACCAGGATTGATGCACAAAGGGTCCGTGCGCGGGATCCATGAGGCCGATGATGCCGTGGTCCACATTGCAGGGCAGGTCGGCCGTCAGATGCGCGCTGCGAAACTTCGGGCTGAACCTGGGGACTTCAGGAACCGGCGGCAGCTCTGCTGCGCGCGTACGGCCCAGTCCGGGCTCGGGCACGTAGACCCAGGCATAGCCGTCACGTTCCTCGCAGGGAAAGGCGGCGGCGAAGATCTTCGCGGGGTCGAGCGTGTCGCACGGCGTGAGCGAAGGGATGCGATTGCACTGTCCGCTGGCCGGTTCAAAGGCCCAGCCGTGGTACTTGCAGGTGACTTCGTGTCCATCGAACCATCCACAGGAAAGCGGGATGCCGCGGTGCGGGCAACTGTCGCGCATGGCGAAGAGTTTGCCGTCTTGTTTCCGGCCCAGCACCAGCGGAATGCCCATGAGCAGCGCTGGCTGGAGCTTGTTGCCGCGCAGACCTTCGCTGCGCATGGCCGGATACCAGTCGTTGTAGAGCAGCGTAGTTGCAGGTGCCTGGAGGGTTGTAGACATAAGTTGATTGCCGTTCCAGTATAAAAGGACAGGCAGTGGACAGTCGTGTTCCCCGTCACGATTCAGCTGCCGCTGCAGGCGGGAGCACTATAAAATCCCCTGAGGGGCCGCACCGATGAACAGTCTCCGAACCGCAAAGCGCTTTGTATTTCCGTTGCTGGGTTTGTGGGTGTTGCTGTATGCGTCCTTTTCCCTGTTCAAGCCGCCGCTGCTGGACGGCATCGATTCGATCCAGGCTGAGGCCGCGCGCGAGATGGCGCTGCATGGCGACTGGGTGACCGCGCACGTGAACGGAGTGCGGTATCTGGCCGTTTCGCCACTTCTGACGTGGACCACGGCGGTCAGCTTCAAGCTGTTTGGAGTGGCGGACTGGGCGGCGCGGCTGCCGCTGGCGCTGTTTGCTCTGGGGCTGTTTATTGCCACGCTGGCGCTGGGCGCGCGGCTGTTCCTGACTCCGGTGGCTGGGTTCTATGCGGCGCTTGTCCTGCTGACTTCGGAGGGGATCTTTCTGTTTGCGCACCTGCTCTATCCGCAGGTGCTGATGACGCTGTGGCTCACGCTGGCCATGTACTACTTCTGGCGATCGCTGCACCATGAGCACGCGTCATTGCGCACGGCGGTGGGCTTTGCGGTGGTGTGCGCTCTGGGAGTGCTGTCGCAGGGGCTCTCCGGGGTGATTGTGCCGGTGGTGATCGTGGTGCTGTTCCTCGGCATTACGCGCAGTCTGCCACATCTTCTGAAGTGGCATCCGGTGGTACAGGTGCTGGTCTTCCTGATTATCACGGTTCCGTGGCATATCGCGGAGCATCGAGCCAACGCAGTTAATGCACACCTGCTGGCTCTGCCGGGGCAGCACAGCGCGCCGGTGCCGCTGGTGTGGGCGTACCTGCTGCTGTGGATCATGCCGTGGTGCTTCTTCTCGGTGGCGTCGCTGGTGCGGCTGCCGGCGCGGGTGGCTCCGCACAGCAAGCAGATGGACCCCTCGCACCAGGTGCGGCTGCTGCTGGTGCTGTGGCTCGTGGTCGTAGCGATGATGGTGGCCTTTACACACCGGCAGGAGTATTCGGTGTTGCCCGCGCTGCCCGCGCTTGCGCTGTTGGGCGGCGGCTGGCTGGCGGCAGATGAGGCCGCACCCTCGCGCACCGGACGGGCGTTTGCATGGGTCTTCCTGGTGCTGGGACTTGCGGGAGCGGCGGTTGCGCTGGACCTTGCCGTGCGTGTGCCCTGGACGTCCTCCGGAGTGGACATCGCTACATTGCTGCATCTGCATCCCGGGCAGCACCACCTGTTCCTGGGACATCTGGCGGACCTGACCTTTGCCTCCATGGGGGCGTTTCGCATTCCGCTGTATATTACGGCGGCTGCGCTGCTGGCGGGCGTGACGACGAACCTCTACTTCCGGCTGAAGGGGCATACGCGTATGGCGAACTGCTTCCTGGCCGGGATGATGGTCTCGTTGCTGATCGGGGCGCATATTGCGCTCAATACCTTCTCGCCGGTGGTCTCGTCGGCGGTGCTGGCGGAGGCGATCAAGCCGGAGGTCAATCCCGGTGATGTACTCGTGGTGGACGGGCACTACCGGGACGCGTCCGCACTGGCCTTCTATCTTGAGCGGCAGGTGATTCTGGTGAATGCGCCGGAGAACGATCTGGGGCGGTTCTCGTCGGATAATCCGTCGCTGGTGGAGAGTGCCGGGGCGCTGGACGCGCAGTGGAACGGCCCGGCGCGGGTTTTTCTGTGGACCACGCCGGAGGGTGCTCCGAAGCTACCTGGGCAGGCGTACCTGATCGGGCGCAACGGCGGGCGCGAGATCCTGAGTAATGAGCCGAACAGCGGAGGCGCGTCCTTCTAGGTGCTGGCCGCACGGGCATACAGGCCTTCGGCCCACGATGAAGCCTGCCTTTTATGGCCCTCGCTTCGGTTGGCAACATCACCGTCTACGATCTCGTAGGGGTATCTGCCGCCCCTCTCATGAGCTTGCCATCCTTAAGCTGGAATTCTTCGCCGCGCCAGGTGACGTTGTTGCCGGCGAAGCTCCATATCCAGACCCAGAGAGCGCAGAAGTCGCGCAGAGGCAGCAGCCAAAGGTCGCGGAGGACCTGGCGGTCGCGGAGCACTCCGACGCCGATGCTGAGGGCGACGGTGAGGCGCGCCGCCGCGGTGAGGCTGAGCAGCGCGAGGCTGGGAAGGCTGAAGGCCGAGGCGATGCAGTTGAAGACGGCCAGCGGCAGTCCGAAGGTGAAGATGAGGCCGACGTAGCCCAGCTTGCGGGAGTCGCGAACGGCGCGGGCCCAGCGGAGTTGGTGCGCGAAGAAGCCGGAAAGCGAGTAGGCGGGGACGGAAGTGTCCACGATCTCGCGGCTGAGGACGACGGCGTATTCGGCGTTGGCGATGTTGAGGCCGAGCTGGTAGTCGTCGGCGAGGGAGTCGACGAGGGACTCGAAGCCTCCGGTGGCAACGAGTGCGTCGCGCGAGACGGCGAGCGTGGAGCCGAGGCCGAAGCGGATCTCGCGGTCGAGCATAAGGGCGGTGAGCACACCGGGGAAGAAGTCGGTCGCGATGCCGAGGGCTTCCATCTTTGAACCAATGGTGTGGTGAGCGATGCCGCGGTAGGGTGCGGTTACCAGGCCGACGGGCTTGTTTATGCCGGGGCGCGTGGGCTGGAGCGAGGCGAAGGGCGCGAGGATGCGGGTGAGGTAGTGCGGCGAGACGTGGATGTCGCTGTCATTGAGGATGAGGTAGTCGAAGCGGGCCTGTGCGGCCATCTGAACGGCGTTGCTGATCTTGCCGTTGAGGCCGAGCTTTTCCGGGCAGAGGATGAGGCGGATGGAGCGGCGGCCGGGCTGGTCTGGGAACTCGGCCTGCAGGCGCTGGACGGCGGCAACGGCGGGGTCGTCGAGCGAGGAGACGCCGAAGAGCATCTCGTACTCGCCCGCATACTGCTGGCGGCAGTGGCTGGCGAAGGCCTCGAACATGCCGGGGTCGAAGCCCTTGAGCGGCTTGAGAATGCTGACCGAGGGGGCGAAGTCCGCAGGCTGCGACTGCAACGGGCGGCGGCGCAGGAAGCCGCGCGCGGCCCACAGGGAGGCCATGAAGTAGAAGAGCGAACAAAATGTAACTATCGTAGTTACAGATACGACAATGCTGGCGAACATGCAGGTTTCAGTCTAACTTTCTGAGGCGTTGGCAGGCATCGTCGAGGTCGGCGTCCTTCTTGGCGAAGCAGAAGCGGAGCAGGTTTTCCCCTCCGCCGGGGCGGAAGAAGGCGGAACCGGCGACGCCGGCGACTCCGGTGCGGGCGAGCAGGTTGCGGGCCTTTTTGGCGGCGTTCTCGCCTTCGAGGCGGGAGACGTCGGCGAGGATGTAGTAGGCTCCGGCGGGGATGTGTGGCGTAAGGCCGGCGTCGGACAGCGCGGCGACGAGGCGGTCGCGGCGGGACTGGTAGTCCGCGGCGAGCCGGCGGTAGAAGTCGGGGCCGAGCTGCTCGAGCCCGGCGGCGGCTCCGTGCTGGAAGGGCGCGGGAGCGCAGACGTAGAGCAGGTCGTGGAAGTAGTTGATGGCGCCGAGCCACTGCGGGTCGGCGACGAGGTAGCCGAGACGCCAGCCGGTGATGGCGAAGGTCTTGGAGAAGCCGGACATGAGGATGGTGCGCTCGCGCAGGCCGGACAGCATGGCCGGGCTGATGTGCCGGGCGTTGCCGTAGAGGAAGTACTCGTAGATTTCGTCGGTGAAGAGGAAGAGGTTGTGCTCGGCGGCGATGGTTCCTAGCTCTGATAACTCATTTTGATTGAATATTTTACCGCTTGGATTGGCGGGGGTGTTGATGAGCATTGCCCGGGTGCGCGGGGTGAGGGCACGGCGGAGGGCGTCGAGGTCGAGCGTCCAGTCGGGCGCGGCCAGCGGGACAATGACCGGCTTGACCCGGAGCGCGGCCAGCGTGTTGGCGTGGTAGCCGTAGAAAGGCTCGAAGAGGATGACCTCATCGCCGGGGTTGAGCAGGGCCATGGCTGCGGCGTGGAAGGCCCCGGTGGCTCCGCTGGCGACGAGGATTTCGCGGTCGGGATCGACGGAGAGGCCGCGGTCGGCGTGGAGCTTGGCGGCGATGGCGTTGCGGAGGCGCTGGATGCCGTCGAGCCGGGTGTAGATGTTGTGGCCGTCGCGGATGGCCTGGTGCGCGCCTTCAGCGACGGGTGCGGGGACATCGGTGTCGCAGACTCCCTGGGCGAGGTTGACGCCGCCCATGCGGTCGCACTCCATGGTCATGGCGCGGATTTCAGACTGGATGGCGCGCGGAGCGAGGTCGCTGAGCGAGAGCGTGCGTGCGGGTTGGAGGGCGGTCTGGGTCATGGCGGTGTGTCTTGCGGACTATCTTAATCTCCCGGAGCATCAGTCGGCGCGGGGGATATTTCTTGTTGCAAAGCGTATCCGGATCACTTTTGATAAATTATTGATTTTATTCGTCTTACAAGATTTCCGGAAGATGTATTTTGTGCGTAAGGTATTGATTCTGTAGCTTGTTCGTGAATGTTATTGATTCCAAAGTATTTCGCTGAAAACATGGCGTAAAGTATTGATTCTGTAGCTTGTTCGCGAATGTTATTGATTCTGCGCATCCTTTTCGGATGTTCTTCAATCCGGGTGTGAACTGCGCGTCCTGCGAATTGCTTCGCGTGGGGACTTCCGATGGTCGTGAAGCGAGTTACGCGCAAACAGTAAAGGCCGCTTGCGCGAGGACTGCGCGTCCCGCGAATTGCTTCGCGTGGTCACTCCCGATGGTCGTGAAGCGAGTTACGTGCAAACAGGTAAAGGCCGCTTGCGCGACCTTTGTGTGCATATTTATCTCTACTTCTATTTTACCAAGTTGGATGGGGGAAACATGCATTTTGGGGGCGGTAATTTTGTGTTTTGCTTTGTTTGATTTAGGGCTGTTTCCGGTTTTGCACGGGCTTGACAGGTGTAGACTGCGGAGACCAAACGAGAGGTTCCCCACACAAGCCAAAAGAGGGCTTGTATGGGCCACCGAACTAAATTATGTCCAAGACCACAACTGTTGAACCTGTGCAGCGTACCCCGTCTGTTTCCGCCAATTCTGCCGTTCCTGACCGGGTGATGCCGGGGCGGATCGAAGTGATTACCGGGCCGATGTTTTCCGGGAAGTCAGAGGAGCTGATTCGGCGGCTGAAGCGGGCGCAGATCGCGCGTCGGCGGGTGATGTGTTTTAAGCCGGACCTGGATGCGCGGTACCATCGGACGGCGATTGCCTCGCACAGCGCGCAGACGCTGGAGGCGCGGACGGTGCCGAACGTGGAGGCGCTGAAGGCGGAGCTGTTTCCGGCGATTGATGAGGTCGAGGTGATCGGCGTGGACGAGGCGCAGTTTTTTGACGCGTCGCTGGTGACGCTGGCGCTGGAGCTGATGCATATGGGCAAGCGGGTGATTTTGGCGGGGCTGGACACGACGTTTGCGGGCGAGCCGTTTGCGCCGGTTCCGGAGCTGATGGCGGTGGCCGATGAGGTGTTGAAGCTGTCGGCGGTGTGCATGCGTTGCGGTGCTCCGGCGGTGCATACGCAACGGCTGGGCGCGAGCCAGACTCTGGTGGTGGTGGGCGCGGCGGGACTGTATGAGGCGCGCTGCCGGGCTTGCTTCAGGCCTTATTCGGATGAGAATGCGGAGCAGTTGGAGCTGCAGGGGATAGGGAATTGGGGTTAGCGAGATTAGGGTGTGGCCCCCACATCTCTTCGAGATATTGGGCGCCCGGCAGGTCAGCAGGGCGAACATGCACGGCGGCCCGCAGACATTTCTATAGCGTCAAACTGTGCTAAGGGTTTTAGACTGTAGACGGCTCTTCCATATTGCATTGGGAAAACTGCATTGCAGGCTGGCATTCATGCCCGAAGAACTGGGAATAATCTTGGTTGTTCTCGTCGCCGCTGTCTGGGGAGCGTTTGCGTTGATTGGGGGCGCTGCGAAGACATTCGGCGAAGTACAGAAGAGCCTCGCCCGAAATATTGCAGCAAATCGTGAACGCAGATTTTGCAGTCGTAAAGCTATGCTCGCCAGCGCGGTTCGAGTTGTCCTCCCAGACGATTTGTCGAAAGCCGAACGTGAAGTTCAGCGTCTCAAAGAGGAGTTTCAACGTCGCCGCGCAGAGACGGTCTGGACGCCTGTCCGCCCTGCTTGGGAGAGAAGGAATTTTCTGAAACAGACATTCTCTCCGCGAAGCGCATACTTCAGCGAAATGAACATTGCGGAGATCGACAGCATTCTTGCTCCGGAGATTGAGTCTTGGTCTGAAAGAGAATCGGCGTTATTAGCACAGGAATGTTCTTATCCAGGAAGCGCGCCAACGGGTGCCTGTCAAGAATTTCAGGAGTTTGTCGGCGCGCCGCTCCAAATAGCGGAAGCGATTTTCGAATTCGATTTACACCGCATACGCGAAAAAGAAATCAATCGCTACTTCCGTGATGAGCGCACCCATGTCGACGAATTCAACAAGCGTCGTCTTCAAATCCTGTCAAGACACGCTGAGCTGATGAGCGAAATCGCGTCATGGAACATCGAGGAACAAAAGAGATGGAAGCGTTACCTGAACGCGAGCGCGAGCCTTCTCCAGGAGGAGTTGAACGCTTTCCGGCAACATGCACAACGATATTCGAATGAATGCCTGGAGCAAAGGGAACACTTCACTCTCATGTTGAATGGCTTCCGGAATGCGGTCAGGGAATCAGTGATTGGAAGAATTGAATGCATCCTGGGAACTCTCACCCTTCCTGCCTCGGTCCCGCGCCTGTGGGAAGTCGATTTCGATGACGAGCAAAGAATCCTAATCGTCGAGGTTGGACTACCAGATGTGGTACATAGGCCACCGGCAAAATTCGTTCAACAGAGGAGTGGGCTGGTTGCGAAGCCTCTCAACCAATCCGAACGCAAGGAATATATACCGAAGGTGCATCCAGCAATCCTCCTGAGAATTGGATTTGAGATCGCAAGGAACGACACACATAATGTGATAAGCCTCCTCGTCTTGAATGGCTGGGTTAACTTCCGCGAGCCCGCGACCGGCTGTGAGACCAAAGCGTATACAGCTTCTTTGATGGCTGAACCGCGCCAACTCGTGGACCTGAACCTCAAGAATCTCGATCCGGTGGCGGCGTTCCTGCATCTTCACGGAAAGTCTGCGGGCAAACTGATCGAGATCATTCCAATTGAACCAATGCTCACCTTAAAGAGAGCGGATTCACGATTCGTAGATGCCCGGCAAGTGTTGAATAGCCTTGACAACAGAACCAACCTCGCGCAGATGGACTGGCAGGATTTCGAGCACCTAATTCGAGAACTATTTGATAAGGAATTCTCTGGGCGAGGCGCTGAGGTTAAGATCACGCAGGCGAGCAGAGATCGCGGCGTCGATGCGATTGCCTTCGATCCCGATCCAATACATGGGGGCAAATACGTCATTCAGGCGAAGCGCTATACGAACACAGTAGACGTTAGCGCCGTGCGGGACCTATGCGCGGTTGTTCGCAAAGAAGGCGCATCGCGAGGAATCCTCGTCACGACGAGCACTTACGGAGCGGATGCCTACGCTTTCGCCAACAATGAACCTGTCACTCTACTCAACGGGGCAGAGCTGTTAGGACTTTTGAAGAAGCACGGCTATGACTTCAGGATCAATCTAGCCGAGGCGCGTCAGATGAAGCTTCATCAGATAGGCAAAGACGATCGGCGCGAATCGCAAGAACCGAGAGTCGCGGACAATCAAGCATGAGTCTTTCGAGCAGTTCCGTAGCTGAAATTGCATACGGTACGTTGCCAATTCATTGGCTACCTACACCAGTCGCGGCATTCTAAAACGTCTCCCCAGTCAAGGCTTGCATACTTTCCTTGATAGTGCCAAACGTCAGACATTTCATCATGTTGCCAGTATTTCAGTCCGGCGCGTTCCAATATCTCATGTTGCCGATTCTCTCGGTCTGTCATCCTCTTGAGAAGCGACCCATTGCCCTTGAGAGGTTCTTGGCGGGTGGCCCACATCTCAAATATCCTCCACGATACTGAATGAGGGTGCCCCACGTCTCGCTTTTGAGACGTGGGCGATTGCGGAGGCACGGTCCCGGCGGGTAGCCGTCCACGGCGATTCAATTTCGACGATCCCTGCTTCTCCTGTTGCATAGTGCCGAAAGCTGGACCAGGACCACTGTTCGGGCTGAGCCATCAGACCGCGCTTCACCGGATTGCGATGCATGTATCGCAGCTTCTCAATCCGCTTACGCATCGTGTACACGTTGAAATCGTAATAACGAGCCTGCCAGAAGGGGCGCTCGCGCCGCTGCACAGCCACGGAAAGCTTCAGTGCCTGAAGAGCCTTTGCCAGAATGGCCTTGCGCGGTTCGCTTATCAGCAGGTGAACATGCTCGGGCATGACGACGTAACCGCAGAGAAAGAAATCTTAGCGAAGCCGCATGGTTTCGAGAGATCGCTCGAAAAGGTCTCTCGCACTTGCGTATCCAAGAAGCGGTTGTCGGCGGTAACAACTGAAGGTGACGAAGTGCAGATCGCCGGTCTGTTGATATCGGACGAGGGACCTTGGCATTGCAACATCCTAACCCACGTCTCAAAAGCGAGACGTGGGGCACCCTCATTCTCGCTATCTTTCAGACCTGGGCCACCCGCCGGGGGCGACTATGCCTCGTCGCAGTGTCAGCCGCAGTCGGGCTCGAACATCACCTACGAGTGGGCGCAGTACGCGGCCAGCAATAACCAGATGTCGGCGACGACGCAGTCTCCGGCGTCGGGGTCGGTCGAGCATGACGCCTCGGGCGACGTGACCTACGACGGGCGGAACTCGTATCTGTACAACGCCGAGGGGCAGATTTGCGCGGTCTCGAACACTTACAATAGCATCACGACCATGATCGGGTATGTGTACGACGCCGACGGGCAACGGCTGGCCAAGGGCACGATCACGACGTTTAGTTGCGATGTGACCACGAACGGGTTCCAGACGCAGTCGGACTACGTGCGCGACCAGGCGGGGAACCAGTTGAGCGAGTTCACGCCGGGCTCGGGCGGCAGCATGGTGCTGGCGCACACCAACGTGTGGGCCAACGGAGTGCTGATTGCCACCGATGACGTGAACAAGACGCACTTCTACCTGAATGATTGGCTGGGCACGCGGCGGGTGCAGACGGACTACGCAGGCAATCTGGAGCAGAGCTGCGCCAGCCTGCCGTATGGCGATGGGGAGACGTGCGGGCCGGCTCCCACGGAGAACCTGTACACCGGCAAAGAACGCGACGCAGAATCCGGCAACGACTACTTCGGCGCCCGCTACTACGCCTCCACCATGGGCCGCTTCCTCTCGCCCGACTGGAGCGCCAAAGTCGAGCCCGTCCCCTACGCCAAACTCGGCGACCCCCAGAGCCTGAACCTCTACGACTACATGCTCGACAATCCCCTCGGAGGCGTCGACGCCGACGGCCACAACGCCAAATGCAAAGGTACAATTTGCACCACAGGCATCAAAAAATTACAGGCCAAGCAGGCCCAACAGCAGAGTGTCAAGACTAAGACACTGAAGTTCCTGGCTAAGCATAAGACGGCTGTCAAAGTCGTGTCCCGAGCGATCATTGTGGGAACCGTAGTATCCGGAGCGGTTGATGGCGGTGCTTCTGAAGCCGCTGTCCCCGAAGAAGCGGCAGGTGAGGCTGCCTTGGAAACCGCAATCGACGCCGAGACTGAAGGAGCGGCAGGCGAAGCGGGAGAGGCCGGTGAAGCCTCAGAAGGGGCAGGGGCAAAAGCGAGCGATAACCTCAAGAGTATCGAAAAGGCACAACAGAGGGTTCGGAGTGGTTCTGACGGCGGAAAAAGGATTATCGATAGTATCCAGAAGTCTGTGGATCGTGTGGGGCACATGTTGAACAGAATTACGCAGGGGGATTATGACCCAGAAGACTGGGAATAGCGACCCTCGAGTGATCGAGGGAATCAAGTACGCGACCGACCTTGACTCGAAGGGCGAAACAGAATCAGCGGTGCAACATCTGTTGGCCTTGACCAAGGAATTTCCAGGGGCGGCGAGTCTCCACGGCTATGTCGCATTGTTCTTATCTCGTGACGGTCGTCTTGATGAGGCAATCGAACATGGGCGACAGGCCATCCAGTTATCGCCCAAGTCGGAGAAAGCATCTCTGGTGCTCTTCAAGGCACTTTGGACTGCCGGTCAACGGATAGAGGCGCTTGACGAAATGAAGCGATTTTTGGCTCTTAGCCCCTCCGAGGAATACACCAAAATGATCCAGGACTGGAATCTGGGCGAGAATGAACCGTGAAAGCGACAAGTAGGGCTGCCTTCCGGGGTGGCCTTGCCGTCTGCGGCGGCCCAGAGTTCCGTGCTCAGCCAGCCTCCGAAGAGCGTCGCTGCCTACGGCATCGGAAGCAAGGCGACACGTCACCCCCAAATGGGAGCTGCAGAGTTACCGCGCGGTAACTCTGGGGGAACGTGAATGGAATGAGCGCCATGCAGCGCGCGCCCGCATAAACACAGGCGTTTACGTGTTTACGTGCGTCAACACGAGTGGAATGAGGCGGTTCGGGGCGCAACGGCGTGTGCGCGGTTGCTGCGGGAGTAACCAGGGTTGCTGCGGCGTAAACCTGTTGAAAGCAAAGGATCGGTGCTGGAACGGGCGTCCCGGCGCGGCTGACGCCGCGTAGCCTCCGCTGCGGTGGCCGTCAAGGGGCAAGCCCGCTGCGCGGCGGGCTGGAGAGCGCCCGCCCTTGACCGCCATCCTCGCTGCGGCTGTTTTCCAATTATGAAAAGAATGTCTTCTTTTCATGTTCCACATGACCGGAACCACGGCGACCGGGGAGCGGCAATCCGCGCGGCGGCGCGGTTCAGGTCCGGCAACGGAGCACGCAGCGCCGGGGCGGTGGCGGGCATCGGTGGCGCATCCGGCGATGGGTTGTGAGATAGACACCATCCCTAAGCCTGACGGCTTAGCGTGGCCTGGTTGCGGCCCGTTCTCGAATCAAAATCGAATGCAAGCCGGACGCTGTGCGGGTCTGTTCGACGTGTGTCCGGCATCCGTTGGGGTTGCGGGATGCGCGGCGGTGCTTCGCACCGGATGTAGGCGGGTGGCCCACTCAAGCGCTTTTGAGAAAGCGTGTGTGGGGCCCCGATCCGACCCAAAGTAACAGGTCAGGAATTCCCCTGTGGCTTGGCCTGTGAGATATCATTAGATACCGGGTGGAGGAAAATTTCTCCGACTCGGCTCCCACCCAGAAACATCCGGAAACTCTCTGCAAAAGGCGGTAATGACAGGCAGAAGCGGACGTGTGTGACGAGCCCCTAAATTTTTGAAAGCAAGCAGGGACCAATGCGAGCAAAGACGGCAGTGGTAGTTGGCGCCCAGTGGGGCGATGAAGGCAAAGGCAAGATAGTCGATGTACTTTCGGAGCGGTTCCAGGTGGTGGCGCGGTATGCGGGCGGGCACAATGCCGGGCATACGGTGATCATCAAGGGGAAGAAGTTCATTCTGCAGCTGGTTCCGTGCGGGGTGCTGCGTCGGGACTGCCAGGCGGTGATTGGGAACGGCGTGGTGCTGGACCCGATGGCGTTTCTGAAAGAGGTCGGCAAGCTGCGGGAGCTGGGCGTGGAGGTGGACCGGCAACTGTTTGTGTCGAACCGGGCGCAGGTGATTTTGCCCTACCACCGGATGATTGAGCTGGCGGCGGAGAGCGCTCCGGGGCGGCAGAAGATTGGGACGACGAGCCGCGGGATTGGGCCGGCGTATGAAGACAAGATGGCGCGGAACGGGCTGCGGGTGGTGGACATGATGAACACCAACCTGATGAAGACGCACATTGAGAACGCGTGCCACGAGAAGAACACGATTGCGCACGCGCTGTTCGGGACTGAGCCGCTGGATCCGGCGCAGATGTATGAGGAGTACGCGGCGGCGGCAGAAAAGCTGGCTCCGTTTGTGCGCGACACTTCGGCGCTGCTGAACACGGCGATCAGGGACGGCAAGCGGGTGATGTTTGAAGGCGCGCAGGGGACGATGCTGGACATTGACCACGGGACGTATCCGTTTGTGACGTCGTCGTCGGCGACGGCGGGCGGCGCGGCGACGGGCACGGGCGTGGGGCCGACGCAGATTGGCACGGTGATTGGCGTGACCAAGGCGTATGTGACGCGGGTGGGCGAAGGGCCGTTCCCGACGGAGTCGCACGACGCGGCGGGCGAGCTGCTGCGCAGGGTGGGCAATGAGTTCGGGGCGGTGACGGGGCGTCCGCGGCGTTGCGGATGGCTGGATTTGCCGCTGCTGCGGTACACGAACCAGATCAACGGCACGGAGTGGCTGGTGGTCACGAAGATGGACGTGATGGACGGGCTGGATGAGATTCCGGTGTGCGTAGGGTACGAGATTAACGGCAAGAAGGTGGATACGATGCCGGCGGATGTGCGCGGGCTGGAATCGATCAAGCCGGTGTATACGAAGCTGAAGGGCTGGAAGCAGCCGACGGTGGACGCGAGGTCGTTTGATGACCTGCCGAAGGCGGCGCAGGAGTATCTGCATTTTCTGGAGCGGGAGTCGGGGGCGAAGATCGGGATGGTATCGACCGGGCCGGACCGCGACCAGACGATGATGCTGCCGGAGCTGGCAGCGGCGCTGGACTAGCCGTCCAGGCACACGCGCTTCGCACCTGCGGAGGAAAGCCGGTTGCCGCGCTTCCGTTGGGCGCGCGCTGGGTTATCGGCGGGCGGCTTTTCAAGAAATGCATTAGGATTCAGGGAATGATCAGCTTTACAGTACGAATAAAGTTCAGGGCGGCGGATCGGAAGGTCATCGAGGAGGCGCTGCGGGAGCTGACGGCGGCTTCGCGGCAGGAGCCGGGGTGCGTGAGCTACATTCCGCATGTGCTGGAGGATGATGCGGACACGGTATTGATCTACGAGCAGTATGTGGACCAGGAGGCGCGCGAGGCACATGGCGCGTCAGAGCACTTCCAGAAGTATGCGGTGGGCTGCCTGTATCAGCGGATGCTGGAGCGGCATGTGGAGAACCTGAAGGCGCTGGCGTAGCGGCTGGGGTGTGCGGATTCGTACATGACTTCACCGGAATTCACTCGCTACAGTGACAATCGAGTAGTCTTGTAGCCAAAGATGTTGCCTGAGCGGGAATATGTCAGAACTCCCCGTCCAATTCGCAGCTCCGGCCTTTTGCTTTGACTCGATGCAGAAGCGCGGGCTAGTATCCGGTACGCAGATGCGCGGCGAAGCACAGACGAAGCGGGTACGGCGATGGGTAGTGGTTGGTGCGCTGCTGGCCGTAGTGTTTTGTGGGCTGCCGGCGGAAACAGCCTGGGCGCTGCCGCACCGGGACCATGCGATTCGCAAGCATATTGAAGCTCTGGAAATGCGGTGGCGCGAGGCCGAGCTGACGAATAATGTGAGCGTGATGGAGAAGCTGCTGGCCGATGACTACATTGGGATCAGCGCGAACGGGACGGTGGAGACCAGGCAGGAGACGCTGGATGCGCACCGGGCCGGGACCATGAAGATCCAGAGCCTGAACATTACCGACCTGAAGGTACGCGTGTACGGGAACACGGCAGTGGTGACCTCCAAGGCAGCCCTGCTTGGAGAGAACGGGCAGAGCGACATCAGCGGGAACTACCGTTACACACGGGTTTATAACAAGCGGCTGGGGCGATGGAAGATCGTGAGCTTTGAGGCCAGCCGGATGCACGACGTGGATGCGCGGCGGAAGAAGTGGAAGAAGTAGGGACAGCGAGCGAAACGCGGCCCGCACCCGGTGATTGCAATCCGCGCGAGGTGGCCGGGGTGGCACAGCTTTCGTGGGCCGGGGAATTGCTGTAGTCTAAAAGATGCCCGCATGGGGCCAGGTTGGAGGTGTATTTCTTTGGCAGAGGTTCGCGTACAAGAAGGCGAGCCGCTTGAGAATGCTTTGCGCCGATTCAAGCGCAAGGTACAGACGGAGGACATTATCAAAGAAGTGAAACGTCACTCCTTCTACCTGAAACCAGGCGAGAAGCGCCGCGTGAAGGAAGCGCTGGCGCGCAAGCGGAATCGTAAAAAGGCTCGCAAAGAGCAGGACTAAACCTTGTTGAGGCCGGGCACGCTTTGCCGAGAAGCAGAGCGTGCCCAGGCAGCGATCGAGCACCGAAAATTGATTGACGCGCCGGATATCGATCCCCTGTTGAATCCCGGAGCGCTGCACATCCAGAAGCGCTGCACATCCAGAAGCGCGGAATGATGGTTCGCTGGATGGATTTAGAAAAATATCCGGAGTCAATGCAATCCGGAGTTGAGCCGTATCTCATTCTGGCTCTGGGCCCCATTTCATGATTTTTTTGTGAGGCACAATCGCTTTGTCACGGGTTGGCGGAGCGGTTGCGCTACGGCCAGTGCGGGCGTGGCAGGGGATTGGTGATGGAGTTTGCCGACAAGGTGTTGAAGTGCGTCGATTGCGGGAATGAGTTTATCTTTACTGCTGGTGAGCAGCTCTTCTTTCACGACAAACAGTTCAAGAACGAGCCGAAGCGCTGCAAGGCGTGTAAGTCCAAGCGTTTATCGGGTAAGGCAGCGAGACCGGAGACGCGGACGGTTTGCTCCCAGTGCGGGATTGAGACGACGGTCCCCTTCAAGCCCTCGCAGGGGCGTCCGGTGCTCTGCCGGTCGTGCTTTCAGAATAAACAGCAACAGCCAGAGGAGTCGGCCGAGACGGGCTGATCTCCGACACAGGAGAGGCGTTAACGGGCCTTGGCCAGCCTGGGGGCGGGAGTTTTTTTGCCGTTTTTCTGTGGTGGGAGCGACTTGGCGGCAGCGGGAGCTTTCTTTGCGGCTGGTTTGCGGTCAGGGGCGACAGCGAGCAGGCGGTCATCCTGATTCTTGCGCTTTTTGTCTTCGTGAGAAACCAACAAGGCCTCAAGCTGGCGGATGAGGTCTCCGGTGTGCATGGGTTTGACGAGAATCTGGTCGGCTACGTCGCCGCCGCCCTCGTAGACCAGCTCAGGGAAAGCGGTGAGAATGGCCACGGCAGGCTTGCTGGTGGCCTTGCGGGCGGCCGCTACGACCTCCTTGCCAGCGGTTTCGCTCTCCATGCGCATGTCGGTAATGATCATGTGGAAGGGGTTGCCGCGGAGCTTGAGTTTTGCCTCGCGGGCGGAGGCGGCCGTCTCGACCTCAAAGCCGCTGATTTCCAGGACTGCTTTGAGGGTGAGTAGAATGGCGACCTCGTCATCGACCAGTAGAATTCGCCGTTTCATAGGTGTTTACTCCTGCATTGCGGTTGAGGAAACAAAGTGCCCGGCGAATGAGCCGGTGACATCCTTGCTCAGTGTGGCGCTTTCTGTGTTGTACAGGCTGTGGCCGACAGCCCCGCAGAGCGCGTTGGTACACTCGGTAACGTGGCAGAATACCACGTTGAGAACTTCGGATGCCGTGCCAGCCGTTCGGACGGCGAGGCGATTGCCGCCGGACTGCGCAGCCGGGGACTGAGGGAGGCGTCGGGGCCGGATACGGCCCACCTTGTCATTCTAAACACTTGCAGCGTAACGGCGGAAGCGGACCGCACGGCGCGGGCGTTTGTGCGGCGGGTGCGGCGGGAGAATCCGGAGGCCAGGATTGTGGTGACGGGGTGCTATGCCCAGCGGGCTCCTGAAGAAATTGCCGCGCTGGACGGTGTAGACGCCGTGATCGGCAACAGCCACAAACGATTTGCCATCGAGGCAGCCGCGCTCCGCGCCATTCCTGATTCAGCCACTGGTGGCCGCTCCGGTTGGTCGCGGGATGAGATGAGTGCTGCGGCGTCGGCGGGACTGGCGCCGGTGGAGATGTTAACGCAACAGGGACCGCTGGTTCTGGTGGATGAGACGTTTGCCCATGCGGAGCTGGCGCGGCTTCCGTTTGCGGCGGATGCACACCAGACACGGCCGAATCTGAAGGTGCAGGACGGGTGCGGGAACCGGTGTTCGTTCTGCGTGATTCCGGCGACGCGGGGGCCGAGCCGGTCGGTGGGGCTGGCTGAGTGCCTGGAGGACGTGCGGCGGTTTGTGGGCGGCGGCGGGCAGGAGTTGGTGCTGTCGGGGATTAACCTAGGGCGCTGGGGGCGCGACCTGAAGCCGGCGCGGACGTTTGTGGAGCTGGTGGCGGCGATTCTGCGGGAGACGGCGCTGCCTCGGCTGCGGTTGAGCTCGATTGAGCCGATGGATTGGGGTGCGGACCTGCTGGCGCTGTTTGCGGAGTTTGCGACGGGCGAGCGTCCGAGGCTGGCTCCGCATGCGCATTTGCCGCTGCAGTCGGGATCGGATGGGGTGCTGCGGAGGATGTATCGGCGGTACCGGCCGTGGCATTATGCGGAGCGGGTGGCGGCGGTTCGGGCGCTGCTGCCGGCTGCGGCGATTGGTGCGGATGTGATGGTGGGATTTCCGGGGGAGACGGAGGCGGAGTTCGGTGAGAGCTATGATTTTCTTGCCGCGCAGCCGCTGACGTATCTGCATTTATTTCCGTTTTCGGCGCGGCCGGGAACGCCGGGCTGGGAGCTGCACCGGGAGAGTCCTGTGGCGAAGAGCGTAGTGGCGGCGCGGATGGCGGCGCTGCGGACTCTGGCGGATGAGAAAGGCAAGGCATTTCGGCGGGGACTGGCGGGACGGACGGCGTCCGTTGTCACGCTGGAGGGCGGCGATGAACAGCGGACGCCTGCGATTTCGGCGAACTTCCAAAAAGTGGAGGTGGAAGGCGCGATGCCGTCGAACCGCATGGTGGATGTAGTGGTAAGCGAGCGTGGGGATGGAGTGGAGCTGGTTGGGCGGGTGGTAAGCATAGTGCCGCGATGAAAAGGCACTAAGCTCGAAAGAGCGGCGTTCACGTCCCTTATTGATCCTGGCTTACGCTTCCCGTTGTCTTGCATCTGTCTCGCTAAGAGCATGCTTGTACTTTAGTAGCGTATGGCGTTAGTATCGGAAGGCGTTACTATTAGTCCGTGATCGTCAATTGCAAGGATCGGGATACCCGGGTGCTGTGGGAGACCGGAAAGAGCCGCAGGTTTCCGCCTTCGATTCGGGGGATGGCCAACTACAAGCTGGCCATTCTGGATGCCGTAACCGGCCTTTCAGAGTTGAAGGTTCCGCCAGGAAACAGACTGGAAGCGCTGAAGGGCGAGCGCAAGGGCCAGTACAGCATTCGGATTAACGACCAATATCGCATTTGCTTTGTGTGGAAAACGGACAATGCCTATGACGTTGAGGTTGTGGATTATCACTCCTAGGGAGTTTGGGTTTGACAGGGGAGAAGGCGATGAATAAGACGTTTGCGGTACATCCGGGCGAGATTTTGCTGCATGAGTTTATGGAGCCGATGGGGTTGACGGCGTATCGGCTGGCAAAAGAGATAGGAGTGCCGCTGCCTAGAATCAACGACATAGTGAAGTTCAGGCGGAGTATTTCTGCCAATACGGCACTTCGCCTTGGGAAATATTTTGGACTTTCGCCCCAATTCTGGCTGAATCTACAGAATCGCTTCGATCTGGCGGAGGCGGCGAAGGACAAGACGGTGAACCAGATCAAGCAGCGAAGTGCAGCCTGATCGGTGCGGGCGACATTTCTACTCTGCGGTTGCCGAAGTGCTCCATTCTGCATCGAATTAAGAGAAGCACGATATACTGGGTAGCACTGTGGCCTGTGTGCCATGGATTTTTGGAGGAGACCCATCGATAAGCGTTCGGCCAAGCAATTTATCCGTGTAAATGAAAAAATCCGTGCACGCGAAGTGCGCGTAGTTGACGAAACCGGGCAGCAGCTCGGTATTCTTACCCCGTTTGAAGCCCTGAAAATTGCCCGCGAGCGAAGCCTTGACCTGGTCGAGGTGTCGCCCACTGCGAATCCGCCGGTGTGCAAGATTCAGGATTACGGGAAGTATCTGTACGAGAAGGACAAGAGTGATCGTGCGGCGCGCAAGAAGCAGAAAGTGATCACGGTCAAGGAAGTCAAGTTTTCGGTTACCGTGGACGAGCATGACTACCAGACCAAGAAGAACCGGGCGGTGCGGTTTCTGCTCGACGGCGACAAGGTGAAGGCGTCGCTGCGCTTCCGAGGGCGGCAGATGACGCACCGTGAGCTGGGTTATAACATCCTCAACCGGCTGATTAGGGATATTGGCGATGCCGGGACGGTGGAGTTTATGCCGCGCATGGAAGGCACGACGCTGCATGCGATTCTGGCTCCGAGCAAGAAGGAAGCGGCAAAGAAGCTGGCTCCTAAACCGGCAGCGGCAGAGCCAGCAGCGACGGCGGCACCGGCAGCAGCAGCAGCGGCAGCGCAGCCTTCGGCGGCACAGTCGTAGGATTCGCACCAGGCACCCGCGCCTGCGGCACAGCGAATACAGAATAAGAACGAAAAGTCCGCGTCGTGATGGCGTGGGCTTTTTGTTTTGGAGAAGCGCAAATTCTGACTCTGTATAAGATGCGGTGAATCGTGGGAATGTGACGCGCGCGTCCTCGATACAATCGAGCCAGTGTCTTTAGAGTTCAAGATTCAAGCAACGCGCGGTCCACTGCGGCGCGCGACCATGGTGCTGCCGCACGGCGCGGTGGAGACACCGGTGTTTATGCCGGTGGGGACGGCTGCGTCTGTCAAGGCGGTTCCGCAGCACTTATTGGAAGAGCTGGATGCGCAGATCATCCTGGGGAATACGTACCACCTGTATCTGCGGCCGGGGCATGCGCTGATCGAGCGGATGGGCGGGTTGCACCGGTTTATGAGCTGGGAGCGGCCGATCCTGACGGACTCGGGCGGGTTCCAGGTGTTCAGCCTGAACAAGTTGCGGAAGGTGACGGAGGATGGGGTCGAGTTCCGGTCGCACCTGGATGGGTCAAAGCATTTTTTTTCGCCGGAGCATTCGATGGACGTGCAGATCGCGCTGGGGTCGGACATTGCGATGGCGTTTGATGAGTGCACGGAATATCCGGCGGACCGGGAGCGGGCGCGGAAGTCACTGGGCACGACTTTGCTGTGGGCGGAGCGCAGCAAGCGGCACTTTGACGCGCATAAGCATGCGCGGGTTTGGGATGAGAGGTTTGCGGGGCAGACGCCGAACCTGTTTGGGATTGTGCAGGGCGGCATGTACACGGACCTGCGGCGGGAGAGCGCGGAGCGGCTGGTGGAGATGGATTTCGAGGGCTACGCGATTGGCGGGCTGAGCGTGGGCGAGCCGAGGGAGCTGACGCGCGAGGTGATTGCCGAGACGCTGCCGTATCTGCCGACGGACAAGCCGCGGTATGTGATGGGCGTGGGGTATCCAGACGAGATTGCGGAGTATGCGGCGATGGGCGTGGACATGATGGACTGCGTGCTGCCGACGCGGGCGGCACGGCACGGGCTGCTGTTTACCAGCGAAGGCCGGGTGAACATCAAGAGCAAGAAATACGCCGAGGACCAGGGGCCGCTGGACCCCAAGTGCGAGTGCATGGTGTGCCGCCGGTACAGCCGGGCGTACCTGCGGCACCTGATGACGGCACAGGAGCCGCTGGCGGCGGTGCTGAATACACTGCACAATCTGGCGTTTTATCTGGACACGATGCGGCGGGTGCGGGCGGGGATTGCGGGCTGAAGTTTTTGGGCGTCACGGGCGGGCTATAGCATTTCTCCAGTTTCTGTGGAGTTTCCAGCAGCGTACAGGGCGGCTTTTTCTCAAGGGAAAAGCCACTTCAGGGCATTTTGTCCCCTCTATACCAGCTGGAGAAATGCCTTAGAAACGCCCGCGGCAAGGTATATTTGGTAGTCATGAGTACGCCGTTGCAAAGCAGAGAGTCGGTGTTCCCGGAGAAGAAGAATTTTCCATCTTCGTCAGGGCAGATGTTTGAGGATTATTTCTCCCATGAGCGCAAAGAAAGCTACAAGAAACACGAGCTGATCGACGCGCGGGCGCGCAGGATGTTTGAAAATACAGCGCTGGCCTGTTCGTACGACGCATATCCGTTCCAGCCGCCGCTGAGTTCGCGGACGGGGCCGATGGTGGAGATGGACGGCCATCAGATGCTGATGCTGTCGTCGTATGACTATCTGGGACTAATCGGCGATCCGCGGATTGACGAGGCGGCCATTGCGGCGATACGGAAGTATGGAACAGCAACGGGCGGCGCTCGCCTGCTGGCCGGGACAATGGATCTGCACCGTGAGGTAGAGCAGGCGTTGGCGGAGTTCAAAGGCGCAGAAGCGGCGCTCACCTTTACGTCGGGGTATTCGGCGAACCTGGCGGTGATCAGCGGGCTGTTCGGGCCGGCGGACCGCGTGATCATGGATATCTATTCGCACCGGAGTCTGCTGGATGCGTGTCTGCTGGCCGGTGTGCAGGTGCAGAAGTTTGAGCACAACGATCCGGTTTCGCTGCGGCACGAGCTGGAGCATGGGCCGGAGGCGAACCGGACGCTGATTGTTTCCGATGGCGTGTTTTCGATGGACGGCGACATTGCGTGCCTGCCGGAGTTGATTGCGCTGAAGAAGGAATTCGGGGCCTATCTGCTGATGGATGACGCGCACGCGATCGGCGTACTGGGCGCGACCGGGCGCGGAGTGGATGAGCACTTCGGGATTCCGACGGACGAGGTTGATATCTGGACCGGGTCGCTGGCGAAGTCGATCCCTTCGACGGGCGGATTTGTCGCGGTGTCGCAACGGGTGGCGATCTACCTGCAGCACGGGGCTTCGCCGTTTATCTTTTCGGCGGCGATGCCCGCAGCCGCGGCTGCGGCGGTGCTGGAAGGGATCAAGATTCTGAAGCAGGAGCCGGAGCGCGTGGCCTACCTGGCGTCGAGCGCTGCGTTTCTGCGCGAGGGATTGCAAAGTCTGGGCTATGACACGGGGCTTTCCGAAACGGCGGTGATTCCGGTGATGATGCACGACGATGCCAAAACGGCGTTGTTTGCGCGGCGGCTGCGGGATTATGGCGTGCTGGTTTCACCGGTGCTGTTTCCGGCGGTGGCGCAGGGCTCGGCGCGGCTGCGGTTGTGCGTGACGGCGGCCCACACGAGAGAACACCTCGAGTTCGTGCTGGATGCGTTCAACAAGATCCGGAAAGAGTAGCGGATGCCGGCTCTGGTGACAGGCGCCAGCGGGTTTCTGGGCGGGCGGCTGGCGCAGGTGCTGGCGGAGCAGGGCGAGCCGGTGACGGTGCTGGCGCGCAAAAGTTCAGACCTGCGGCATCTGGATGGGTTGCCCGGGCTGCGCGTGGTGCGCGGAGGCCTGACTGACGGCGGCGCAGTGCGGGAGGCTGTGCGCGAGGCTACGGTCATCTTCCACTGCGCGGCGGCGTCGACCGATTGGGCGCGGGCGGAAGTCTACACGGAGAGCAACGTAAGAGGGACGGAGACGCTGTTAGCTGCCGCGCGTGAGGCACCTAAGTTACAGCGTTTTGTGCATGTGAGCACGACGGATGTGTACGGGTATCCGGTGGTTCCGTGCGCGGAGACGGGCGCGGTGAGGGATGTGGGCCTGCCGTATAACCGCACGAAGATTCTGGCGGAGCAGGCGGTTTGGCGTGCGGCGCAGGAGGATGGGCTGCCGGTGACGGTGGTTCGGCCCGCGACGATTTATGGGCCGCGCGGCAAGGCGTTTGTGACGGACATTGCGGAGTTGCTGCGGCAGAGATTGATGGCGTACGTGAGCGGCGGGCGAAGGACGGGGGGATTTCTCTATGTCGATAACGCGGTGGACGCGATGCTGGCGGCGGCGCGGAGTTCTGTGGCTCTGGGACAGGTCTACAACCTGTCGGACGGGACGGGCGCGAACTGGCAGGACTATGTGGGCGCGCTGGCGGATGGACTGGGGTGCAGACGGCCATGGATCTATTTGCCGTATGGCGGGGCAATGGCGGTGGCGGGGGCGATGGAGATGCCCTACCACTTAGCAAAGGCGCTGCCGGGACGGCCGTTGCTGACGCGGCACGCGGTGTATCTGCTGGGGCGGGACCAGGAGTATCCGGCGGACAAGGCTCGGGCGGAGTTGGGGTTTATGCCGCGGGTTTCTTTTGCGGAGGGGATTGCGCGGTCGGTGGCTTGGGTGAAGGGATTGAAGTAGGTACCCCACATCTCTTCGAGATGTGGGTATTCGGCTACACGCCGCGGGGTTGTCATATCATTTTCTTGACGTGCGAGGACTTTCAAAGTTAATGCCTTCTGCGCCGCGTATTGATTATCGTCAAATTCGCAGGATCGCAATTACCGCCATTTTTTCCGATGACGTACTGTTTGGGCGGGTCGTTCTAAAGGGCGGGAACGCACTATCGCTTGCGTTGGGATTGAGCAAACGCACCTCCCTGGATCTCGATTTCTCAATTGAGAACGACTTTGAAGACATAGATGACACGCGCGACCGTGTTCAGAGGGCACTCAAGAATCGATTCCTTGCCGCAGGTTTTGTTGTATTCGACTTCAAATTTGAGGCGAAACCGAGCGTAGTTCCCGCAGGACAGAGTCTGCGATGGGGCGGCTACATGGCGAGCTTCAAAGTGGTGGAAAAACAGAAATACGAAAGCCTCGAAGGCGATTTGATGCGTCGCCGCCGAGATTCGCTCGTCATTGGACCTGGGCAGCAACGTGTGTTCATCATTGATCTCAGCAAATACGAGTACGTTGCCGGCAAACTGGAGCTAGAACTCGACGACTACACCATATACGTCTACAGTCCGAGCATGATTGCAATCGAAAAGCTTCGCGCCATCTGCCAACAAATGCCGGAATATACGCTGCAACGGCGTCCTTCGGCGCGGGCCCGCGATTTTTATGACATTCATCTGATTGCTGCCACAACCGGCATGTCTTTCAACTCTCCGGAGAATCTGGAGCTGGTTCGGCACATATTTGCCGCGAAAGAGGTTCCTCTCGGTCTCTTAGGGAAAATTCTGGACCAGAGAGAGTTCCATCGCCCCGACTGGGACAGCGTCAGGAATTCTTCGAATGACGACGACCTTGCCGAGTTCGATGTTTATTTCGATTTCGTCGTTGAAGAAGTGAAATCAATGAAGGCTCTTTGGGAAAAATAACCTCCATCCTGAATCGTATTCCTTGTCCTTCACGCCATACGCAAGATAGAAATCGTAATTGAGGCCGACGGCTTTCAGCCTGTTGTATTGGTTTTTTGCGTAGCCTGCCCTCTCCATGTAGAAACCAATCGCTTGATGGTAGGGGTAAACGTAATCGAGCTTTTTCAGCGTTGCCAGCAATGTGCCCACATAGACGCGATCCTTTGCGCTGCGATATGCGTCGAGCACCTGAAAGACGCCCCCCGCATACGATGGCCGCACAGCAATATCAATAAGAGTTCTTTCCAGTCCCGTCACTCTCAATTTTGCGTCGGAGTATTCCATATCGATCACTTCTAGCTGACCGGTATTCTTTCCCCAGAGCAGTAGCGCTTCGGAATCATGGAATTTGAAGATGAACTGCGATTCGCGTTGTTTGCCTGCAAAGGCTCGATTGATGCCTTCTTGCGTGAGGTGGCCGGAGCCTGGCTTTGGGCTCTGCTCGCTGTTTACGTAAATTCTTGATGGGACTTGTTCAGATAAACCGTGAAGGAACATCGCCGTGGCATGACACAAGTAGGCTTCACGTTTCATGGAAAGCGCGATCTCGTAGACAGACGCCTCTTTCCAAACGTATCGTGTGATGCCCGCAGCGTTTGGGTGATTCAGCGGCTCCAGGTATTCAAGATGGAGATCGGTCTTTTCTAAAAGGAAATTCAGAAATTTGGCCGTCGTGGTGTTCTGAGCTAGTCTCCAGAAAGCCCGATTTTGTTCGAGAAGCTGCGAAATATCGCTGGGCCAGAAGACACGCTTGCCCGTATCGTCAAACGCTTTGACAATATCGGTTTTGGCGATTTGGAGGCGACTTTGTCCAGCCATATGATTCCAGGGGTAACGTATGTAGACCCCGCGATCCTTTCCGCCCAGAGGGAGGTGGAATTATTGTATCACTTGGTATATATACCTAGTGATACGGTGCACCTGAACGGGTCTTAGAACGGTCAAGTGGTTCATGCATATCTAATTATCCAGAATCACCTAGAAAGAAAGATATTGTATGATTGGTATATATACCAATCATACAATCCATGCTACCAAGATGCACAAGGGTGCCCTGCGATCAAGTCTTTGGGAAATCAAGACGAAATTATGCTTGGCTCCTGCGGTAGAGAATTGGGTATATATACCCAATTCTCTACCGCAGGATAATACTTATCTCCCGGGCATTCCTACGTCCCCAAAAATGACATTGGTGAGAGGGTGGGGCCTCGTCTGATCAGACGTAGGTTTTAAAGGCGAGTACGGCGTTTAGGCCGCCGAAGGCGAAGGAGTTGGAGAGGCAGGCCTCGGCGTGGGTCTTGCGGGGCTGGTTGGGGATGACGTCGAGGTCGCAATTCGGGTCGGCGGTGAGGTAGTTGGCTGTGGGCGGCAGGATGCCGCAGCGAAGGCTGAGGATGCTGGCGACGGCCTCCAGTGCTCCGGCGGCGCCGAGGGCGTGACCGTGCATGGACTTGGTGGAGCTGACGGCGAGCTTGTCGGCGTGGGGGCCGAAGGTTTCGCGGATGGCCGCGGTTTCGATGCGGTCGTTGGTCTCAGTCGCGGTTCCGTGGGCGTTGATGTAGCCGATCTGCTCTGGGGCCAGGCCGGAGTCGCGCAGAGCGCCGCGCATGGCGCGGATGGCTCCGGTGGCGGCGGGCTGGGTGATGTGGCTGGCATCGGCGGACATGCCAAAGCCGACGATCTCGGCGAGCGGGTTTGCTCCACGGGCAAGCGCGGAGTCAAGGGTCTCAAGGACGAGCATGGCGGCGCCTTCGCCGAGGACCAGGCCGCTGCGTTCGAGCGAAAAGGGCCGGCAGGTGTCCTTGCTGATGACGCGCATGGCCTCCCATGCCTTGAGGTTGCCGAGAAAGAATGGGGCTTCGCTGCCGCCGGCGATGGCCATAGAAGCGCCGCCGGAGCGGACCATCCAGAAGGCCTGGCCGATGGCGTGGGTGGATGAGGCACAGGCGGTGGAGATGGTGTAGGAGGGGCCTTCGAGGCCAAATTCCATACAGATGTGGCTGGCGCCGGCGTTGGCCATGCTGAGCGGAATGGTGAAGGGATGGACGCGGTTTTTTCCGTTGTGGAAGAGCTCCCAGTAGCCGGCCTCTTCGATGGGGCGGCCGCCGAGGCAGGAGCCGGTGATGACAGCGGCGGACTCGCGCAGTTCCGGTGAGAACTCGATGCCGGAGCTGGCGATGGCTTCGCGCGCGGCGATGACGGCGAACTGCGCAAAGCGCTCCATGAAGTTGAGGTCTTTGGCTTCGAAGTGTTCTTCGGGGACGTAGTCTGCGAATTCGGCGCCGTTGTTGAAGCGGATGGGCGCGACGTAGGCGCCGGTAAGCGGGCGGATGGCGGAGGTTCCGGAGGACACACCCTGCCAGAAGGCATCCGTGCCCCTGCCAAAGGCGCTTACGACACCTGTTCCTGTGACGACGACGCGATTCACGCTACTCAACGAGACTACTCAGCGGGCGAAGAGGCGCTCTTCGCTTCCAGAAGTTGGGTGATGCCTTCGACCATCTGGTGGATGTTTGTGACCTGCTTGGCCTGCGCGTCATCGATCTCGATGTCGAATTCACTTTCGAGGTCGAAGAGAATATTGAGGCGGTCCAGCGAGTCGATGCCGAGGGACTCAAAGCTGCTGTCTGGTTGAACGCTCTCGATGGGGATGCGTTTCGAGGTCGCGATCACTTTTAATACTCGATCCTGAATACTTGGCGTGGACAAAATCTACAGACGTCCTATCTAGATTATTGACTGCGTATCCGTGAGATGGATTTGCGTCCCTCATTCTAACCTGAATGCTGCCCTTTGCATGAAATATGAACGGCGAGTGTACGAAAGATGAAAGCGCTTTGGGGCGGGAATTCGCTTTGTGCGCAGCCCAGCTCTACTTGACAGGCAAGTGGAGATGGGGTGATTCTGTGTGTCTGGAGGTTCCACTTGTATGTCTAGTAAAGAGCGGGAGCCGGGGCAGATTCTGCAGGGGACGCTGGACCTGATTGTGCTGCGAACGCTGGAGCTGATGGGGCCGCAGCATGCGTACCAGATAGCGACGCGGCTGGAACAGGTGTCAGACAAGCTGCTGAGTTTGAATCAGGGGACGCTGTATCCGGCGCTGGTGCGGCTGGAGCAGTACGGATGGATTGCGGGTGAGTGGGGGCGGACGGAGCACAATCGCGAGGCGAAGTTCTACGAGCTGACGCGCGCAGGGCGGAAGGCGCTGGAAAAAGAGACGGAGCGCTGGCGGGCGATGGCCGCGCTGGTGGAGCGGTTTCTGGTAGAGGAGGCCTGATGGCGGCGTGGGCGAGGCGGAAGTGGGCGCGAGTGCGCGGGGTGTTTGGGGAATCCCTTGACACCGTCTATTCAGTACGAGATTCTAAAGTGCAGGTGTTCAGGCGACCCTTCCGGGGGTGTGCCCGGAGCCGAAAGGAAGCAGCAGGCGCTGTTCGAAGCCCGTAAGGTGAAAGAATTTTCTCTTAAGCCTGGGCTTTTCCTCGACAAAATAAGATGGAAGCGGCGTAGGTGAGGTTGTTTTTTATTTACGCCCGAAAAGGATTGTGTGTTGACGACGTTACTTCTGGCTGCACCGGGTGGCGGGTTTCTTTCTGGGGGCCTGATTTCACTGCTCCCGTTTGTCCTGATTATTGGTGTTTTCTATCTGCTTCTGATTCGTCCGAACCAGAAAAAGCAGCAGCAGTGGCAGGAAATGCTTGGGAAACTGAAGACGGGCGACCGGATTACAACAAGTGGCGGAATCCGCGGCACGATCCTGGTGATCAAGGACGACACGATCCAGCTTCGCGTAGCGCCGGACAATATCAAGATTGAAGTGGTCAAAAGCGCGATCGCTTCTGTAACGAGCGACGAGGCAGCCAAGTAGCGAGAGCCACAATAAAACATGCGTAAGAATCTCACTCAAAAAACCATTCTGATTGTTGCCATACTGGCGGTATGCGTGCTTGGCATTACGGGCATCCCCAGCGGCTTTTCCGTGTCGGCGTTGAAGCAGTCGATTTTGAGCCGCATCCAGCTGGGCCTTGACCTGAAGGGCGGCACGCATCTGGTGTTGCAGGTGATGGTGAACGAGGCCGTTGGTACGACGACGGACAGCGACGCGGAGCACATCAAGGAAGCGTTGCAGCAGAACGGGATCAAGTTCACATCCGTGCTGAAGCCGGACGCGAAGAACCATCCTGAAGTGATCCAGATCAACGGGGCTCCGCCGGACCGCAGCAGCGACATCAACGGCGTGCTGAGCGGTCAGTATGCGCAGGAGTACGACATCGCCACCAACGCGAACGGGACGACCTGGACGTTGACGATGAAGCCGAGCGCGATTGCCGATATCAAGACCCGGGCGCTGCAGCAGTCGATAGAAGTGATTCGGCAGCGCGTGGACTCGCTGGGTGTAACCGAGCCGGTGGTGCAGGAGTACAACCTGGGCAGCGACCAGATTCTGGTGGAGCTGCCGGGCATTGACGATTTTTCGCGGGTGCGCAGCGTGATCCAGTCGACGGCGCGGTTGGAGCTGCATCTGGTGCTGGGCGGTGGACCGTACACGAGCGAGCAGGACGCGCTGAACCAGTTGGGCGGCAGCGTGCCGTATGACGCGAAGCTGGTGCAGACGGCTCCGGGCGTGAACCCCTCGGGATGGTATGAGATTCGGGGGGCGGCTGAGGTGGGCGGAACGGACATCCGCAGCGCGCGCGTGAGCACAAACTCGAATACGAACCAGCCGGAAGTGGACTTCTACCTGACGACGGCGGCGGGCGACCACTTTGCGCAGTTCACCTCTGCCAACAAGGGCAAGCCGCTGGCAGTGGTGCTGGACAACAAGATTCAAGAAGTGGCGAACATTGAAGGGCAGATTCGCGACCAGGGCGAGATCAGCGGTGGATCGATGACGATGCAGGACGCCACCGACCTGGCGATGCTGCTGAATACGGGCTCACTGCCGGCCTCGCTGCACTACCTGCAGGAGAGCACGATTGGGCCGTCGCTGGGCGCGGACTCGATCCGGCAGGGCGTGATGGCCGCGGTTGTGGGTATGCTGGCGGTCTTGATCTTCATGCTCGTCTACTACAAGGGAGCTGGGATCAACGCCGACCTTGCGCTGATTCTGAACCTGGTCATTCTGCTCGGATTCATGGGCTATACGGGCTCGGTGCTGACGCTGCCGGGCATCGCGGGCGTGATCCTGACGGTTGGTATGGGCGTGGACTCGAACGTGCTGATCTTCGAGCGCATCCGTGAAGAGCTGCGCGCGGGCAAGAGCCCGGCGGCGGCGGTGGACCAGGGATTTGCGCACGCGTGGACGACGATTCTGGATACGCACGTAACGACGGTGGTTTCAGCGGCGATTCTGTTCCTGTTCGGAACCGGGCCGGTGAAGGGATTTGCCGTGACATTGACGGCGGGTCTTTGCGCGAACCTGTTTACGGCGGTCTTTGTATCGCGCGTGATCTTTGACGCGCACCTGAACAAGAAGCTGCGGGGCGAGCCGATTTCAATTTAAAGCTCGCTGTTGCGGCAGGTTTGCCTGGTGCTATGAGGATTTAAGAAATACCGGGGCGGATGCCCCTGAGGAAATGGATTCGTGGAATTTTTTGGACAACCAAAGGTCGACTGGCTGGGGAAGAAATGGTACTTCCTCGCATTTTCGCTGATCTTCAGCGTGTCTGGTGTGCTTTCGCTGCTGTTCTGGCATCACCTGCCCCTGGACGTGGATTTTACGGGCGGCACTGTGGTGCAGGTGAAGTTCGCACAGAAGCCCGACATTGGCAGGCTTCGCGACGCGGCGCAGAAGGCGGGCCTGAAGGACGCACCAGTGGTGGCCTACGGGGCAGCAGCCAATGACGAAGTGATCATCACGCTGCCGGAAAGGAAGTCAGGCGAGTCGCAGCTGGATGCGGGGCGGGCGGCGATCGTCTCGGCGCTGACGACAGGATACTCGGAGACCGGCAAGGCGAACGCGGGCACGGGCAAGCTGGACCTGGACAATGTGAGCAGCAACGCGCTGGCGGACTGGCTGGAGCAGAAGGACCCGGAGCACATGGGCTTGGGGGACAACGCGACGGTGCGCTACACGCAGCAGGCGGGCGCGATTATTGATTATCGCGACCATGATCACAGCGGGATTATTGCAAGCATCAACAACCTTGCCGGCGTTGCCGACGCGGCAGTACTGAACGAGCTGAAGCAGGGCGCGTATCTCTCCGGATTCAGTATCCGCAACGTAGAGATTGTGGGCCCGCAGGTGGGCGAGCAGTTGAGGCACCAGGCGCTGGCTGCGACGCTCTACTCGCTGGCTGGGATGCTGATTTACCTGTGGTTCCGGTTTGAGCTGATTTACGGCGTGGCGGCGGTGGTGGCGGTGTTCCACGACACGATCATCACGGTGGGCGCCTTCTCGCTCTTCAATAGAGAGATTTCGCTGACTGTCATCGCGGCCATCCTGACGCTGATCGGCTACTCGATGAACGATACGATTGTGGTATTTGACCGCATCCGGGAGAACCTGCGCATGAACCGCCGGGAGCCGCTGGCGGACCTGGTGAACCGGAGCATCAACCAGACGTTGAGCCGGACGGTGCTGACCTCAGGTTTGACATTCCTGACGGTGCTCTCGTTGTATATTTTTGGTGGAGAGGTGTTGCGCGGGTTTTCGTTCGCGCTGGTGATCGGTATTCTGATTGGAACCTACTCCTCGATTGCGGTTGCGGCACCGATGCTGGTGGCGTACCAGGACTGGAGGTCGCGCCGGGGCAAGAGCGCGGCGCTGCCGGTGGGGAGGCGTTCCTAGGCGTAATTCGGACAATCCGCAGGGGTGAACTTTCGCATTGAAGGCAGATTGTGATAGAAGGAGTAACCCCACTTTTTCGCCAGCGAGGCACTGCCAGCTGGGGTAAAAAAAGAAGCCAAATTGGGAACAAAATCTCCTCTATGTGGTGTCTATAGGTGGTAATAAAGTTTTGTGAGTCAGAGGTAGGCCATGTTTGAAGATGCGCTGATAGAATCCGGCGGCAGGATTAAGACCAAGAGCAAGTATTTTCTCTGGGTAGGAGTTTTGCTGAATTTTTCGATCGTCGCCACGATGATCCTGATCCCGCTGATCTACCCTGAGGCCTTGCCGAGCGCAGCCCTGACTACGCTGCTGGTTGCTCCGCCTCCGCCACCTCCACCACCGCCGCCGCCGCCGCCGTCGCCGCCGCATGTCGTGCGGGTGGTTTCGCAGATTATTAATAACCAGCTCACTGCGCCGACAAAGATCCCCAAAAGGGTCAACATGCAAAAGCAGGAAGCCGCGCCGCCGAGTATGTCCGGCGTGGCCGGCATGGACGGGATGTCGGGCGGCACGGGTGTGATGGGCGGTATTCTGGGAGGTATTGGGACCGGTACGCCTCAGGTGAAGGCAGCGCCTCCGAAGCGAATTGCGGTGTCTGCAGGCGTGATCGCCGGTAACAGAATTGGCGGCGAGCAGATTCGCTATCCTCCGATTGCCAAGGCCGCGCACATTCAGGGAACCGTGGTGTTGCAGGCGATGATTTCGAAGGGCGGCACTATCCAGAATCTGAGGGTGTTGAGCGGGCCGCCGATGTTGCGCCAGTCCGCGATCGAAGCTGTACAGACCTGGCGTTATAGGCCCTATCTGCTGAATGGCCAGCCGGTAGAGGTGGAAACCCAGATCAACGTTGTCTTTAGCCTCGGCGACTGATGCCCGGACTGTGCTCTGCCTTGGCGGAGCACAGACTGCAGCCGCTATAGTATTGTGAATTTCCAAGCAGTAACTCCCTAGGAGGAACGATTCAAGTGATTCTCGCTCATCTACATCAACTCGCTGCCCACTCGGCTGGACTGGGCTTCTTGCAGGATCAAACCGTCAATCTCAGCAGCCCGATGGGCCTGTGGGCGCAGATGGGCTGGCTGGCCCGTGGCGTCGTATTCGTGCTGTTCATCATGTCGATCTGGTCGCTTGCGGTCATGATCGACCGTTACCTGTATTTCGCGGCCGCCCGCAAGCAGTCGCGTGAGTTCGCGCCCCGCGTTGCCGGTGCCCTCAAGGAGGGGAAGCTGGACGAGGCGGTGAAGGTTGCGGACCGCAACAAGAAGTCGCATCTGGCTGAGGTTGTCACCTCCGGTTTGCAGGAGTTCCGCAACTACGGCAGCGGCGGTGCGGTGACGGCAGAGCAGATCGAGTCCTCCAAGCGCGCTCTTGAGCGTGCCGAGGCGATCGTGCATGCCAAGCTGAAGCGAGGTCTTGGCGGTCTTGCGACCATTGGCTCCACGGCTCCCTTCGTCGGACTGTTCGGAACGGTCGCCGGTATTCTGAAGGCGTTCGGACAGATCGCGGCGCAGCACACGACCAGCATTTCGACGATCGCCGGCGGTATTTCCGAAGCGCTGGTGACGACGGCCATCGGACTGGTTGTGGCCATTCCGGCGGTGTGGGCGTTCAACTACTTCACCAACAAGGTGGAGGCGTTTGACGTGGAGATGGACAACTCGTCAAGTGAGCTGATCGATTACTTTATCAAGCAGAGCCGCCGGTAACCGGCTTACTGCAACGGGAATCACACGCCGGGAGTGGGGCAGGCATGGCCCATTCCGCTCCCGGCGCAGGCTTTGAGCGTGGAACTGGAATTACGGAGTCAAGGATGGCACTTTCAAAGAGAGACGAAGGCAGCAAGGTCAACTCCAACATCAACGTAACGCCGATGGTGGACGTCATGCTGGTGCTGCTGATCATCTTCATGGTTATTACTCCACTGGCTGAGCAAAAGGTGAATGTGACTCTGGCTCAGACGGAGAGCGCGGTGGCCATGGACAACGCGAGCAAGCAAGACTCGGTGGTCGTTGCGGTAACGCGCGACAGCAAGGTGTATCTGGGGCAGGACCAGGTAACCATGGATACGCTGGGCTCGAAGGTGGCCGATTTGTTGCAGAACAAGATGAACAAGACGGTCTATTTCCGAGCGGATGCGCGTGCGCACTACGGCACGGTCGAGGATGCGATTGACGCAGTCCGTACCGCAGGCGTGCAAGACGTCGGTCTGCTTACTGAGAACCAGCAGAACAACGAGCCTCCTTCGGGTGGCGCAGGCGAATAGCCGAAATTTTTTACAGCCGGCCGGGGACGGCCGGAAATGGGGATTTGACCTATGGCAATGAGTGTTGGTGGTGGTGGCGGCCTGAATGCGGACATGAACGTCACGCCGTTGATCGATGTTCTGCTGGTGCTGCTGATCATTTTTATGGCGATCGTGCCAGTTACGCCGAAAGGCCTGGATGCACTGGTACCGCAGCCTCCGAAGAACAAGACGTCGGAGCCCAATCCGAACACGGTGGTGCTGCGGATTGCGGGCAATGCGAACGGACTCCCCAGCTACATGATCAACCAGGACAGTGTAGCGGCGAACCAGCTGCGGACCCGGCTGAACGCGATCTACTCGATTCGCGCTCAGAAGGTCATCTTCATCCAGGGCGACCCCAACCTGAACTTCCAGACCGTGGCTCAGGCCATTGATATAGCGCATGCTGTCGGTGTGGACCACATCGGATTGATCACGCCGAAGATTGCGGCCGGTCAGTAGGGACTTGAAGCGGCGCGCGGGCTGAGAGATGCAGGCCGTGCCGAAGATTGCGGTTTGCCCGGCACGAACGTTACGGCGCAAGGCGGACCGAGTAGAATTGCTGCCTGTGGGAGTTTAATCCCCGGGCGGGGATAAGGCATCCCGGCTAGAGTGCATGTCCGGCGATCAAAGGAGAACCAAGACAGAATGAATCGAAATGCACGTTTTCCGGTGATGACCGCAGCAACACTTGTGTTGCTGATTTCTGTGACCGGCTGCCAAAAGCTAAAGGCCCGCGATCAGTTGAATAAGGGAGTCCAAGCGTACAAGAGCGCGAAGTACGAGGAAGCCATCAACCACTTTGAACAGGCAGTGAATGACGATCCCAAGCTGCCTATGGCGCGCTCCTACTTGGCGACTGCATATGCGCAGCAGGTGGTGCCTGATCTGAAGACGCCGGAAAATATGAAGATGGCGAATCTGGCGATCGAGAACTTCAAAAAGGTGCTGATCGAGAGCCCTGACGACGTGAATGCGATGAAGGGCGTAGCGAGCATCTACTTCAACATCGACAAATACGACAACGCCAGGAAGTGGCAGCAGCAAGTACTGCAGGCCGATCCGAATGACGCCGAGGCTGCCTATACCATCGGCAGCATCGACTGGCGACTTGCCTATCGCAATGCAGTCAAAGAGCTGACCGCAGTCGGAATGAAGGACAACGGCGAAGGTAACGTAAAAATGCCGAAGAAGACCTGCGAGGCCATCACCAGTGAGAACACGCCTCTGGTCAACGAAGGCATTCAGTACCTGAATAAGTCCATTCAGATCCGCCCGAGCTACGATGCCGCGATGGCTTATCTGCAGCTGATGTATCGCCGTCAGGCGGACTTTGCCTGTGGTAATAAGGAGCAGTTGAAAGCCACCATGGCATTGGTGGACCAGTGGAGCTCGAAAGCGATGGCAACCCGCAAGGCCAATGAAGAGAAGAAGAACAAGGAAGCCACACAGGGCGTAACCATGAAATAGACGCAACCGGATGGTTGCTATAGCGAAGAGCCTCCGCATATGCGGAGGCTCTTTTGCATGTCGGCGCAGTGCGGCGGGGCCACTATAATCACTGCATGAAGCAAGGGACTGGCCGTCCAGGCAAACGCGCCTCCGGCGCAAAACCCCTTATAGGGGTCGTGATGGGGAGCAAGAGCGACTATGAAGTGCTGGCTCCCGCGATTGAGATCCTCAAGACTTTTGGAATACCGCATGAGGCGCGGGTGGTTTCCGCGCATCGTACGCCGGACTGGCTGTTCGAGTATGCGGAGACCGCGGAGTCGCGTGGTCTGCGCGTGATTATTGCCGGAGCGGGCGGCGCGGCGCACTTGCCGGGCATGCTGGCGGCGAAGACTCTGGTTCCGGTGCTGGGCGTGCCGGTTCCGGCGACGATGCTGAACGGGATCGATTCCCTGCTCTCGATTGTGCAGATGCCGAAGGGGGTTCCGGTGGGCACGCTGGCAATTGGCAAACCGGGCGCGGCGAATGCGGCTCTGCTGGCGGCGGAGATTCTGGCGACAACAGATTCTGCTTTGCGGGAAAAGCTGCGCGCGTGGCGCAAGGAGCGCAGCGAAGAGGTGCTGGCTCAGGAACTGGACACGCAGGATTTGGGCCAATGAGCGGCGAGCCGAAGGTGCTGCTGCCGGGCGCAACGATTGGGATACTTGGCGGCGGACAACTGGGCCGGATGATGGCGATGGCCGCGCGCGGGTTTGGATATCGCGTGCAGGTGATGGACCCGGACCCTTCGTGCCCGGCGCGCTTTGTGGTGGACGCCTGCTTTGAGGGTGGATGGAACGACGCGCGTGCGGCGGCCAACCTGGCGCGCGGGTCGGACGTGGTGACGCTGGAGATTGAGCAGGTGTCGCTCGAGAGCCTGGAAGCTGCGGCGAAGTATGCGCCGGTGCGGCCCGGCGCGGATTTGCTGCGGACCATTCAGGACCGGATTCGGCAGAAGAATTGGCTGCGAGACAAGGGGTTCCCGCTGGGGGAATATCGCGCGATTGAAAGCGAGGCCGACCTGACGCGGGCTGCGGCTGAGATTGGGCCGAGGCTGTTTGTGAAGAGCGCGCAGGGCGGATATGACGGGCGCAGCCAGGTGAAGCTGGGGTTTGCGGATGGCGCGACTCCCGAGCAGGCGTGGAAGCTGCTGGGCGAAAAGCCGTGCGTGGCGGAGAAGGCGGTCGAGCTGGAGAAAGAGATTTCGGTGATGGTGGCGCGGGCTCCGGGGGGCGAGACGAAGAGCTTTGCGAGCGCGCTGAATCAACATGAGAACCAGATATTGGCGTGGAGCGTGCTGCCGTCGTCGATTGATGCGGCGATGGAGGCAGAGGCGCAGCGGATTGCGTGCGGCCTTGCGGATGCGATGCACCTTGAGGGACTGCTGGCGGTGGAGATGTTTGTGACGAAGGGCGGGAAGCTGCTGGTGAACGAGATGGCTCCGCGACCGCACAACAGCTACCACGCGAGCGAGCGGGCATGCGTGACGAGCCAGTTTGAGCAGGCGGTGCGTGCGGTGTGCAATCTGCCGCTGGGGGATGTGCGGATTGTGGAGCCGGCGGCGATTGCGAATCTGCTGGGCGATTTGTGGCTGGACGATGACGGCCAGCGCAGGGAGCCGCGCTTTGATAAGGCGCTGGCGGTTCCGGGCGTGCGGCTGCATCTGTACGAGAAGCACTCGCCGCGTCGCGGGCGGAAGATGGGGCACTTGTCGGCGGTGGGCGCGACTCCGGAAGAGGCGGTGCGGCGGGTGCTGGAGGCGGAGAAGCAGCTGTAGGGCGGTCGGCTCGCTTGCTCCGCAAGCGGGTCAGCTAAAGTCCGGTCAGCACGTCTGCTGGCGGAGGTGAGTCAGTGGGTGGGATCGGGTAATCTCATCATATTGAAACAAATAGGCTATTGATAAGCAGGGATGCCAATAACGCATGAATTTCCCATTGCCGGACCCAATCAGCTTCTTCGCCGATGTCGTAACGTTCGTTGGCATTCCTGCTCTTCTCTATTCCACAAGGGGTCTCTACCGAGAATTCAGGGAGGTCCGCAGGGTAAAGGGAATTAGCGAGGATTGCGTTACTTTTTGGGATGTAGAGCGTAAGTGCGCCATCAACTCGGTTCCGTTCAAGAAGACGGGAACGATTCCGCGGGTTGGCGAATTTGTCTATCTACCCGGTGAACGCGATGGTAATCGAAGCTACGGAGACGGCAAGTATGAGGTCGTTGAGATCGACTTCCAATATCGGGAAGATCGAGAGGCGCATCCGTTCATCCCTGCATCTGCATCTGCGATAGAAATTCACGTCCGTAAAGTCGCCAGTCTTTCATGACGGTTGCCTGCAGTGTTGAGACTTCATAGTTATGTAAGGTGAGGTCTCAAACGAACGACCTCAGCTATCCTAAATTTACCTCGTCATTCAGCCTTGGGTCACTCACCGGAGTGAAAAAAATCTGACGAGTTTATTTCCTTGGATATGTCTCTCCTCAGAGTTGACATATGACATCAGTCGCTGCAAAACTCGCAGCATTGAAACGAACATCTGAGAACCAAAATAGGGAGAGATTGAACATGAAAGTGATGGATCTTCCCGATTGGCCGCCTTCAAGTTTCTCGCGGGCAATTGGCCCCGGTGACACGTTGCCGACGCACGCGTCTCAGGTGACCATCGGCGACATTCGTAACATTCTTGAAAACTGTGTGCTGTTCGACTGTGGATATGGAAATCAGACAGTCTCGTGCAGCTTTTTCATGCCGGATAGGGATACTGCGAAGAGGGTCGCGGTGCTTTTGAGGGCTCACAAGGGCGAAAACCTTCTCGCGATTAGGCAGCACGAGATTCCTGCCGACTGATTGCTGTTTCTCTGAGTGTTTTTGCGTTGTGGAGTTCGGTATTCCGGCAGAGGTACATAAAAACAGAGGCATACCTGTCGGTCTGCCTCTGTTGAACTTAGCGGATTGGTTAGCCGATGTCTTCGGACCAGGTTTCGAGGTACTTCTTCATCTCGGCCATGAACTTGCCGGCGTCGGCTCCGTCGATGATGCGGTGGTCGAAGCCGAGGGTGAGGTGCAGGAAGTTGCGGATGGCGATGGAGTCGGTGCCGTCCGCGCCGGTGACGACGGCGGGCTCTTTGAGGAGTCCGCCGACGCCGAGGATGGCCGACTCGGGCTGGTTGATGATGGGCGTGCCGAACTGCTCGCCGTAGATGCCGGGGTTGGTGATGGTGAAGGTGCCGGAGCCTACTTCATCGGGCTTGAGCTTTTTGCCTCGGGCGCGCTCGGCGAGGTCGGCGATGGCGCGGGCGATGCCCAGGAAGCTCTTCTCCTCGGCCTGCTTGATGACGGGAACGATGAGTCCCCAGTCGAGCGCGACGGCGATGCCGATGTTGATGTTTTTGGGGTAGCGGATGGCGCTGCCTTCCATCTGCGCGTTGATGATGGGCAGCTTGCGCAGGGTGGCGATGACGGCGCGGGTGATGAAGGGCATGTAGGTGAGCTTGACGCCGTTGCGCTGCTCGTACTTGCTCTTCTCCTTTTCGCGGAGCTTGACGATTTTTGTGAAGTCGATCTTGAATACGGTGTGGACGTGCGCGCTGGTGTGCTTGGAGTCGACCATGCGCTGCGCGATGATGGAGCGCATTTTGGACAGAGGAACCAGCTCGCCGGGTGCGGGCGCGGGCGCTGCGGGCGCGGCTGGTTTGGCGGCGGCAGGCGCTGCCGGAGCAGAGGGAGCGGGAGCGGGTGCGGGAGCAGCCGGTTTGGCGGGAGCGCCGCTCATGTAGCCGAGGACGTCTTCCTTGGTGATGCGTCCGCCTGCGCCGGTGCCGGACACCTGGGCGAGGTCGAGGTTGTTCTCGTGGGCGATTTTGCGGACCAGCGGCGAGGAGCGGGCATGCTCGGCGGAGACAGAAGCCGCAGCCGGTGTGGGTGCTGCGGGAGCTGCAGTAGCGGCTGCCGAGGGTGCAGGAGCGGCTGCCACGGGCGCGGGGGCCGATGCGCCGGCTGCGCCGCTGATGACGGCGACGACGGTGTTGATCTGCACGGTGCTTCCGGCGGGGGTCTTGATTTCGCTGAGGACGCCTGCAGTGGGCGACGGGATTTCGGCGTCGACCTTGTCGGTGGAGATTTCAAAGAGGGGTTCGTCGCGCTGGACGGTGTCTCCGACCTGCTTGAGCCATTTGGTAATGGTGCCCTCAAAGATGGATTCGCCCATTTGCGGCATGACGACGTTGGCGCCGTGGCCGGATGTTGCGGCGGGCGCAGCCGGATCGGGTGTGGCGGCCGGTGCGGGAGCTTCGGTCTTGGGAGCGGATGCTGCGGGTGCCGGGGCGGGTGCCGGGGCAGAAGCGGCTGCGGAGCCAGCCTCGTCGATGACGGCGACGACGGTGTTGATCTGGACGGTGTTGCCGTCGGCTACTTTGATCTCCTTGAGCACGCCGGCAGCGGGCGAGGGGATTTCCGCATCCACCTTGTCGGTGGAGATTTCAAAGAGCGGCTCGTCGCGCTGGACGGTGTCGCCCGGCTTCTTCAGCCATTTGGTAATGGTTCCCTCAAAGATTGACTCGCCCATCTGGGGCATGACTACGTCCGTCGGCATCTAAATCCTTTCCCTGCTTGGTGAAAAAATAGGGTTGCAAATATTTCCGGCGCGCAGAGAGGCGCGCAACCCTTGATTATATCTAGTAAAGCGGTCAGCTAAAAACCGGGTAGCGGAGGTCCGGTCAGCGCTTTATCAATACGGGCGGCGCTGCTTACTTCCCAGGCATGAAGGGTTGGTATCACTACGGGATTGGTATAAGGAAACATGGGTATTGCGATACACAACGTCGAGCTAACGGTGCTGATCCTGGTGGTTCTGGTGGCGCTGCTGGCGGTGTTTGCGGAGAAGCTGAAGACGCCGTACCCGATCATACTGGTGCTGGGCGGGCTGGTGTTGAGCTTCATTCGTGTGGTTCCGCATGTCTCGCTGAATCCGACGTTTGTCTTTTTGGTGATTTTGCCGCCGCTGGTATATGCCAGCTCGCTTAAGACTCCGTGGCGGGAGTTCCACGCCAACCTGTCGATTATTTCGATGCTGGGGCTGGGACTGGTGGGTTTTACGGTGGCCGGGGTGGCGGTGTTTGCGCGGTTTGTGATTCCGGGCTTCGGATGGCGGAGCGGCGCGGCGTTGGGCGCGGTGATGTCGACCACCGATGTGATTGCGGTGGCGGCGATCGCCAGCCGTGTGGGCCTGCCAGAATCTCTGCTGTCGATTATTGAAGGGGAGAGCCTGATCAATGACGCGACGGGCCTGCTGGCGCTGCAGTTCACGACGGCGATGGTGGTCTCCGGGGTGATTCCTTCCTTTGGGGAAGGGTTGCGGCAACTGGTGTGGCTGATGTTGGGAGGGATTGCGGCGGGGTTGCTGATCGGATGGCTGGTTTCGCGCTTTGACCGGCTGCTGTTCCGTAAGTTTCCAGGCGCGAGCGATCTGCAGATACTGGTGTCTCTGGCGACGCCGTACTTTGCCTATCTGCTGGGCGAGTCGCTGCATGCCTCGGGTGTGCTGGCCACGGTGGCGTGCGGTGTCTATGTGGGGAGCAACTCGTCCGAGACGCTGAGCAGCCGTGCGCGGCTGGATGCGCATGCGGTGTGGAACGTGCTTGAATTTTCGTTGAACGGCCTTGTGTTCATCGTGATCGGGCTGCAGTTGCCGGCGATCCTGGACGGCATCCGGCCGAACCATGGCCACGGAGCGCTGGACTGGCCGCGCATGCTGACGGAAGCTGCGCTGGTGTGCGGTATTGTGATTGTGCTGCGGCTGCTGTGGATATTTCCAGGAGCGTATATTGCCCGTTGGCTCCGGCTCCATTTGCAGGACCAGCATTCGCCGAAACCGAAGACGAAAGAACTTCTGGTGATGGCCTGGAGCGGGATGCGCGGTGTGCTGACGCTGGCGGCGGCGCTATCCCTGCCGGTGTATACGGACCAGGGCGGGCAATTTCCGCACCGGGAAGAGATTATTTTTCTGGCATTTGCCGTGATTCTGGTGACGCTGGTAGGGCAGGGTCTGACGCTGCCGGCGATGATTCGCAAATTGGGTGTTGCAGAGTCAGAGACAGCGCTGGACGAAGGGCGCGAGGCCCGCCGCGAGATGCTGAGGTTTGTGCTGAGCACGCTGCACGGGATTGACACCTCGCAGGATGAGATGGAGGCGCGGGCGGTGGACCAACTCATCAAGCTCTATGACCAGCAACTGCAAGGGCTAAGCCATGACTCGGAAAAGCAGGACGATGCGCTGCTCGGGCGGAAGTATCGCGAGGTGGCTGCGCAGATTCGCGCGGCGCAACGGCATGAACTGCTGCGGCTGCGGCAGGAAGGCAAGTTCCGTGAGAGCACGCTGCGCGGAATGGAGCGGGAGCTGGACCTGATGGAGCTGCGCTGGGAGGACTGAGAGAAACACGCGCAGAGCGAGAGCCGGTGTTAGCGAGGGTCTGGTGTTGAGGAGCAGCGCGCCCGGGCAAATTTAGCCCGGAGGCGGGAATCAGGCTCAGGCAGCCGGTCGCGGTGTGCTGGTGCGCTGCACTTTTCTCTGTATACGAACAGCAGGGTTGAGCTGCTGGCTTGGTTGGCGATTTATCTCGCGCGGAGGTGGTGAGTCCGTGCCGGGATTGGCTCCGGCTTCCGGCATCATAGAATCAAGGCGTTGCATTACCCAGGAAACGAAATCCATACAGCCCTCGAAGGGATAGTGTGGGGAGGTTTTTCGGCATTTTTTGTAAGATGCAGTGCGCACCCTTTATGGTCTCTTGGGGTTACCGTGAATAACAGATTCGGTGACCTGTGGGATTTTGTAGTAGCCGCTTCTGTCAACAGTAGTCCTGACGATGCCTAGCCGGGTATCCGCTGATTTATGCCAGAAAAATGCGGGATAACTGGCGACTGCGGAAATCGATACTTAAATCCGCGCCAGAGGGAGACACTGAAGAACAGCGGATTCCGATACCCGATCTGGAGAACAGTGTAGGCGTGAAAGGAGCTTCAGTCAACGCCCAATTTTGGGGCATCAGCGAGGACAGCCATGGCGGCATTGCGTCCATTGATGGCGATGACGGAGCCTCCTGGGTGGGTGCAGGCACCGCACAGGTAGACGCCTGGCATGGGAGTGCGGTTGGATAAGCGGTTTGACCACATATGGTTAGGCAGGCATTCGCCCTGAAAAATGTGCCCTCCTGTGAGGCCTACTTTGGCTTCGATGTCGGGCGGGCCCAGTACCTGAGCGTCCAATACAGCATTACCTAAGTTTGAGCAAAAGCGCCCAATGGAGTTGAGGGCGAGGCGTTGAATTTCGTCGCGGCGGGTGTCCCAGCGGTTTTGAGCGCTTCCGGCGCCCTGGGCGAAGGTATAGGGGACATACTGGGCGAAGACGCTCATGGTGTGCTGTCCGGCGGGGGCGACGGAGGGGTCGTGGGCGCTCTGGAAGTAGAGCTCGCACCAGAGGTGATCGGCCACCTCGCCGCGTCTGGCGGCGGCAAAGCCGTCCTTCCATTCCTGTTTGGTGAGCGGGGCGTTAATCTGGCCGAAGTGGTGCGGCTCAAGGGTGCCGGGGCGGGCGGTGAAGTTGGGCAATTCACTCATGAGGACGTTGAGCTTGACGGTGCAGCCTTCGATGGGGACGGATTCGATCTGTGCACGCCAGGCAGGGTCGGCTGCGCAGCCCAGCATGGTGAGGGTACGGCGCGGATCGGCGTTGGAGATGACGATGGGCGCGGAGATTTTCTCCCCGCCTTCGAGCAGGACGCCTTCGCCGGGAAGAATTTGCGCGACGGGTATGCCGGCGGCGACAGTGGCTCCGGCCTCGCGGGCAGCGTCGCAAAGATAAAAGGAGACCATGCCCATGCCACCCTGGACATAGCCCCACATGCCGGGCATTCCGCCTAGGCGTCCGGAGGCATGATGGAAGCGGATGGAGGCGGTGCCGGGATCGAATGGGCTGGCGTTGGTGCCGATGACTCCCTGGCCGAGGAGGGCGACGTGAAGTCGCTCGTCGGTAAGGTAGTGCTCGAGAAATTCGGCCATGGACCAGTGGAAGAGGACGTTGCGGGCTTCCGTGTCCGAGCCGAGGCGGGCGTCGAGCTCTTCGGGAGTGGGAGGGTCGCCGATCCAGAGGTCGCGTTCGCCGTTGGTTTCGATTGGGGGTCGCAGCGCGTTGCGAAGGCGGCGGATGACGTCGCAGAAGGCGTGCCAGCCGTCGAGGTCCTGCGGGGCGAAGCGGCGAATTTCTTCGTCGCAGCGTGCATCGTTGTCCCAGAGCTGGATGCTGGAGCCGTCGAGGAAAGGAACGAAGAGGCCGTTTTCGGCCGGGGTCCAGCGGAAGCCGCGCGCGTGAAGTCCGAGCTCTTCGATGACGAGTGGATGGAGGAGACCGGCGAGGTAGGCGCAGGGCGACGTGCGCACGCCGGGGAAGGGCTCTTCGATGGTGCAGGCTCCGCCGACGCGCTCGCGGCTTTCAAGCACGAGGACGCGCTTGCCGGCGCGGGCGAGGTAGGCGGCGCAGGCCAGTCCGTTGTGTCCTGCGCCGATGATGACGGCGTCCCACGGACGGGCGGCGAGTTCGCGAGCGGGAGCAGGTGTTCCGATGAGGCCGAGTACGGCGGCGGTGGGTGAGGACACGGGCGGAGTCTCCGAAGAAAACAGTATCTACGATTGCGTTGGGGTTTGTGTGGCCGATTGCGCAGCCGCGCGGGTCTTTTTGCGTTCAGCGATGACGTATACGATGATGCCCGCGCCGATGAGGACGGCGGTCGAACCGATGACCTTGGCGACGGCGAGCGGTTTGTTGGTTTCGTCGGCGCTGGGTATGACGGAGAGCACGAGGGTGACGGCGGTGCTGAGGAAGCCAAGCGAGGCGAGGACGATGGCGACGGGCCGGCCACCCCAGATGCGCATGACATCAGGGCCGACGGGGCGTTTTTGCAGGCGGATTTGAGCGGCGAAGAGAAAGAGATAGGGGATGAAGTAGCTGAAGATGGACATGCTTACGAGAACTTCATAGGCTCCACGCACGGATGTTCCGGCCTGACCGAGGATAGCGGTGATGATTCCGGCGAGCCCGTAGATGCCGATGGCGATCCAGGGCGTGCGGAAGCGGGGGTGGATTTTGCCGAAGGCGCTGGGCAGGTAGGAGTCAATGCCGGCGACGAAGGGAAGGCGCGAGGTGGAGGAGAGGAAAGCAGCGGCGCCGCCGACCATGCTGAGGGAGATGAGCAATGCCACGGGAGCCGCAAGCCAGCCAACGTGCATGCGCGCGGAAAGAGTGAGCATTCCGTGCATGAATCCGTTGACGCCATCGACGGCGTGCGAGGGCAGTGCGATGAGTAGTGCGGCGGTTCCGGCGATGTAGGCGGCGGCCACGACGATTCCGCTGGTGAGCAGTGCGCGGGGGATGTTGCGGCGGGGGTTCTCGATTTCGTCGCCCATGAAGGAGCCGGCTTCGCATCCGGCGAAGGCGAAAAAGATGGTGGACCAGAAGACCGCGTTTTTAAGGTCGAAGTGCGGGGCGAGCTCATGTGCGTGGAAGGTGGTGGCGGAGCCGTGGTGAACCGCGGAGACTGTTGCCAACACGATCAGCAGCGCGATGGGCAGCACGCTGCCCAGGGAGCCGATGTTGTTGAGCCACTTTCCGGCATTGGCGCCGAGGATGTTGGTCACGGTGATGACGGTCAGCCAGAAAAGAGTGAAGAGCAGGTAGTAGCGGCTGTCGAGCGCGAGGTGCTGCCCGCGCGTTCCAAAGCCAAAGAGCGCGGCTCCTGCGCCAAAGTAGAGGACAGAGGCGAAGAAGGGCAGATTGCACATCCAGTAGGTCCAGGAGGTGATGAATCCGGCGAAGGGGCCGAAGGCTTCGCGGGTCCAGACGTACAGACCGCCCTCCTGGGGATAACGGGAGGAGAGTTCGACGACGGAGACGGCAAGCGGGACGAAGAAGGCGACGAGGGCGACGGCCCAGATGATAAGTGTGCTGGGGCCTGCCGCGGCGGCCGTAGCCACCCAGCGAACGCTAAGGGCGCTGACGATGTAGAAGAGCGTGAGGTCGCGGAAGCGGAAGGATCGCTTGAGCGCGATTCTCCCGCTCCCGTGGAGTTTCTGGCCGGGTGCGGAGCGGATCTCTGCGCTTGCGGGAGGATCGCTCATCGCTGGCTGGGCCGGTGCGTCGGTCATGCGAAGCAGAGTACAGGAAGGCGGAGCGCGGCGGAAAGAGAAATGTAGGCGTGCGGCTTGAACTTAATTGCGCTGCAGATACCAGGGAATGTTGATGACCAGGATGCGCTGGTTGCCCTTGACGAGCAGCATGAGCTTAAGCAGGTTGGCGCGCTGGTTGTGCAACAGGTTTTCCCACCAGTGCTTGACGACCAGTTCAGGCACGAGGACCGCGATCTGATGGGTTGAGGGGTCCCTTTCCTTTTCGAGGATGAAATCCAGCACCGGGGAGAGCACGAAGCGGTAAGGGGATTTGAGGTTGACCAATTGGGGGACCTTCATACCGGCCGCCCGCAGCGGGGCGGCTACTTTATGCTCCCAGTCATCGCAAATGCTCTTGGTATCGTCGTCCGAGCTTTCGACGTGAACGGCAATGATGTTGGGAGACATGGAGAGGGCGAAGCGCAGGCCTTTTTCCGAGATGCGGCTCCATCGGTCGAGGGGAATGATGACCAGCGGTGGATCCAGTTCGTCGGTGCAGAGCGGCTCGGGCTCGGCGGTTTCGCGGCTGACGCGCATGTAGTGCTTGTGCACTGTCGCCATGAAGAGGATGAGCAGAGGCACGAGTAGCGCGACGACCCATGCTCCTTCCATGAACTTGGCGACGAGGACGATGAGCAGCGTGATTCCGGTGGCGAATGCGCCGATGCCGTTCACGGCGGCTTTGCGCACCCATCCCGTGCTCTTGCGGCGGTACCAGTGAACGACCATGCCGGCCTGGGAAAGCGTGAAGGCCATGAACACGCCGATGGCGTAAAGCGGAATAAGGCGGTCGGTAATGCCGCCGAAGAGGATGAGAATAATCGTCGATAGGAAGACCAGCGCGTAAATTCCGTAGGAATGCAGCAGGCGGCGCCCGCGCAGCAGGAAGGCATGCGGCAGGTAGTTATCCTCGGCGATGGCTTTTGCCAGCCGGGGGAAGCCCTGGAAGGCGGGATTGGCGGCCAGCGACACGGCCACCAGCACCGTGCCCATGGTGAGGTAGTAGAACCAGTCGCGTCCCATGACAGCGAAGGTGAGCTGGGAGAGTACGCTTTGGTAGCCTGGATTGCCGGGAAGGGTAGCGCCAATGTGATAGATGCGGCATAGCAGCGCGATACCGACGAGCAAGGCGGACAGGAACACGACGATGAGCGAGAGCGTGCGATTGGCATTCTTAGCCGGGGGATTGCGGAACGCCATGACGCCGTTGGATGTGGCCTCAATGCCGGTCATGGCGGTGCATCCGCTGGCGAAGACCTTGAGCAGCAGCCAGATACTGATGATCTCCGTCGCTTTGGGCAGAACTGGTGGAGCAACGACGGGATGAGGATGCCCTCCGCTGAGCACTGCGCGGGTCAGTCCGATCACGATTACTACCAGGAGCGTGGTGACGAACAGGTACGTGGGAATCATGAAGGCGACGCCTGCGTCGCGCACGCCGCGCATGTTGACGATGGTGAGCAGGAGAAGAATGACGAGGCAGATTGCCAGCTGGTGTTGCTGCAGTTCGGGCAGGGCGGAGACAAGGGATTCCACGCCGGCGGAGATGCTGACGGCCACGGTGAGCACGTAGTCGATCATGAGTGCAGCGGCGGCGAGCAGAGCGGCGCGGTGGCCCAGATTCTCAGTAGCGACGGTGTAAGACCCGCCGCCGAGGGGGTAAGCCTCAATGGTCTGCCGGTAGGAAAAGAAGACGATGATGAGTAGGAGGATGATGGCAAGCATCACCGGCAGGACGAACTTGAGTCCGCCAAGGCCCAACGGAATGAGAAGGACGAGCGCGGCCTCCGGGCCATAGGCCGCAGAGCTGAGCGCATCGATGCCGAAGATCCCTAAGCCTGCCGCAGGGCCAATTTGCTCCGCGCGTTCATCGCTTGTGGCCAGCGGCTTACCGAACAACAAATCCAGGATCTTCATTCATGCTCAAAAGAGGGGATTGATTCGCCGCCTACGATGCTACGGCATTTTTAGAAAACATAGGCACTTTTCAACTGTCCCGGGTCGCCGCTTCAGGTTGTCCGCGCTGACTTCAGGCCTTTGGTTTCGCCTTAAAACCGTTTCCGAGAATGCTACCTCATGATTTGCCCAATACCAGCAGAATGTTTGCAGTTTTTTGCGTGTTCCCTGCCTTGCTACACTGAAACTACTACCATGAGCACCGCATTAAGCCTATCGCCTGAGATTCTTGCCAAATACGAACCCGTCATCGGACTCGAAGTGCACGTGCAGCTTTTGACCGAGACGAAGGCCTTTTGCGGCTGCGTGAACCGCTTTGGTTCGGAGCCGAATACGAACATCTGTCCGGTGTGCCTGGGCCTGCCCGGCGCGCTGCCGGTGCTGAACGCGCGGGCGGTGGAGTTTGCGACGCTGGCGTCGATGGCCATCCACTGCGAGGTGCGGGAGCGGTCGATCTTTGCGCGGAAGAACTACTTCTATCCTGACCTGCCGAAGGGCTACCAGATTTCGCAGTTCGACAAGCCGCTGGCCGAGCACGGATGGATTGAAGTGCCGACACCGAACGGAACGAAGCGCATCGGCATTACCCGGTTGCACATGGAAGAGGACGCGGGCAAGAGCCTGCACGACGGGTTTCCGGACTCGGCGGCGCGGACCTATGTGGATGTGAACCGCTGCGGGACGCCGCTGATTGAGATTGTGAGCGAGCCGGACATTCGCACGCCGGATGAGGCGTATGAATACCTGACGCGGCTGAAGGAGATTCTGTTGTATACGGCGGTGAGCGATTGCAACATGGAGGAAGGCTCGCTGCGCTGCGACGCCAACGTGAGCGTGCGGCCGCGCGGGCAGGAGAAGTTCGGGACCAAGGCGGAAGTAAAAAACGTAAACAGCTTCCGGTTTATCCGCGCTGCGCTGGAGTATGAGATCGAGCGGCAGATTGAGGTGATCGAGGGCGGCGGGCGTGTGGTGCAGGAGACGCGGCTGTGGAACGCGAGCGAGGGACGGACGTATTCGATGCGCTCGAAGGAGCAGGCGCACGATTATCGCTACTTTCCGGAGCCGGATTTGCCGCCGCTGATTGTGACGGCGGAGCGGCAGGCGGAGATTCGCGCGCGGATGCCGGAGCTGCCCGAGGCGCGGCGCGCCCGCATGATTGCGGAATACGACATTACCGAGCAGGACGCGGCCACGCTGACGGCGACGCGCGAGTTTGCCGACTATTTTGAAGAAGGAGCAAAGACCGCTAAGACGCCTCGCCGCTTGGTCAATGTTCTGTTGGGTGAGCAATCAGGGCGACTGAACGCTAAAGGTTTCAGGTTTGATCAATCACCTGTGTCCTTGAGCGGTAATGTGATGGCGGCGGACCTTCTGGAGGACGGCAAGATCAATTCCAAGCAGCTCAAGCAGCTCTTCGACATTGCTTTTGAGAAGGGCGAAGACTTCGGCGTGGTCTACGAGCGGGAGAAGCCGCAACAGATCAGCGACGCCGGCGCGATCGAGACGATGATCGATGAGGTGATTGCCGCGAATCCGAAGCAGGTGGAGCAGTACCGCGGCGGCAAGAAGACGGTGGCGGCGTTCTTTGTGGGCCAGGTGATGCGGCTGTCCAAGGGACAGGCGAATCCGGCGCTGCTGAATGAGCTGGTGGTGAAGAAATTAGATGGGTGAGTGAGGCAGCCGTAGATGATGAGGCGGGCGGCGTTTGTCCTTCTGTTTTGTTCGATTCCTGTATCGGGATGGTGCGTCTGTCAAGTTCCTCAGCCCCGGATGGTTTGCGCTGAGTATTTTCAAAGTCAGGCCGTCGTCGTTGCAAAACTTGTCGACATAAAGAGTGTGCCGAAACAGTGGCCGGACTACTTCATCTACAAACTCGTCACTGTTCGGCGTATCCGCGGAAATGCCTCGCCAACATTTGAGCTTTTTGAAGGCAATGACAGTGGGCGAGCACCTTTTGATTGGAAGGTCGGCGAGCAATATCTTCTTTTCTTGGACGAGCCCAGTCAATATACGCGCAACCTCCCGTCGATTGACGGATGCGGAAATTCGTCTCCGCTTGCCGAGGCTGCCAAAACGCTCAAAAAGATTCGTGCAATCTCTGAATTTGGGGATAGGGGTTTGATCTCAGGGATGGTCGGGACGGATTCCTGGACGACCGGGGTTTCGAACGTCGCGATAAGAATTACGGGAAATCATCGCACGTTCCTAGCTGAAACCAACGCAAAAGGCAGATATACGAAAGTCGTTCCAGTTGGGGTTTATCGAGTTACCGCGACGAAGGGCAGGATGAATATTCCGGCTGAGCCGTTCAGTTATGAAAGCCCCTCGCATGTTGTAATTCATCCCGGTGGGTGTGCACAGGTGCAATTCTCCGACACGCAGCATTAGCCTCACAGCTATGCTCGGACACCGGTTGCAGCCACCGAATCGTCTTCGCCACTATTTCTTCAGCGCGCGCCAGCCGATGTCGTGGCGGTAGTACATGCCTTCAAAGTGAATTTTTCCGATGGCGTCGTAGGCGCGACTGAGTGCTTCTTCGAGCGAGTCGGCGGTGGCGGTGACTCCGAGGACGCGGCCGCCGTTGGTCAGGATCTCATCATCGACGAGCGCGGTTCCGGCGTGGAAGACGACGACTTCGGGGAGTCGGGCGGCTTCGCTGAGGCCGGCGATTTTGTATCCGCTGGTGTAGCTGCCGGGATAGCCGGCGGAGGCGGCGACGACGCAGGCGGAGGCTCCGGGCTTCCAGCGCAGCTCGGTTTCGCTGAGGCGGCCTTCGACGCAGGACTCGAGGGCTTCGAGGAGATCGCTGTCGAGGCGGGCGAGGATGGCCTGGGTTTCGGGATCGCCGAAGCGGGCGTTGTACTCGAGCACCATGGGGCCGCGCGCGGTCATCATGAGCCCGATGTAGAGGACGCCGGTGAAGGGCGTGTCCTCGGCGGCCATGCCGTCGATGGTGGGCTGGGCGATGTGGTGGAGGATCCAGTCGCGCATGGTGGGGTCGAGCATTTCGTCGGTGGAATAGACGCCCATGCCGCCGGTGTTGAGGCCGGTGTCGCCTTCGCCGATGCGCTTGTGGTCCTGCGCGGGGACGAGCGGTGCGATGTGCTTGCCGTCAGCGAGTACGAGGAAAGAAAGCTCTTCGCCGGTGAGGAACTCTTCGAGGACGATGGTGGCTTCGGAGTTGCCCAGCAGTTTGCCGCTGAAGAGGCCTTCGATGGCCTGCTCGGCTTCCGCCTTGTTTTCGCAGATCAGGACGCCTTTGCCGGCGGCGAGGCCGTCGGCCTTGATAACCATGGGGAAATGGAAGAGATGAAGCGAATCGAGTGCTTCCTTTTGTTCGGAGCAAACGGCGTAGGTGGCGGTGGGGATGTTGTGGCGCTGCATGAAGCGCTTGGCGAAGGCCTTGCTGGTCTCAAGCATGGCGGCGGCCTGGGTGGGGCCGAAGACGGCCATGCCGCGGCGGCGGAGCTCGTCGGCGAGGCCAAGTGAAAGGGGCAGCTCGGGGCCGACGACAGTAAGGTCGGGGCTTTCGGTGGAGACGACGCGGAGCAGGTCGTTGAGGTCCTTGAGATTGGCCGGGACGCAGCGGGCGATGGAGGCGGCGCCTCCGTTGCCGGGCGCGCAGACGATCTGAGTTACACGAGGGGACATTTTGAGCGCCCAAGCCAGGGCGTGTTCGCGACCGCCCGCACCGATTACCAGAACTTTCATTGTCTCCGCGCACTCCGTGAGTGAAAAGGGTCTAAGGCAAGGCTACCTCAGGAAAGGCGGCTGGTGAAGCGGGGGGGTAAGAAGCAAGTAGCAAGGACGCGCTGTCCGGGCAGCGGTTTTGCGTGTCCCCCCCCCGATGGCCGGGATGGAAAACTTTTCTGGATTTTGCGATTCCCTGCCGGGTGGATGCTAACCGGAATTAAATTCTTTATATTAACCATGGTTTACACTGGACTGAATCATGTCGACTTCACCACTTAAGCCTGAACGCGAGAGTCTGTTGCCCAAGCTGCGCTCTTCTGAACTATGGTCGTACTTCGGGCCGGCGTTTGTGGCCAGCATTGCGTACATTGACCCTGGGAACTTTGCGGCGAACTTTGCGGGCGGGTCAGAGTTTGGTTACATGCTGCTGTGGGTGCTGCTGTGGTCGAACCTGATGGCGATTCTGGTGCAGTATCTGGCGGCCAAGCTGGGGATTGCCACGGGTAAGACGCTTCCGCAGAACTGCCGTGATCGCTTTTCGCGCCCGGTGACGATTTTTCTATGGATTACGGCGGAGATATCCGCAATGGCCACCGACCTGGCGGAGTTTCTGGGGGCGGCGCTGGGGTTCTATCTGCTGTTCGGGCCGCGGTTTCTGCTGTATGGGTGGAGCAAGACGGAGATCCTGCTGGTTTCGGCAGTCTTGACCGCCATCTGCGTATTTCTGATTTTGCTGCTCGAGCTGTGGGGCTTCCGCAAGCTGGAGCTGGCGATCATGGGCTTTGTGTGCATTATCGGCGTGTGTTACGCGATTGAGATGCTGATGATCCGTCCGGACTGGACGGCGGTTGCGCTGGATACGCTGATTCCCAGGCTCAATGGCCAGAGCGTGTACATTGCGGTGGGCATGCTGGGCGCGACGGTGATGCCGCATGTGGTGTATTTGCACTCGGCGCTGGTGCAGCCGAGGGTGAAGCTGGACCGGGGGGAGACGCCGCACCGGAGGTACCTGGAGCGGCTGCGGCACCTGCACTTTGAAACGATTGATGTTTTCGTCGCGATGAATGGCGCGTGGCTGGTGAACTCGGCCATGGTGGTGGTGGCCGCGGCGGTCTTTGGCGGGCACGAGCTGCTGAATCCGATTGAGGATGCGCACCGCACGCTGGGGCCGCTGCTGGGGCCGGCTTCGGCGCTGATTTTTGCGGTTGCGCTGGTGTGCTCGGGTTTGTCGTCGTCGACGGTGGGCACGATGGCCGGACAGGTGATTATTGAGGGCTTTCTGCACATCCAGTTCAGCATTTTTCTGCGGCGGCTGCTGACGCTGATTCCGGCGATTGTAGTGATTGCGATGGGGCTCGATCCACTGAAGATTCTGATTCTGTCGCAGGTAGTGCTGAGCTTTGCGCTGCCGTTTGCGCTGGTACCGCTGCTGCTGCTGACGGGGCGTCGCGAGGTGATGAAGGAATTTGTGAACGGCAAGCTGACGCACTGGCTGGGATGGGCGACGGTGAGCGTGATAATTGCGTTAAATGCGTTGCTGATGTGGCAGCAATTTATGGGCTAGGTGCTGTCAGTGCTAAATATCACTTTTGTGGTCTACGAAAGGCGTTGCGCAACGGGCGTGGTTCGTTGACATTGCGAATCGAGCGGCCCTATAGTTGAAGTGTAGCCTTTGCGCGCGGGATTCCTGCGCAAAGCTGCGATCGCCGCACCTCTCATCCCCCCGCCTGCCGGAAGCTCTCTGTTTGGAGGCCGACGTAGTGCCGGGCCACGTAACTGGCCATACACCGCGTCTCCCAAGGGGGACGTCGCGCAGACCCGGACGAGATGGGCTTCGATTCCCGAATCTTCCCGGGTAAAGCGTGAATTTTACGCACCGGTGAAGAAATCTGCAAGGTTCTGATGTTGGCCGCGCGCGAGCGTGACCATCTGGGACTCTGCAGGGCGGTAAGCGGAACCGCCGACCAAAGAATCCCGGAGCTGGCAGTTATGGCAGATGTCCTGAATCCTGAACAAGTCGAGAACAAACCTCTGAACACCGAAATGGAAATTCCTACGCTTGAAGCCGTGGCGGAACAGTCTGAGTCGTCCGTCGAAACCCTCCACACCCCGGAAGCCACTTCCGCAACCCCCGCAGAGTCTGCAGTTGAGGCGAGCAGTGAAACCGCTGCGCCCGCAGAGAATACCGAAAGAACCGAGCCAACCGAAATCACGGAAGACGTGGACTTTGGCAGCATGGAAGATTTTGCGGCTGCGCTCGAGTCGTTTGATCGTGAGCAGGCAGCAGAGGCTGCGGCGCAATCCTTTGACGACAGCACCATTGTGCCTGGAACCGTGATCAAGCTGACGGACAAGCATGTAGTGGTGGACGTGGGCATGAAGTCCGAAGGGCTGATTCCCCTAGAGCAGGTGCTGGACCACGCGGGCGAGCCGAAGCTGAAGGCCGGAGATGCGGTCGAAGTCGTCATTGAGCGGGAGGATCCCGAAGGCGGCTATGTCCTGAACTATGAGAAGGCTCTGCGTCATCGCGTGTGGGACACGATCGAGAAGGCTGCCAACGAGAAGACGCCGGTGACGGGAATGGTTCTGAGCCGGGTAAAGGGCGGCCTGACGGTGGACATCGGCATCAAGGCGTTCCTGCCCGGTTCGCAGATCGAGATTCGCCCGGTGCGGAACCTTGACGCATACATCGGCCAGTCGATTGAAGTCCGCGTGATCAAGCTGAACAAGAAGCGCGGCAACATCGTGATTTCCCGCAAGGAGATACTTGAGGAAGAGCAGAACGCGAAGCGCTCCGTGACGCTCGATCACCTGGAAGAGGGCAGCGTCCTGACGGGCACGGTGAAGAACCTGACCGATTACGGCGCCTTTGTGGACATGGGCGGCATTGACGGCCTGCTGCACATCACCGATATGTCGTGGGGACGGCTGACGCATCCGCGCGACCTGGTGAATGTGGGCGACGAAATTCAGGTGAAGGTGCTGAAGTTCGACAAGGACAAGCAGCGGGTTTCGCTTGGATTCAAGCAGTTGACGCCTGATCCGTGGCTGGATGCGGCGGAGCGCTACCCGATCGGGGCGCGTGTGAGGGGCCGCGTGCTGAGCGTGACCGACTACGGCGCATTTGTCGAGCTGGAGCAGGGCATTGAAGGCCTGGTGCATGTCTCGGAGATGACCTGGTCGAAGCGGATGAAGCATCCTACGAAGCTGGTGAAGCCGGGCGAAGAGGTGGAGACGGTGGTTCTGGCGGTGAATCCGGCAGACCGGCGCATCTCGCTGGGCATGAAGCAGCTGCAGGACAACCCGTGGGAACACCTGCTGGAGCGGTATCCCATCGATACCAACGTGGAAGGCCGCGTGCGCAACCTGACCGACTTCGGCGCGTTCATCGAGATCGAGGACGGTATTGACGGCCTGGTGCACGTGAGCAACCTGAGCTGGACCAAGCGCGTGAAGCATCCTTCCGAAGTGCTGAAGAAGGGCGAGAAGGTCAAGGCTGTGGTGCTGGGCGTGGAGCCGGAGAACCGGCGCCTGTCGCTGGGCATCAAGCAACTGCAGCCCGATGTCTGGGATACCTTCTTTGCGCAGCATCGCGTGGGCGATGTGGTTCACGGCAAGGTTCTGCGGACGGCGCAGTTCGGCGCGTTCGTGGAGATAGCCGAGGGTGTTGAAGGCTTGTGCCACATCTCCGAAGCAACCGACGAACACGGTACGCCGTTGAAGCTGAACCAGGACGATGAGCACGAGTTCAAGATCATCAAGATGAACCAGGAAGAGAAGAAGGTGGGGCTCAGCATCCGTGCGGTAGGTGAAGAAGGCAGCCGCGCCGATGTGGAAGCCTACAAGGCTCCGGTATCGAGCTCAACAACCACACTGGGCGAGATGATCAGCTGGAAGCGCGAGCAGTAAGCGCGACACGGCAAACCGATTCAAGGCGCCATCCCAAGCGGATGGCGCCTTTTTTTGTACGGAAGCGCGTTGCGTCCTATCGAATCTGGGCCTTTGTTTGTGCTGCGTGAAGGGCAAAAAGGCGCGAAGTCCTGAGCGAGGTAACCGGGTCTTCTGTCGGGTAGTACTCCATGGCCACGTATTTGTCGTAGTTGAGGGCCGCGAGCTTGCGGTAGATGTTGCCGTAGTCGATCTCGCCTGTGCCCGGTTCGTGCCGGCCGGGAACGTCGGCGATGTGCACCAGTCCGACCCATTCGATGTTGTTTTCGAGCTTTTCCAGCAGATTTCCGGCGGCGCGCTGCTCATGGTAGAAGTCGTACAAAACTTTTAGGTTGGGCCGTGCCGCCGTGCGAACAATTCTGAATCCATCGGCAACGGACGTGAGCCAGATGGTGGGGTTTTCCAGCGGGTCGATGGGCTCAATCACGATGCGGAGATTGTGTTTCGCCGCCAAGTCCGCGACGCGCTGCAGGTTGTCGACGGAGGCCTTGAACTGCACCTCAGGCGGCATGCCCGCGATGCGCGGGCCGGACAAGAGAATAATCTGAGGACATTCAAGCTCCAGTGCTACCGGAATGAGGGCGTTGCATTCGGCCAGCAGAGCATGGGTGGTGCGCGGGTCTGCGAATCCAGTTTTGATGCCGCTCATGGTGTCGCAAACCAATCCCAACGAGCGCATGTGCGCCTTCATCCGGTGCATGTCCTGCCGCGACCAAGCGCGATATTCGTTGACGAGTTGAACGCCCTGATAGCCGGCGGATGCGACCATCTCCATGCATTGCTCAACGGGGGTCTTGTGGTCCAGTGTCCACAGCATGACGGAGAAGCGAAATGGCCCTTGCGTGGGGGCTGGGACGAGATGTTTGTTCTGGAAAACGTGCATGGCCGCGAGGCCAGCCAACGACTGATGGAATTCCCGACGGTTCATTGATCCTCCATAGTGCGCAGAAAAGTTTGCTTCTGTCACCTTCGTTTGCTGCATCCATATTTACAGAAAAGCGGCGCGCGTTCCGCTTGTTTGGAGTATGAGCCCAACGCTGAGGCGCGAAAAGCCCACGGAGCAGATATTCGCCGTTGGAAGCCGAATTTTATGTCTGGAGGAAGCGTATGAAGCGATTCGCAGCGTCAGCGGGATGTTTCGTTCCGTAGCGGGCATACATGGAACAACCGGGTATCGTCGATTATTGTGTACTAGAGGTGGAACAGGCTTGCGCGAGCGTCTGTTGATACGGTTCAAGCCCTTTGGCAATCGGTTGGAAATCGCATCAGACAAGTGCTAGCATCGGCTCGGGTCGCAGGGTAAGAGAATGATTCGAGTGATCACCGTCGAACGGGAGTACGGGAGCCAGGGGGCGGAGTTTGCCTATCATCTGGCCAAGCATCTGGGGTGGCGCATTATTGACCACTGCCTGATTGAAGCAGTGGCCAAGGAGGCTGGGGTTTCGCAGAGCCTTGCGGAAAGCTGCGACGAGCGGCTGGATCCCTGGTACTACCGCTTCGGCAAGGCGTTCTGGCACGGTTCCATTGAGCAACTGCCAGCGCTGCCGGAGTCAGAAGTTTTTGACAGCGAGAGCATGGTGGACTTTGTGCGGGAGTATCTGCAGAAGGTCGCCGAAGAGGGGAACTGCGTGATTCTGGGGCGCGGAGCGGCGAGTATTCTGTCGCGCTCGCCGGGGGTGTTCCATGTGTTTGTGTACGCCACGCAATGGCGCAAGGTGCGGTGGTTCGATGAGCACTTTCCGGAGCATGCGAGCGATGCGGAGCGCGAGCTGGCGGCGCCGGACCGGCGGCGCGCAGCGTATGTGAAGCGCTACTTTGAGCAGGACTGGACCGACCGGCGGCTGTACCACATGATGATCAACTCCTGCATGGGGTTTGAGGCGATGATCCGGGCCACGATTGAAGGGGCGGGGCTGGGACAGCGGACGGAAAAGGTAGCCGGCTAACCATCGACGTACACGCAGCCCAGGTATTTTGCTGGTTCCGGCGTATGGCTCATTCCGCCTTTGATACGGTGCGTGATGTGTATGCGGGAAGCCGATTGCTGGCCATCTACCAGAACGGCACGACGCGCCGACCAGCTTGGCTCGACGCGGCTGATCACCGCCGTCAATCAAAGTATCGTGGACAACATGGACTACGAGCCCTTCGGCCAGCAGACGGCGGGAGGCTCGGCCACCACGCACAAGTTCACCGGCAAGCAGAGAGATGGCGAGGACGGGCTGGACTACTTCGGAGCGAGGTATTATTCGAGCAGCATGGGGCGGTTCATGTCGCCGGACTGGAGTTCGCGTCCGGAGGGCGTGCCCTACGCGCAGCTCGACAATCCGCAAAGCCTGAACCTCTACGGCTACGTGGGCAACGATCCGGTGGACAGAGTCGATCCCGACGGACACTTCATGACTCTCGCCGAAGAACGTGCGTCCTGGGGCGACTTGGGTGACGAGAGTGCGGTCTCGTCGCTCCTGCAGAGCCAATCAGATGCAGATCTGGCGGAAGTGCAAGCCGCGGTAGCAGCAAACCAGGATCAAGGAAAGGCCCATCAGGAGAGCGGTTCAGGTTGGACTTCTACGAGGCCGACGAGCGGTGACTATGTAATCGTCTCGGACTGGCCGACGGGGGCTGGAGGATTTCATCACACCGGTATCGCTGTCGATAGTGACAACACGCGCGGATTCTCTACAGCTAATTGGAAGATCCCTTGGTGGGAGCGATTGTTCTGGGCTCCAAAGGGCAGAATGGAGAACGATATACAGCATCACACCAAGAACGGTGAGGTCGCGCGGCATTCTTATTTGTATCATTCAATCACGGCCCGGCAGGCTGCTGCGATGCGGGCGGCAATCAATGCTCGAAGGACGAATCCCGGGAGATACAACCTATTGTTCAACAACTGTGCGCAAGCAGAAGAAGGCTTCCTCCACGCCGGTGGAGTATCAGGGATTCCCCACGGGGAGGTAAATATTCCATTCGTTCTACACGACGTCTTGTTGCTCGAAAGAGGTTCGCAATGAACCCGTTCATGCGAGACTGGGTGAATGGAATAGAGAGGAGCTGACGTATGAGATGGATTCCTGGAAGGAAATTTATTGGATTCATAGGTGGAGCGCTTGGTATGCTGCTTCTCGTGCCCGTTGCTTCTGCTGGTCGTCACAAGGACCACCCGTATAGATATTCCGTCTTGGATATGCCCGTTTCACTTGCGGTCGGAACTGTGCGGACGCCTGCTTTTCCTGTTGCCTCGCAGTGGTATTGGATCATGATTCAAGTGGAGAAGCCTCTTCCATTTGATCAGATGGTTTGCATGATGGAAGGGGCTTCCGGCATAGATCCGAAAGATTGCAGCAAGAATGATCCTCTGCTCCAAGCCGACTGGACTGTATGGGATGGTGACCACATCGTCGATCATGGATCGAGCACAACATGCAGCGGCGATATGTTCACAAACAAATTCATCTTCAAGACCATCGGGAGCTTCGCGGGTGAAGCTGGCAAGAAGTACGTGTTGGAGGTGAAATTTACCAAGGATGGCACTCCGTTGAACGTGGCGAATCCTCACCTGATAGTTATCAGGCAAGGAGAAGAATAGCGGCCGAGTGACCCCTCGTAATGCAAACTGGGGATGCGCCGTCCGAGCTCCGCACCCTCCCGAATACGAGAATCGTACTCGGTTTTGTGCGGAAAACTAGGTTCAGGGCGACGGGGCAGCAGAGCTTCGCGCGGACGTTTGCGTATGACAACATGAACCGCATCCTGAGCATGACGGACGGCGCGTCCAATCAGTCCTGCAAAGGGCTGAGCTGGATCATCGATGCCTGGGGCAACATGGTGGATCAAACAACCACGTCAGGAAGCTGCTACAATCTCTCTTCTTCGGCGGCGACCAACAACCGCCTAAACTCGTACACCTACGACGCTGCGGGCAACGTGACCTACGACGGCACGCACCATTACACCTATGACGCCGAAGGCCGGGTTCTGGAGGTAGACGGCGGCTCGACGGCCAGCTACGTGTACAACGAGAACGGCCAGCGCGTGAGGAAGAACACCGGGAGCACCTGGACAGAGTACTACTACGGCCCCGGCGGCAATGTGCAGAGCGAGTACAACGGCTCCTGGCCGGTGCAGTACGTCTACGCGGGCAGCCGGTTGCTGGCCATCTACCAGAACGGCACAACGGACTTTGTGCACGCCGACCAGCTTGGCTCGACGCGGCTGATCACCGCCGTCAATCAAAGTATCGTGGACAACATGGACTACGAGCCCTTCGGCCAGCAGACGGCGGGCGGCTCGGCCACCTCGCACAAGTTCACCGGCAAGCAGCGCGATGGCGAGGACGGGCTGGACTACTTCGGGGCGAGGTATTATTCGAGCAGCATGGGGCGGTTCATGACTCCTGACTGGAGTTCGCGTCCGGAGGGCGTGCCCTACGCGCAGCTCGACAATCCGCAAAGCCTGAACCTCTACGGCTACGTGGGCAACGATCCGCACCGAAATTCCGAACGCATCCCGCATTTGCCAGAGATTCTTACTGATTTCGAGGGATGTTGATGGGCCCGACAGCCTGGAAGTTACCGCTCACTCGGCCTTTGCGCCGCAGTTGCCGCAGTAGTGCGCTCCGGTGAGGATCATGGCGCCACAGCGCAAGCAGGCGCGGACGGCTCCGGCGGGGAGAAGCACGTTGGCAGAGGCCGCCGCCGTAGCAGCGGCCATGCTGGAGGCAGCGCTGATGCTGAAAGCGAAGTAAGTTGCAAGCGCCAGGTTGTACTGGCGGACGCGGCCGGGCATAAAGAAGCACTCGATAAAGCTGACCACGGTGGGGATGCCGGTCCAGAAGAAGACACAGTAGAGAATGCCGAGGCCGGGGCGGCGCAGATAGAAGTGGTGCGCGCCGAAGGTTCCGAGAAAGAGGGCGAGCAGGACGCCGACGACCTCGTCCTTTTGCCAGGCGGACATGTGCGCGTAGTAGAGCGCGCGCTGTTCGTCAGTCCATGCAGAGGCCGATGGCGGCAGGGCTGCGATCATGGCTTGCGACCTTTCTCCGCGGCGACGTCGCGTTGAGGCGATTGTGCCGCAGTCAGTAAGAGATACGCAATGGGCCGGGCGGTGGTTCCTTGAAGTTGCGGGGAGGCCGTACCAAGGGGGGCTTTAAGGCATTTCTCCATTTTCTGTGGAGTTTCCAGCAGCGTACAGGGTGGTTTTTTCTTAAGGAAAAAGCCACTTCAAGGCATTCTGTCCCCGCTACACCAACTGGAGAAATGCTTTAGGGTCAAAAAGCTTATGTATGGCTGGCCAAAGGAGGGACCGGCCCGTTATCTTATAGCCACCCATGCCCCGTCTTCCCATCTCGCGGAAGCGCTCCAGGCCGGTTCCGCTGGCAGCGGCAGCGGCTCCGGCTGCTGGTTTGCCCACCATACCTAGGCCGCGCCGCAGCCTGTTGACCGAGGAGCCACTGATTCTGCTGGGTCTGGCGTTGGTGGCAGCCTATATTGCGCGGGAGATTCTGATTCCGCTGTCGATAGCGCTGACGCTGAATTTCCTGCTGGCTCCGGCGGTGATCAAGCTGCAGCGGCTGCGGATCAACCGCATGATTGCAGTATTGCTGGTGGCGGTGATGGCCTTCTCCATGGTGGGAGGGGTGGGTTGGATTGTGGCGCGGCAGGTGATTGCGGTGGTGACCGACCTGCCCAACTATCGCAGCAATATCCATGACAAGCTGATGGCGCTGCATGCGCCGACGAACGGGCCTCTGGGCACGGCGGTCAACAGCATCCGGGAGATCGGCGCGGAGATTTCCAGCGAGACGCAACCGCCGCCGCCGCCCGCGCCAAAGCCGTTGCGCACACGGCGCGAACGGGAAGAGGCAAGGTTGCAGGCAGCGCAGCAGCCCGTGCCGGTGCGGGTGATTCCGCAGACGCAGACCAAGAGCCAGTACCTGAGCCAGTACGCGTGGCCGGTGTTGAAGCCACTGGGCGCGGTGGTGCTGGTGGTGATTTTTACGCTGTACATGCTGCTGAAGCGAGAGGACCTGCGCAACCGGCTGCTGCTGTTGGCGGGCATCGGACAGCTGAACCTGATGACGCAGGCGCTGAATGAGGCGGCGGCGCGCATCAGCCGCTACCTGATCCTGAACGTGCTGGTGAATGCCGGCTATGGGGTGATCTTCGGGGTGGGGTTGTATCTGCTGCACGTTCCGAATGCGACGCTGTGGGGCGCGCTGATGGGAATTCTGCGCATGGTTCCCTATGCGGGAACCATGATTGCGGGGTTGGCGCCGGTGGCCTTCACGCTGGCGGTGTTCAACGGCTGGTGGCATCCGCTGTGGGTGCTGCTTCTGTTTGCGGGCCTGGAGTTTGTGATTGCGAACTTTGTTGAGCCGCATGTGTACGGGAAGGGAGCGGGCATCTCGTCGTTTGCGCTGGTGCTGATGGCGGTGGTGTGGACGCTGCTGTGGGGCTGGCCGGGACTGATTGTGTCGACTCCGCTGACGGTGTGCCTGATTGTGATGGGGCGGCATATACCGCAGATGAAGTTCCTGTACATTCTGCTGGGCGACGACGCGGAACTGTCGCCGGAAGCGCATTTCTACGAACGTCTGCTGGCGATGGACCAGCCAGAGGCGCGGCGGATCGCGGAGAACTTCCTTGAGGGGCGCGACCTGGTGGAGCTGTATGACCAGGTGGTGATGCCGGCGCTGATTTTGAGCGAGCAGGACCGGCACAAGGGAGTGCTGGACGAGGTTCATGGGGCATGGATTTACCAAAGCTCAATTGAGCTGATCGCGGAGTTGAGCGATTACGAATCGCCGCATATAAAGCGGCCATGCGCGGACCAGCCGACACCGGACCGGGTTCGGCCCGTGGTGTGCATTCCGGCGGATGACCATGCGGATGAGATTGCGGGCACCATGTTCGCGCAGCTTCTGGAGCAGTGCGGGCACAAGACGCTGCTGCTGGGCGCGGCGGCGCTTACGCCGGAGATCATGACGCGGCTGGGCGAAGATACCGGCACGATTGTGTTCATCTCGGCGGTGCCTCCGTTTGCATTTGCGCAGGCTCGCAGGCTGTCGCAGACGCTTCGCGAGCACCTGCCGTCGAATCCGTTGATTGTGGGATTATGGGGCGGCACAGAGGACCCTGAGACGCTGCAGCCGCGCTTTGGGACGGCGGGTCCGGACAGCGTGGTGACAACGCTGGGAGCGGCGCTCTCGCAGGTGAGGCGGATGGAGAGCAAGGCTCCGCCACCGGCTCAGGAGGTAGCGACATGAATACGCTTTCGATCACGATACTCGGCTTCTTTTTTGGATTTTTCTTTGGCGCCGGGTGCGCACTGGCGGTGATGTATTCGATTTATACGGGCGGGTATCGGCGGGGCGTGCTGGACTCTCTGCGCGAGGAGCAGACGGACCGCTATCTGCGCTGGCTGCCGTGGGCGGAAAAGCAATTGCAAAAGGAAGCAGCCCGGCAGGCCTGAGCGTGACGGGCTGTGGGGCATGAGAGAGATCAGTGCTTCACTGCCACGAGCGCAGGAAGCACCGTGAGCGCGGTTTTAACCAATATCCAGACAATCCACCAGCCGAAGACGACGGCAGCGGCTTTGCCGCGTGAGACTTTAGCGATGATCGATATCCCGATTGTGGTGAGCACGAGCCCCCAGATCTCGAAGACGTCGATATGCATGCAGAGACTTCGGATCCACAGCGGGGTATCGGTGCTGAGGTAGTAGCCGATATTGCTGCCAACGGGATTATTCAGGAGAAACGACTCCGGCGCCAGGCCAGCCAGCAAGGCAATGATGGCGAGGAGAAATTTGATGTCGGCGACCATCCAGGAATAGAAGCTGACCGCAAAGACCTGCCCATATTTTGCTTTGCCGCCGAAGCCGAAGTTCACGGTGACCCAAAGCACCAACGCAATAATGGCGGTGAAGAGGAGTCCCAGCAGGGAAGAGGCATAGGTGGCGATCTCGGCGATTTTGACCTGCGCGGTCTTCATGGTCTCGCTCTGCGATGCGGCGGCGTTCTGTGCGGCCAGAGGGAGCTGGCGGATGCTGTTCTGAAAAACCTGCTCCCATCCGACCTTTTGCTGGATGGTGAAGCTATATGCCACGCTGAGCACGAGGAGAATGAGCAGCGGCCCCCAGAAGGTGGCCTTGCGGCGGATATCGTCAAAGGTTTTGCCGGGTGCGACAAAGACATTGAGGACGCGCTGGGTTTCAGTCAACGGCTCACTAGCCGGTATTGCCTGGGCGAGATCGTTCATGGAGGCTCCTGGAAACTTGGAGTTGGGACGACGGTTGCATGCTTGGCCAGGGGGCTGAGGCCGGAAACTTTCAGATGGGCCGGATTGTATCCCGATCAACCGATGAAATAAAAATCCCAAAGTTAATACGTGCAATGGAACCATTCGGTTCCGGGGGGGAATCCAGATGTCTACTTATCTTTCCTGGAGAATCTGGTAGGCTGAAGGGGCTCTGACGGGGTTTTGCAGGTCCTCATTATTATGCGTCTTTTTTCATCTGCCTTCGTTCTCTTTTTAGCCCTGGGGCTGGGTGCGCCGTTTTCAGCCGGGGCGACTCCTATTCGTCATCATGCACATCATTACAGGGTCAAGCACCATAGCCATCGCGCTGTTCACACGCATCGTGCGCGTCGGAGGCACTACCGGCGGAGGGCGAGTGTTCACCACGTGACGGCGCGGCGCAGCCGCATCGTCCCCTCGGGCTCAAATGCCGCGCGTGCATCGGTCAAGCGCCACAAAGAGATGTACAAATACGAGCACGGGCATAGGATTTCGGAGCACAGGGTACGACGGCGGGAAAGCGAGCATGCCGAGACCCAGGACCGGAATGTGGCGGAGACCATACCGCCGATTCCGATGCGGGATGGCCACCTGTATATGCCACCTCCGCTGCGTGGATCGCGGGCATCGCTGCTGCGACAGAACCGGCGCGACAAGGCCGAGGGATTGACGCGCATCCAGAACATGGCGCAGCTGAGTCAGATGCGGCGCGACGGCAAGCTGGTGCCCCTGCCGGTGGGCGCGCAACTGCGGGCAAATCCTAAGCTGCCGTGGAAACGCCGCTGCACGCGGCCGTGGACGGCGTCCTTTCTCGAAAATCTGGCACACGCGCACTACGTGCGCTTCCATCTCCCGATTGAGGTGAACTCGGCAGTGCGCACAGTGCGGTTCCAGCGGCATTTGCTGCGGATCAACGGCAATGCCGCTCCGGCGACCGGAGCGATTGCCTCGCCGCACGAGATGGGCGCCACGATCGACATCGGCAAGAAACGTATGTCGCTGTCAGAGATTGCGTGGATGCGCGCTTACCTGATGCCTCTGCAAGAGGAAGGAAAGATCGACGTGGAGGAAGAGTTTTATCAGGCCTGCTTCCACATCACGGTGTACAAGTCCTATATGCCCAGGGCCGAACACTCGCGGCGGCGGCCGGAGGCGCTGCTGGCGTCCGGAGTGCGATAGAGCCGAAAGGTGCGCCGTTCCATTCATGGGCCCGGGAATGCTTCCCGGGCCCTTTCATTTTTCCCCGGCGCACCTGGAAGCTTAGCGGGTGTTGTCCCCGTGCGGCTGTCTCCGGGGTTTTGCCGTTTTAGTGAAATACGCTGAGTTGGAATTTGGGATTCGAACGCGTGCCTGTGATGCGTATCGGCAGTTCGGTTCCCGCTCCATTCTTTGAGAAAAAGGGATTGACGGGAATAAGCAGCACGGACTTCCATCCGGTGACCATGTCTGAGACTTTGGCCTTCAGACGCGCAGTACCGGAGAAGTCGAGCTGATCGTTGCCGAGATTGTAGGAGCCGTGCATCGCCACGTTGGCGCCGGGCACGATGAAGCGCAGGTTCGGCAGTGTCACTTTTTCGTTTACGAGAGAGAAGTTCCCCTTTATCTGCGATCCGATGCCTGGAGTCTTGGTGGCGGCAGTATCGTTTTTTGCTTCTTCGGCTTTGCCCTGGCTGCGCAAGCTTACCTGGTCAATCTTCTGCTGGATTTTTGGATTGGTGAAGCGGGCGTCCTCAATCTGGAAAGCGCCCTTGAGACGCAGCTTGTCGATCACCGATTGCTTTCCGGGCGGGATATCCAGTTTGGCGTGCAATTGGATGCCGCCGCGCATGATTGGCGATCCTTTGACAGCCAGAGCCAGCATGTCTTGAATGCGTCCGTTGCCGACGGTGATATCCAAGGTGATGAGGTGGCCGTTATGGGGCACGTCGATCACTTTTCCCCGCGCGATGATGTTTGTATGCACGAGCGTGGCGTTCACCGGCTGAAGGAGAGTATCGCCGTTGGCGCCGTCGACGATGGCGTGGAAAGTGGTATGCAGCGGCAGGGGCTTGTCGCCCGTCGAGATGCTGAAGTCCGGGGTGTCGGTTTCGCCATCGACAACAATGTGGCTGAGCGTGCCCGAGTATCGCCCGGTCGAGGAAAGAGTGCCGCCGACGCCTGAGAAGGTGGCCAGTTTGGCATTCTTGAAGCTGTAGGTGCCGTTGAGAGGAGTATCGGCCGGGCTCTGCGTGTTGTACGGCCCGAATGATGCTGTGGAGTCAATGTAGCCGACCGGCTTTGGGTTCACCAGGATGGCGTGGAAGTGCATGGGCTTGCCCGCCCCAACCGAGGTGATGTGCAGATTGATAATTTCAAAATCCAGGGGGACAGCCCCGGGCTTTTTGGATTCAAGGATGAGCGCGGCGTGATCGACGTCAATCTGATCGACGAAGATCTGGATTTTGCCCGGCCTATTGCCTTTCAGGCTGGGAATGTTGCTGCGCTGCTCTTTGGGAGGCAGACGCATTTCGAGCCCGGAGACGCTGACCGTGTTGATGTGCATGGGGGTGCGCAACAGATCGAACCAGGAGGTATGGAAGCTGAACTTTTTAACGCGGATGAGGGGTTTGGGCGAATTGAGCGCATGAGGAAAAAGCTCGAGCCCGGTGCCCGTGACCTGAAAGCCGTGCATCGCGGAGACGCTGAATCCGGCCAGTTGCACGCGGCTGTCGTAGTTGGCCTGGAGGGTAGCGATCACGCGCTTGCGGAGAATAGACTCAGCGCGATGAAGGTAAATTGTGAGCACCATACCAACAGCCACGATGAGGACGAGCCCGATGCCCCCGGCCCACAAACCGGAAACGACCCAGAACGGCTTACGTCGCTTCGGAGTGGTCTCGAGCACGGTCCCTTCAGCCACGCACTTTCTTCTTTCCTGCATCGTTCGCGCGATTCCGATCCCCGCCGGTAAACGATCCGGTGGAATGCTGCCCGGCTACGCTTTCTGGATGCGGGCGCGACTGCCCGCGCTCGACGTTCTGCTTCAGCAGTTCGCGTTGCATGGGTTTGCTGCTTCCAAGATGGCGCGGGTCTTCCGGCTCAATATGCTGCACGGAAGCGGGATGCTCAGGCTTGCCTGGGGCGGGCTCGGGCTTGATGGCCGCGTCGTTGGCATGCGGGTCTTCGCGCCTGGATGCGACGCGCTGCGCCATAACTGCTCCTTGTGCCGACTCCAGTTTGGATGCGGGCACCCGGAAGAGGGCCGCATGGTCAGGATTTCGGCGCGAAGGCTTCGCGGAGACGCTTCCAGGTTTCGCCAAGGTCTTCGGGCAGGACGCGGGTTTCTCCCGTTACCGTCATAAAGTTGGTATCACCCAGCCAGCGCGGAAGCGCGTGCAGGTGCATGTGCTCGGCGACGCCGGCTCCGGCAGCCTTGCCAAGATTCATGCCAAGGTTCATGCCGTTCGGGCGGTAGGTGCGGCTATAGGCGCGCTCGGTGCGCTGGGCAAAGTCGATAAGCTCATGCGCCGCGGCAGACGGCAGCGAGGCCAGCGAGGCCTGGTGCTCGTAGGGCACGACCATAACGTGTCCGGAGTTGTAGGGGAAGCGATTGAGGCAGACAAACACATGCTCGCCTCGTATAACGATTCCGGCGGCGCGTTCGGCCTCGTCGCGCTGCATGCCCCGGGCGATGGCGTAATCGGCGGCGGCGATCATGTTGCAGAACAGGCAGCCCTTGTCACCGGGCCAAGCGCTTAGCTCGGTCGGCACGCCCTTGCGGGTTTCGCTTTCGTCGGTGACGTAGGAATAGCGCCACGGCGTCCAGAGATGTTCCATGCATGTACTTTAGCTGGTGAGGCGGCCGGTGAACAAAATATCGCAAAAGCAAAGGCAGGCTCGCGAGGAGTCTGCCTTTGTGAATGGCGTTTGTGAGTCGCCGGTTTAGCTGGTTGCGTTGGCGGTCAGCTTGGCGGCCTGCTCTTTGAGCGTCGCTGCCTTGTCCGTTGCCTCCCAGGTGAACTCCTTTTCGGAGCGTCCGAAGTGGCCGTAGGCCGCGGTCTGGCGGTAGATGGGGCGGCGTAGGTTCAGGCTCTCGATGATGCCCTTGGGGTTGAGCTGGAAGTTGGCGCGAACCAGTTCCTCGAGCTTGCTCTCATCGGTGGTTGCGGTCCCGAAGGTGTCAACCAGAACGCTGACCGGCTCGGCGACGCCAATGGCATAGGCGAGCTGGACTTCGCAGCGCTCGGCAAGGCCGGCAGCCACGATGTTCTTGGCGATGTAGCGCGCCATGTATGCAGCCGAGCGGTCAACCTTTGTCGGGTCCTTGCCGCTGAATGCGCCGCCGCCGTGACGGCCCATGCCACCGTAGGTGTCGACGATGATCTTGCGGCCGGTGAGTCCGCTGTCGCCCATGGGGCCGCCGACAACAAAGCGTCCGGTGGGGTTGATGTGGTACTTGGTGTTCTCGTCGAGCAGGTTGGCGGGCAGCACGTGCTGGATGACGTGCTTGAGGATGTCGGAGCGCAGCTCCTCATTGGAGACCGTTTCAGAGTGCTGTGAGGAGATGACTACGGCGTCGATACGAATGGGCTTGTGGGTTTTGGCGTCATACTCGACCGTGACCTGGCTCTTGCCGTCGGCGCGCAGGTAGGGCATCTGTCCGGTCTTGCGTACTTCGGTCAGGCGGCGGGTAAGGCGATGCGCAAAAGAGATGGCCGCGGGCATCAGCTCTTCGGTCTCGTTGCTGGCGTATCCGAACATCATGCCCTGGTCGCCGGCGCCGCCGGTGTCCACGCCCATGGCGATGTCGCCGGACTGCTTGTTGATGGACGAGATCACGGCACAGGTGTTGGAGTCGAAGCCATAGAGGGCATTGTCATAGCCGATGGCGGCGACCACGCCGCGGACCAGCGACTGGAAGTCGACATAGGCGCGCGTGGTGATTTCGCCGGCGATGACGACGAGTCCGGTGGCGAGCAGGGTTTCGCAGGCGACGCGGCTGTAGGGGTCCTGCTCGAGGCAGGCGTCAAGAACTGCGTCGGAGATCTGGTCGGCCATTTTGTCGGGATGGCCTTCGGTGACGGACTCCGAAGTAAACAAGAAACGTTCGCGATGAGACAAGTGAAGATTCCTCCGTGGCGCGCTGCCGCCGCTCTGAGTTTCGTTCGGCCCTGGATTTCGTTCGTAAGGAGATAACCGGGCGGGAACGGAGAGGCGGAAGGCCTACTGTGCCTTTCTTATGGTACTAAACCGCTTTGGAGGGGGCAAAGGCTTCGAGCCAAAGGGGAAAATGGCGCTGCCAGCGGTCGTTCAGAGGCTTTGAACGGGGGGGGGGATGAAAAGGGGGAGGATTTGGTTCAGTTGCGCAGGGGCTGGGCGACGGTGGAGGCGGTTACGGTGTTCTGCGGGGTGACGATCTGGGCGGACATTTTATCGCTCACGTAGTCCCATACAAACCAGCCGAGGGCAACCAGAATGACCAGCAATACGGCAACGCCTGCCCACTTGAGGCGCATGGCCGGGCGGTCGGTATCCAGCGGGCGATTTTTCTGTATGTTTTCCGCAAAGGCGATCCAACTGGCGTCATCGTACTTGAGCTGCCCGCTCTGCTGATAGGCGGTCATGAAGCGATCGATCCAGACCCTTTCGTCGAGGCCGACTACCCGTGCATAGCCGCGCACGATGCCTTTGTTGATGACTCCGCCGGGCAGGATGTCAAAGTGGTTGGTCTCAAGGGCGACCAAATGGCGATTACTGATTTTGGTCGCATCGGTGATGGCGTGAAGAGAGATTCCACGCGCTTCGCGCTCCTGACGCAACTCATGGCCGAACTCACTCATTTAACTACTGATCCTTGCCGATCCTCTCTGTTTTTCCGGGGGATCTCAGTAAACTGCCTGCTCAAAAGCAGCATCGGCGTATGCAAGAACCATAAAACTGTCCAGCGCGCAAGTCAAAAGGTAATGTGTCGATGCACCTTTCTTTTCAGCAGTCTGGTGGTATCTGTAGCAACAAAACTGGTGCAGTTGAGGAAAACCTGGGTTCTTTCCAGCGGCGCCGGGCAACGGGTGTCTTTTTGTTACACTTTTTAAGGCGGGACCTGGCTGCGGAACAATCTGCTCCAGCGCGCCGCTGCGCCATCCTGGCTCCGATGTAATTCCTGACTTTTCAATGAACAAGCTTGTCCTCGGCAACGTCCTGCACCGTCCCCTGCGCACCCTGATCAGCGTGGTTGCTGTTGCTATTGAGGTGGTAATGATCCTGTCGATCGTGGCCATCATGGTTGGCATGGTGAACAATGCCCGCAACGAGACCGGCGGTATCGGTGCGGACATTATTGTGCGTCCTCCGAATGCGAGTTTTATCAGCGCGGTGGGTGGTGCGCCGGTTCCAGCTAAGGTTGCCGATGTTCTGGCCAAGCTACCGCATGTGGCGGTGGCCGCGCCGGCGATTGCCAACTTCAACATGGCGGGCGGAGTTCAGACGATCTGGGGCATCGACTACAAGAGCTACAACGCGCTGCGTCCGTTTGTGTTTCTGAAAGGCGGTCCGTTTCAGGGCCCGAATGACGTAATGGTGGATGACCTTTATGCGCAGTCCGGGCCGAAAGGGCATGCGCACGCTGTAGGGTCAGAGATCAATCTGCTGAATCACGAATTCCGCATCTGCGGCATCGTGGAGCATGGCAAGGGCGGGCGCGTCTTTTTGCCCATCAAGACGCTGGGCGCGCTGATGGGTTCGCCGGACAACGCCTCGCTGTTCTACATCAAGAGCGACAACATCAAGAACCAAGGCCTGATCCGGCAGGAGATCAAGTCGACGGCGGGAATGCAGAACTATCAGGTGCAGACACTGCAGGAATGGATGTCGATGATGACGCCGGAGCACCTGCCTGGCTTCAACATTGCGCTGGATACGGTGATCACCATTGCCGTGATTGTGGGCTTCCTGGTGATCTTCCAGTCGCTGTACACGGCAGTCATGGAGCGGACGCGGGAGATCGGCATACTGAAGTCGCTGGGCGCGTCGAAGCTTTATATCCTGAACGTGATTTTGCGCGAGGCGCTGCTGGTCTCGATTGCCGGGATCATCCTGGGCATTCTTGGGACTGAAGTCATCAAGTTCGGGCTGAGTATCCACTTCCCGAAGTTTTCCTTCCTGCTGAGCTACATGTGGCGGGTGTATGCCGCGCTGATTGCGCTGGGCGGAGCGATGCTGGGCGCAATTTATCCGGCCTGGAAAGCAGCGCGGAAAGATCCCATCGACGCCCTAGCCTACGAGTGACTCGCCGTCACGGGCACACGCGGTGCTGCCGCACGGGCACACGCGGCTTCGCCGCCATCCTGATGCCGACTTTAACAGTCCCTCCCGTTGGTCGGGAACCAGGCATTTCAATATAAAAGTGCGGAGAGCTGCGTGCGAATTTATTTCTGCAGCGCTTCGGCGATAGCCTCTTCCGCCAGAGGCGCCATGATGGCGTAGCCCTTGGGCGTGGGGTGGACGCCGTCTTTCGAGAGTCCGGGAGCCATGCCGCCTTCGGCGTCAGTGAGGTGGCTGTAGTAGTCGAGGTAGACGTCGCCGTCTCGCTTGCAGAAATCCTTGAGCCACGTATTGAGAGTACGAATCTCGTCGGCGGGCTTGATGCCGGGGCGCCATGGATAGGCGATGGCGGGCAGGATGGACGCGATGACGACCTTGATGCCGCTGCGGTGGGCAATGTCCGCCATCGATACGAAGTTGTCTTCAATCATCTGCGGGGTGGAGGGGCCAGTGTTGCCCGCGATGTCATTGGTTCCGGCGAGAATGACGACGACCGAAGGCTGGAGGTGCACGACGTCCGGCTGGAAACGGACCAGCATTTGCGGGGTGGTCTGGCCGCTGATGCCGCGATTGAGGTAGGGCTTGCCGGGGAAGAAGTCCGCGCCGTGGCCCCAGGCGTCGGTGATGGAGTCTCCCATGAAGACGACGCGGTGCTCGTTGGGAGCCGGTGGCAGCAGAGCGGCATTGTCCGTGTGATAGCGGTCGAGCTGCGCCCAGTCGTCGAGCTGGGTCTGCATGTGGGCAATCTGCCGGCACTGTGCGGCTGCGTCGGCGGGGCAGGGAGCGGTTTGGGCTGCGAGAGGAAGAGCGCATAGCAGCGAGACGCAAAGGATCGCGGCAGATTTCATGAACAACAAGCCTCCGGTTGGAATTGAAAAGCAATTATAGGCAAACCGGGCGGGCGGTTATTCTCCGGTGAGGCCGATGGAGCGCATGAGTTCGAGCGCGTTGGTGCTTTCGGCGATGCCGGGCAGGAGCTTGTAGTCGAAGGAGAGCTTGCCGTTGGCGAAGGTGTCGCCGAAGTGGAAGTTCGCGGCGCGGCCTTCGAGCGTGGCGACGATGTCGGTAAGCGCAAGGTCGTGGGTGGTGACGATGCCGATGGCGCGCCTGCCGGCCAGCCCGCGCACGATGGACTCGGTGCCGACGCGGCGGTCATGCGAGTTGGTGCCGGAGAGCAACTCGTCCATGAGGAAGAGCACGGGGAGTTCTTTGGTGGTGAGGTCGTAGATTTGCTTGAGGCGGGTGATCTCGGCATAGAAGCGCGAGAGGCCGCCCTGGAGCGAGTCGAGCACGCAGATGGAAGCGGCCACCTGCAGCTCCGAGAGGACCATGCTGCGGGCGCGGACCGGGGCTCCGGCCTGTGCCAGCAGTGCATTCACGCCGACGCTACGCGTGAAGGTGCTTTTGCCGGCCATGTTGGGGCCGCTGATGATGATGAGCTGGAGGTTGACGTTGCCGGCCTCGCCGGGCGCGTGTCCGAGCCGGACGTTGTTGCCGACGGCGCGGCCGGTCACGAGCGGGTGGGCGAGATCTTCTGCTTCGAGATACGGAGGCGAGTCCGGTGGAAGCACGGCCATCTGGGGAAAGATGTAGCCGGGGTGTTCGCGCGAGAAGACGGCGAGCGAGAGCAGGGCCTCGGTAGCGGCGGCGGCGGCCATCCAGTTATGTACCGATGCCCCGTAGCGGCTGCGCCAGCTTGCTGCCGACCAGACCCACTGGCGGGTCCAGAAGACGAAAGGATCCGCGGCTTTGACCAGCACGTTATGGGCGGACATCAGGTTTTCGCGATGGCTATTGAGTTTGGCGATGGCTCGTGACGGTGGCGTGCCAGCGGCGCGCAACTGGGTCTGCAGCGCGATGAGTTTGGGCGAGGAGAAGGTCTCCTGCTCAATCGCGCGAAAGACGGCGGCGAGCAGAGGCAGCTCCTTGCCGGCGGCTTCGACTGCTTCCGCGGCTGCGTCAATTTGCTTGCGCGAGATGGCGTTGAGGGTGAGGTTGAGGGCGCTGATGCCGAGCGCAATACTGCCCCAGTGCCAGATGGGAAGCGCGTTGAGGTGGCTGAGCATCCATAGGAGAAGCGCGAGTATCCAGGCTGCGGCGAGGGCGATGTAGAGCAGCCGAAGAGGTCCCGGCGCGCTGGCGACTTGCTGGGAGGATTCGGCCCATGTGGTCAGCGCTTCCGGTGTTTGGGCATCGCCGGTCTGCACGTCTTCTCCGGTGAGTGCCATGTGCTCCTGGAAGTCGATGCGGGGGGCCAGTTCGCGAACGGCTTGCTGGCGCTGATGGATTTCCTGAATCGTGGCCGGGGCAAGCAGCCAGTCGGCAAGCTTCTTCTCGCCGGCGCTGGTGCGTGCGGTGCAGATCAGCTCGAAGAGGCCACCCTTGCCGAAGAGATCGAGGTCGCGGGCGTAGGGATGGGCGGCGTCAAAGAAGTGCTCGCCCTGACGGCCAGTCCCGGGCCAACGGCCTTCGAGCCGGTCGAGGCCGCGCTGGTAGAAGTTCTTACGCTGGCGGGTGATGCGCAGGCGGCGCAGGACATGCTCGTGCAGAACAAAGGAAAGAACGAAGGCCGCAAGAACCAAGCCCAGCCAGGGCAGTTGCGGGGGTGCGTACTTCATGAGCCATCCGCCCAGGATTGCGCCGGCAACAAAGAGGGCTATTTTGACGGCAATATAAAGGCGGTCGCCCTGAACGAGCGCCGCTTCGTCGCGGGCGATCACAGCCAGGCGCGCGCGGTATTCGGCCTCCGGGCCGGCGGTATTCGATTCAAATTGTGGCTCGACCTGAGCTTCGGTCTGTGTTTCAGACTGTGGCATGCGCGCCCCTCTTCTGCTTCATGATACAGAGAAGAGCGGTTGCGGCAGGACACATGCGCGATCCTGCCGCAACTCCCGTGTATTGCGAAATCGTTTAAAGTCAGCTTCCGGGCTAGTCGCCGAAAGCGGCGCAGGCGGAGGCTTCATCCGCGTGCAGGCTGGTGTATTTTGTGATCCCCACCATGGTGAAGACCTTCTGAAAATGCGGGCTTAGCCCGAAGGTCTGGATTGCCTGACTGTTCTTCCCGGCTGCGTACATCAATTGAATGATGAGCGCGATGCCGCTCGAATTGATGTACTCGACCTTCGAGAAGTCCAGTAGGATGCGTTTGGTTGTATCCGGGGAGATACCTTGATAGGTCCCTAGAATGGCCACTTCCGATGTACTGGTGATGTCACCCGTAAACCGCATCACCGTAATCTGCCCCCCCGAAGAGCTAACTTCTTCTAATTTCACCCGAGTCCCCGTGTCCTCCATGCCTTCTCCTTCAATCAATCAATCTTTCACTTTATCGACGAGTATTACGAGGCGAACGTAGCTTCCGCTCGGGGGAGAGCTGACCCACTCCGCCTTATCCACCAGCGACTGAATGAGAAACATCCCCATTCCGCGGCTGGGTTCCTCGCCGTGTATTTTTCTATCTATGTTGGGCGCATGCACCGAAGTGCCTGGGCCCGATCCTGCATCCAGAACCTTGACTTCCAAGCCGTCAGAATCCATGGAAAGAATAACGCCGACGGTCAGCGACTCATCCAGCTTGTTGCCGTGCTCCATTGCATTGATGCATGCTTCGGCGACGGCAGTTTTGAGGTCTTCGACGCGCTCTGAGGCGAAGCCCATGATCTTGGCGACGCTGGCTGCCGTGCTCATGGCCACTTTTTCGTAGCCGAGGCGTGATGGTAGGCGCAACTCGATGTTGCTGCTCATACTTATGCCGCTCACCCAGTCCTCCCTATGGCTTTCTTCTGACCACCAGAGCGGTCATATCGTCGCTCTGTGTTTCCTGAGTTGTAAAAGCATCCAAGGCTTGCCACAGCGAATCTAAAATAGCCTTTGGATCGTTGCTGTTGCAACTGCGAAATGTCTGGAGCAGTCGATCCTGACCAAATTCTTCTTCGCCGCGGAATACCTCGGTCATGCCGTCGGTATAAAAGAGGAGCTTGCTTTTCTCCCCCAAGGTGAACTTTTCTTCCTTGTACGTGGAGAAGGGAAGCATCCCTACCGGCGTGCCGCTAGCATGAATCATAACCGGGTTTTCGCTTCCGTTGACTATAAATCCGGGATTATGGCCGGCGTTGACCGCTTCGAGTACATGTTCCCGTGGGTTGAGGCGCAGGAACATAGCCGTCACGTATCGGCGGCGCGCCTGATCGCCTTCGTCAAAGTGCAACTTATTCAGGTGCGTGGCGATTTCCACCAGCGACATGCCGGAGGGGGCAATGGCCCGGAAGGCGGACCGGAAGGAGCTGCCGATGAGGGCCGAAGCCAGTCCCTTGCCGGCGACGTCGGCGACGACCAGCATAAGCTCGCCGTTTGGCAGGGGGTAGATATCCAGATAGTCCCCGCCAACCTCATAGCAGGTCTGGGAGCGGCTGGCGATGCTGTAGTGGGGGATATCGGGGATGGTCTGTGGCAGCAGGCTGCGTTGGATCTCGCGGGCAGCGTCCAGATCCGCCTTCACGCGTTCCATGTCCAGGGTTGTCTCGTGGTACCGGGCGTTTTCGACGGCAACGGCGGCCTGGATGGCGAGGTTCTCGAGAAAGTCCTGCTCGTAGAGCGAGAGCGGGGCGTTGTCGCGGGTGATGACCACCATCTCGGTTAGCTCGCAGCCGGTGTGGTCGAGCAGGGGGAAGCGGAAGCAGCCCTTGCCGGGATCGGAGGAAGGCGGTTGGAGCAGGAAGCGGGGCGGGATGTCTCCATAGGAGAACGGAAAGTTGGTGAAGAAGGCGCCAGCCATTTCCAGCTCACGAACGGTGATCTGCAGAACCGAGCGCAGGACGCGATCCAGCTCGATGGTGCTGTGAATTTTATGGCTGGTATCGAGCAGCGCCTGGAGCCGGGCGATCTGCTGTTGTAGCTGAAAATTATCCTCGTAATCCATCCATGGCTCCTTGCGGCGTTCCTGTTTCGGGGCGCTACTGGTGGGGAAGGCTAACAGCGTAAAGATACCATGCCGCATGGGGTAGCCACTGCTCGGTCCATCGCCAGTCGTCGTCCTTGCCGGTTACAGCATACCCCTGTTCGAAGGCGATGGAGTCCTCACTGTGGAAGCCGGCCGTAATGCCGTTGATGATGGCGCCGGGTGCGTTGGTGTACTCCCAGTAGCGGAAGAACATATAGGGCGCGTTGTTGTGCCCGCTTCCCATTAACATGCTGGTGTCAAAGGGATTGCGGCCGAGGATCCAGTGGAGCTGGTTCCAGGCGTAGTCCTCAAGCTGTGCGTGGAAGGCGGGATCGTCCGCAAAGAGCGGCGCAGCCATGCGGGCGGCGGCGGCGAGCGATGCCAGGCGAGCGTTCTCGCCCTGCCACCAGGGGGCGGCTTCTGTGTCGTGGGGGAGGAAAAAGGCGCTGCGAATCTGGCCGTCTCCCATGCGGACGAGCTGGCGGGCGTAGTCAAAGGGGTTGTTGACCTCGGAGGTGACGGCCAGCTCAAAGCGCAGGGAGCGCTTGACGGCGCTGCGTACCAGGCTCTGCTGCGAGGGCGATGCGATCTGGTTGTACTCGAGCAGGCTGACGACGGGCAGGCCAGCGTCGGACGGGTGGAAGAAGGGCCGGTGGCCGTTATTGGCGCGCCAGTAGCCGTGGTACTTGCCGAGCGAGGCGAGCCGGGCCATGAGGCTGTCGGCGCGGCGGTTGGCGGCGGCCAGGTATTCAGACTTGTGCGAGGCGCGGTAAAGCTCGGTGGCGGCCATGAGCGCGCAATAGTCGTCGAGGATGTTCTCCTTGTGGTCGTTGAGCAGCTCGGTGTTGTGATGGCTGAGAAAGTCGAAGGCTTCTTCCGCGGTGCGGAGGTATGTGGCGCGGGTAAAGTCGCCGTCGACGGGCATGGTGCTGGCCAAGGCTAGAGCGGCGATGGCCATGCCGCCTCCGGAGCGGAAGCCGACCTGATAGGCATAGGGGCCCTTGGCGGGCAGGATGGTTTCAGTGGACTGCGAGGTGCTGGTCTTGATGCGCGTGCGCCAGTTGGGATTGCCGATCTTGCGGTCTTTGGCAAGCTTTTGCGGGCCGGGCGCGGCAATGCTCTCAAAGAAGGAGCCGTGGGGGCGCTTCATGCGGACGAGAAAGTCAGCTCCAAAGAGTCCTTCATCGAGCAGGCGGCGCAGGTACTGGCTGAAGTTCTGGTCGTGGCGCGACTCCAGCACTTTGTAGCTCTTGAGCAGGCTCCAGGCGACGAGCGGAACCTGCTGGGGATTGAAGTAGGAAGTCAGGTTCTGATGCGAGAAGTGGATGCCGTAGTCGCCGGTTGCGTCGTACCAGCCGCCGTGGACATCCACATAGCCGGGGCCGTTGGGGACCTTGAGATGGCGGTCGACGCGGTTTATGAGGCCGCTGGCGCGCTGCCCTTTGAAGTAGTAAATGACGTTGGACAGCGTGGTGCGCTCGAGCAGGTCGTTCTCAATCTGGAAGGCGCAGGAGTGCGCGCTGCCCAGTGCGTCGCTGGTTTCCAGGGCATAGTGGCCGGGCTTTTTCCAGGCGGAAAAGTCGGCGATCCAGTACACGTTGCCGTGGGGCACGCGCCAGTTGTAGACGCTGCCGGCGAGTTTGGGTGTTCCGGTGAAGACGACCTTGCCGGTGGCCGTGTCGACGAGCGTGAACTTGCTGGGGTGATCCAGCGCTGTTCCCTGGAGGATGGCCTGCCTGGGGGCGGTGGTGTCGTAGCCGACCTGATCCACCAGAACGTGCAACTGGGCGAAGGAAGCCGGAGCGAGAAGAGCGGCAGCAAGGAGCGAGGCGATCAGTGTGCTGAATCGTTTGATTGCGATTCCTCCAGCGATTTGAGCTCGCGAGGATGATAAACCATTGGGATTGCCGAGCGCTGAATTTGCATTGCCAAAGAAAACTTTGCAGGAGCCGGGTTGAAGCTGGTATCAACGATATATGCGCCGACAGCCTGTCAGACCGAATCCCTCCCGTGAAAAGCAATGGAAACCAGAGTTTGGAAAGCTGCGGCGATGGCGAGGTTTGTGCGCCGCTGTGGTTTGTGTGTTGCTGCTCGGTTGCGTGCCTGCATTGTTTGCGGCCACGACAAAGCGTGAGCGGCCGCAGGTGATTGCGTATGTCTTTCCGCAGGAGACGCTGCTGAAGCCGGGCGACGTGGAGGTGCAGAAGCTGACACGCATCAACTACGCGTTTGCCAATATTAAAGACGGCAAGATCGTCGAGGGGTTCCCGAACGACGCAGCCAACTTTGCCACATTGAACGCGATGAAAAAGGAGAATCCATCGCTGACGATTCTGGTTTCGGTGGGCGGATGGCTTTGGTCGGGAAAATTTTCTGACACGATGCTGACCGAGCACAGCCGCAAGGTGTTCATCGACAGCGTGATTGCCTTCATCGAGAAGCATGATCTGGATGGGTTGGACATTGACTGGGAGTATCCGGCGCTGCCGGGCGCGACCAAACACTTTCGCCCGGAAGACACCAAAAACTATACGGCTGTGTTGCGGGAGCTGCAGGAGCGCTTCAACCAGGAAGAGAAGAAGCTGCACCGGCGGCTGTACCTATCCGTTGCCACGGGTGGAGAGCCCAATTTTCTGGCGCACACTGAAATGGACCAGGTACAGAAATACGTCGATACCGTGAACCTGATGTCGTATGACTATCACGAGCCGGGCGGAGGCTCTGCGACCGGGTTCAATGCGCCGCTGTATACCAATCCGAACGATCCGAAGCCGGTATCCGCGGATGCGTCGGTGCGCGCGTACGAGGCGGCGGGTGTGCCGGCGAGCAAGATCGTGCTGGGCGTGCCGTTCTACGGGCACGCGTGGGGTCACGTAGCGGATGTGAACCACGGGCTTTTCCAGCCGGGTAAGCCCGCGCCGAATACGTTCACGAAATATGGAAACATCGTGGCGACTCTGATTAATCCTCTGACGCCGGACAATGGGTATGTGCGGTACTGGGATCCGGTGTCGAAGGTTCCGTATCTGTACAACGCGGAGAAGCGAATCTTTATTTCCTATGATGACCCGGAGTCGATGGCGCTGAAGGCCCAGTACGCCGTGGACCACAAGCTGGGCGGGGTCATGTTCTGGGACTACTCCGGTGACCCGACCGGCATGCTGCTGGATACGATTGACGCAACGCTGTTCCACCAGCCGAAGGGCGCGGGGACGGACGGGGAGGCGCACTGATGGCAGAGGGCGCGGGGACAGCGGTGAGCATGCAGGAGCAAACGGCGCCTAAGCGCATTGCGTCGATCGACATCTTCCGCGGACTCACCATGGCGGTGATGATCTTTGTGAATGAACTGGACGGGGTGCGCGGCCTGCCGTGGTGGACCCACCACGCAAAGGCCAGCTGGAACGTGATGACCTATGTCGATATGGTCTATCCGTTCTTCCTGTTCATTATCGGGCTGGCGATTCCGCTTGCGATTCGCGCAAGACTGAAGAAGGACCCTTCAATGCCTGCCCTGTGGCGGCATGTGCTGCTGCGCTCGGCCAGCTTGATTGTGCTGGGACTGATTCTGGCCAACGCGAGCAAGATGGACACCGCCAGCTCAGGACTGAGTGGAAGCCTGTGGGGTCTGCTGGGGCTAATTGGCGGCGTGCTTTACTGGAACGTCTATCCCGAGTCGCAGCGCTTTCGTGGGGTGTTCAAGAGCCTGCGCATTGTTGGACTGCTGATGCTGGTGTTTGTGTATGCCATTTTCCGGCGGATTACGCCGGCGGGGCGCGTGGGCTGGATTGACGGCTCGTATCCTGAGATTCTGGGGCTGATCGGGTACACGTATCTGTCGGTCGCGATCCTTTACATTCCGACGCGGCGCTGGCTGTGGGCTCCGTTGGTGTGGTTTGTGGGTCTGGTGAGCCTGTGCGCAGTGGCGACGCTCCACTGGGTGAACTTCCCCAACACGCTGCCGCTCTATTATTGGCCCTTCAGTAATGGATCGTGGGCGTGCATGACGATGGCTGGGGTGGTCACTTCGGCGATTTTTCTTGGCGATCATCGCTGGAAGACGGCCAAGCAGCGGATGCAGCTGGCAGTGGTTTTCGCCGTTCTGAACTTGATCGCGGGATGGCTGCTGACGCCGCTGGGCATTTCCAAGATTCGCGCCACGCCGACGTGGTGCCTCTACAGCGTTGGCGCGGCGGTGCTGTGCTTTACGCTGCTCTACTGGATATGTGATGTGCAGAAGCGGACGGGCTGGGCGTTCATGGTGCGCTCGGCTGGGTCGAACACGCTGCTGACGTATCTGCTGCCGGATTTCTATGGGTTCATTATTGCGGTGTCCGGCGCACTGTATTTTGAAACGCACTTTGCTTATGGATTCCCAGGCGTAGTGAAGGCTGTGATCTTCACGCTGTTTATGCTGGCGGTCTCGACACTGCTGACGCGGTGGCGGTTGCGGATGCAGTTGTAAGCGGCGGGATGAAATCCTGGGAGGCGCGGGGGAGACAGTTGTGGGTCTTCTCCTGTATGTTGATTACGCTTGTTTTCTGAAGGTAAATCGATTGAGTTATTCAGGGTTCGACCTGTCTGGACGGAGTGCGGTGGTAATCGGAGGAACTTCCGGGCTGGGTAAGTCCATAGCGCTCGGTTTGGCCGCAGCCGGAGCGGATACCGTTGCCACGGGAAGACGGGTGGCGGAGGCCGGCGAGCTTGCCGATGCTATTGAGGCCATGGGACTCCGGTCGCTGCGCCGCACCGTGGATGTGTGCGACCGTGCCTCCGTTGAGGCGCTGTATGAGGACGTGCTGGCCAACCTGGGGCAGGTCGATATTCTGGTGAACGCCGCAGGCACCACGCTGCGCGTGCCCACGCTGGACTGCCGGGAAGAGGAGTGGCAGAAGATTCTGGACACCAACCTGACCGGGGTGCTGCGCGCGTGCCAGATCTTCGGGCGCGGGATGGTGAAGCGGGAGTACGGGCGCATTGTGAACATTGCGTCGCTGGCGACGTTTGTGGCGTTTCGCGATGTGGCGGCCTACGGAGTCAGCAAGGCGGGCGTTGGCGCACTGACTAAATCGCTGGCGGTGGAGCTTGCGCCGCACGGGGTGACGGTAAATGCAATTGCGCCGGGAATTTTTCCTACGGCGATGAACCGTGAGCTGGTGTACAACACCGAGCGCGGCCGCGAAGAGTTGATGCGGACGCCGATGGGGCGGTTTGGGAATCCGGACGAGGTTGCCGGGGCAGCGGTCTATTTTGCTTCCGATGCGGCCTCGTTTGTGACAGGGACGGTTCTTGCCGTAGACGGCGGATACATGGCGAGCGGAGTGAACCAGTAAACAAGTTTTGGCAGATACAGATCAGCAAATACAGAAAAGGCAAACACGATGACGAACACACGATGGATGCGAATGAGCAACGTGAAGGCGGCCTGGACAGCGGTGCTTGTGGCGGGCATTCTGCTTGCGCTGGGCGCGCCCGCAGCCCGGAGCCAGACGAAGTATCCGTACCAAAACCCCAAGCTTTCTCCGGAGAAGCGAGCGGCTGATCTGGTTTCGCGCATGACGCTGGAAGAGAAGGTATCGCAGACGATGAACAGCTCGGCTGCGATTCCGCGGCTCGGTGTACCGGCCTATAACTGGTGGAGCGAGGGTTTGCACGGCATTGCGCGCTCGGGCTATGCGACGGTGTTTCCGCAGGCCATCGGCAACGCGGCGACGTGGGATGCTCCGATGGTGCACCGGATGGCGACGGTGATCTCAACCGAAGCGCGCGCCAAGTACAACTGGGCCATCCGCCACAACATTCACAGCATCTACTTCGGTCTTACCATCTGGTCGCCGAACATCAATATTTTCCGCGATCCGCGCTGGGGGCGCGGGCAGGAGACGTACGGCGAAGACCCGTTCCTGACCAGCCAGATGGGGGTGGCGTTCGTGAAGGGCCTGCAGGGTGACAATCCGCACTACCTGAAGACGATTGCCACGTCGAAGCATTTTGCGGTGCACAGCGGCCCGGAGCCGATTCGTCACAGGTTCAACGTCAATCCTTCTCCCTATGATCTGGAGGACACATATCTGCCCGCGTTCCGCGCAACGGTGGTGCAGGGGCATGTGGACTCCCTGATGTGCTCCTATAACGCGGTGGACGGCATACCGGCCTGCGGCAACACCATGCTGCTGAAGCAGACACTGCGCAAGGACTGGGGCTTCAACGGCTATGTGACCTCAGACTGCGGCGCGATCTACGACTTCTACTGGACCAAAGGCCACCGCTATTCGCCGGATGCGGCGCATGCTTCGGCCACGGCCATGATGGCCGGGACGGACACCAACTGCGGCACATCCTACAAGTCACTGGTGAAGGCGGTGAAGGAAGGGCTGATTCCAGTGAGCGCGCTGAACCGGGCGGTGGAGCGTCTGTTCACGGCGCGTTTCCGGCTGGGGATGTTTGATCCGGCGAGCATGAATCCTTATGCGCGTATTCCGATGAGCGAGGATGACTCGCCTGCGCACCGCGCGCTGGCATTGGAGATGGCGCGGAAGTCGATGGTGCTGCTGAAGAACGAGGGCGGGATTCTGCCGCTGAAGCAGGGCGAGCAGCGCACAATTGCCGTGGTGGGGCCGAATGCGGCTTCGCTGGCGGCGCTCGAAGGCAACTACAACGCGATTCCTTCGCACCCGGTGTATCCGATTGACGGTATGCGCGCGGAGTTTGGCAGCGCGCACATCCTGTATGCGCAGGGCTCACCCTATGCGGCAGAGCTGCCTGTGCCCATGCCGGAGACAGCATTCCATCCATCGAAGGGGTCAAAGCTGGAGGGTCTTAAGGGCGAGTATTTTGCGTCGTCCGCGATGACGGGCAAGCCGGTTCTGACGCGAATTGACCACCAGATCAACTTTGACTGGGATGCGGCGAAGCCTGTGCCGGGTGTGCCGATGAAGAGCTTTGGCGTGCGCTGGACGGGGACGATCCAGATGCCAGCGCCGGGAGACTATCCGATTCGGATTTCGCTGACAGGCTGCTATCCGTGCAACGACATCGAGACCTATAAGGTTTTTGTGGACGGGAAAGAGGTCGCGCACTATTCGCCGGGTCAGGCGGCAGAGAACCGTCCGAGCGGAACGCCGTCATTCACTTTGCACTTCGCTGACACGAAACCGCATGCGTTTCGACTGGACTACGCGCACCACTCGCCGCTGTTTGGCGCGGGGATCACGCTGGGCTGGATGCCTCCCGCAGAGGTGGAGCGTGAGCAGGCCGTGGCTATTGCAAAAAAGGCGGATGTGGTGGTTGCGTTTATGGGACTTTCGCCAAGGCTGGAAGGCGAAGAGATGCCCATTCACGTAGATGGCTTCGACGGCGGCGATCGAACGAAGATTAAGCTGCCAGACGTGCAGCGCCAACTGCTGGAAGCGCTGGGCGCGACGGGCAAGCCGCTGGTGGTGGTGCTGCTGAACGGCAGCGCGGTGGCGGTGGACTGGGCGGCGCAGCATGCGAACGCGATCCTGGAGGCGTGGTATCCGGGCGAGGTGGGCGGCACGGCGATTGCCGAGACGCTGGATGGCAAGAACAATCCGGGCGGACGGCTGCCTGTGACCTTCTATAAGTCCATCCAGCAGGTTCCGCCGTTTACGGACTACTCGATGAAGGGCCGGACATACCGCTACTTCCATGGTGAACCGCTGTATCCGTTCGGGTATGGCCTGAGCTACACGAAGTTCGCCTTCAGCAAATTGAAGCTGTCGACGGATTCGGTTACGGCAGGCGATGATCTGGGAGTGGATGCGGAGGTTCGCAACACGGGCAAGCGCGCCGGCGACGAGGTGGTGGAGCTGTATCTGACGCCACCGCAGACGCAGCCGGCTCCCATTCGGGAGTTGGAAGGCTTTACGCGGATTCATTTGCTTCCTGGCCAGACGCAAAGGGTGCACTTCACGCTGCATCCAAGGCAGTTGAGCGTGGTGGACGCGCAGGGCAATCGCAGCATGCAGGCGGGCAAGTACCAGGTGTATGTGGGCGGATCACAGCCTGCTGCTGGCGCCGGTGTGGAGCATGCATTCTCGATTACGGGCAGCAAGCCGCTGCCGCGTTGAGGGAATGCGCGCGCGTTGGCTGAAGCCTTTGCTGGCGGTGGCGCTTGCGCTGCAGTGCGCCACCGTATGCGCCGAAGACGGAAGCGCGGGATGGCTGCGCTATGCTCCGCTGGCCAATGCGCAGCCCTACCGTTCGCTGCCTGCGGCGGTGGTTCCTCTGGACCACTCGCCGGTGGTGGAGAGTGCGGCACATGAGCTGTCGCGCGGACTGGGCCGGATGCTGGGGCATCCAGTGCTGGAAGGCGCGGCTTTCTCGGGACGGCCAGAATTTGTAATCGGGACAGTTGCAGAAGTGAAGGCGCGGTTTCCGCAATGGAAGCCCGCCGCCCGGCTAAAGGCCGAAGGCTTCGCCATTGCCACGGTGCAGGACCACGGCCATACAGACTGGGTGATTGCCGGGGCGGATGCGCGCGGTGCACTGTATGGGACGTTCCATCTTTTGCAGCAAGTGGCGGAGGAGAAGGATCCGGCGTCGTTTGCGACGGTGAGCTCGCCTGCCGAGCAGGTGCGCTGGGTGGATGAGTGGGACAACCTGAATGGAAGCATTGAGCGCGGCTACGCAGGGCGCTCGATTTTTTTTGCAAACGGCGATGTGCGGGCCGATCTGACAAGGGCGGGCAAGTACGCGCGTCTGCTGGCGTCGGTGGGCATCAACGGCTGCACAGTGAACAACGTAAATGCCAACGTGCGCATGCTGACGCCGCAGATGATTTCGCAACTGGCGCGCATTGCGGATGCGTTTCGCCCGTGGGGCGTGCGGCTGGCGATTTCGGTGGCTCTGAGCAGCCCGAAGGCGATTGGCGGGCTGGACACCTTCGATCCGAAGAACCCGAAGGTGATTGCGTGGTGGAACAAGACAGTCGATGCCATCTACGCGCAGATTCCTGATTTTGCCGGATTTGTGGTGAAGGCGGATTCAGAGGGGCAGCCGGGGCCGTCGAAGTATGGACGAACGCCGGCGGATGCGGCCAACATGCTGGCGCGGGCGCTGAAGCCGCATGGTGGCGTGCTGCTGTACCGGGCTTTCGTCTACAACCACCATCTTGACTGGCGTGATCTGAAAGCGGACCGGGCGCGCGCGGCGTATGACATCTTCCATCCACTGGATGGCAAGTTCGACGACAACGTCATTATTCAGATCAAGTACGGGCCGATTGATTTTCAGGTGCGCGAGCCGGCGTCTCCTCTGTTTGCGGGGCTGCGGCATACGAATGAGGCGATGGAGCTGGAGATTACGCAGGAGTATACGGGGCAGCAGCGGCAGCTTGTGTATCTGGTGCCGCTGTGGAAGCACATTCTCGACTTCGACATGCGTGCCGGAGGCCGGTATACGCCGGTGAAGCAGATTGTCGAGGGACGGTCGTTCGACCGGCCGCTGGGCGGGTTTGCCGGGGTGGCGAATGTGGGGCTGGATGCAAACTGGATGGGGCATCCGCTGGCCATGGCCAACTTGTACGGATTCGGGCGGCTGGCGTGGAACCCGGACCTGATGGCGTCGGCCATTGCCGGGGACTGGACACGGCTGACGTTCGGGAATAATCCGCATGTGGTGAGCACGATTGATGCAATGCTGCTATCGTCCTGGCACATTTACGAGCAGTACACCGGGCCGCTGGGGCTGGGAACGCTGACGAATATTCTGGGCCCTCACTATGGGCCTGATCCGCAGTCAGCGGAGCACAACGGCTGGGGACAGTGGATTCGCGCGGGCCACGAAGGCGTGGGCATGGACCGGACGGAGGCTACGGGAACGGGCTACATCGGGCAGTATCCGCCGGCGGTGGCGCGGCGGTATGAGTCGCTGGAGACGTGTCCGGACCATCTGCTGCTCTTTATGCATCATGTGCCGTACACGTACCGGCTGCACGCTGGGCCGACGGTGATTCAGTATCTATACAACGCGCACTATGCGGGCGCCGAGGGCGCGGCGAATTATGTGGCCGAGTGGAACTCGCTCAAGGGGCGGATAGATAACCAGCGCTACGAGCACGTGCTGCGGCTGCTGACCTACCAGGCCCAGGAAGCGGTGGTCTGGCGGGATGCCATTAATGACTGGTTCCATGCGCAGTCGGGCATTGCCGATGCCGAGGGGCGCGTGGGCTTTTATCCCAATCGCATAGAGGCCGAGTTGATGCATCTAAACGGGTATGTGCCGGTGACGGCCACGCCGTGGGAGACGGCCTCGGGGGGCAAGGCCGTGGCCTGCAAGGACCGGACGGCGTGCTCGGTCTCAACGAAGCTTACACGTCCGGCGGGAAGCTATACAATCGCGGTACAGTATTTCGACTTTCAGCACGGAGTTTCGGCCTATACTCTATTGCTGAACGACAAAATCATTGCGACGTGGAAGGCCGAGGATACGCTACCCGGCGGGAGCATCAGCGGAGATACTTCCACGCGCTTCACGATTTCGCATGTTGCACTTCATCCCGGAGATGTGTTGAAGGTAGAGGGACGCCCGAACGGCGGCGAGCCCGCACCGATTGATTATGTTGAAATTACTTCCACATCTTTCAAGTAACGGGTAGGAGTATATGAAGATTACAAGCGCATCCGTGAACCTGTGTTCACCGGGACGCAATTTTGTCACCTTGAAAATTGAGACCGATGAGGGCATTTACGGCCTGGGCGACGGCACTCTGAACGGACGTGAGCTGCCCGTTGTCAGCTATCTGGTTGAATATGTGATTCCTTGCCTGATTGGGCGGGATCCGTTTGATACGGAAGACATCTGGCAGTATTTGTACCGCGGAGCCTACTGGCGGCGGGGTCCCGTGACGATGGCGGCGATCTCGGCAGTCGACGTGGCGCTGTGGGACATCAAGGGCAAGGCGCTTAACACTCCGGTCTACAACCTGCTGGGGGGCAAGAGCCGCGACAGCGTGGTGGTGTATGCCCACGCGAACGGTCAGGACCTGGAGCAGACGGTCGAGTCGGTGGCGAAGCAGATCGATGAGGGTTACCTCGCGGTGCGGGCGCAGAGCGGTATTCCCGGGCTGGCTTCCACCTACGGTGTGCCGCATGGCAACCAGAAGTATGAACCGGCGCAGAAGGGTCTTCCGGTGGAGAACATCTGGTCCACGGAAAAGTACATGCGGCATGCTCCCCTGCTGTTTGCCAAGCTGCGCGACCGGTTCGGCGACGATGTGCATCTGCTGCATGACTGCCACCACCGACTGACGCCGATTGAGGCAGCGCGGCTGGGCCGGGACCTGGAGCCTTATCGCCTGTTCTGGATGGAAGATCCTGTGCCTGCCGAGCAGCAGGAGGGCTACCGCCGGATTCGCGAGCACACCACGACACCGATTGCAACGGGCGAGGTCTTCAACACGGTGTGGGACGCGGAGCAACTGATTCGCAACCAGTGGATTGACTACCTGCGCATGTCGATTGCGCACGGGGGCGGCATTACCCACATGAAGAAGGCCGCCGATTTCGCGGATATGTACAGTGTCCGGATCGGTTGCCACGGCGCAACGGACCTTTCTCCGGTCACGATGGCCGCGGCGCTGCACTTCGGGGTGGCGGTGCACAACGCGGCCATTCAGGAGCACATGCCGCACACGGCCGAGACGGACGAGGTTTTTCCGCACCATTATTCGTTCAAGAACGGTTACATGCACCCGGGCGATGCTCCGGGGCTGGGCGTGGATCTGAACGAAGATCTGGCGGCCAAGCACCCTTACCAGCGAGCGTATCTACCCGTTAACCGCAAGCTCGACGGGACTTTATTCGACTGGTAACACTCTGCATGCTGCGCGGAACTCCCCGCTAGGGTACGATAAAAAGTTCGCCTGAGGGGTGCCGCAATGATTATTGGAGTCCCGAAAGAAGTTAAAGACCATGAGAGCCGGGTGGGCATTACGCCCGCCGGTATCAAAGCGCTTACCGACGTCGGCCACACGGTGCTGGTGGAGACGCATGCCGGTGACCTCTCGGCGCTTACCGATGACGAGTATCAGAGTGCCGGAGCCGAGATCGTCGGCTCCGCGAACAACGTGTGGGCCAATGCCGACATGGTGATCAAGGTCAAGGAGCCGGTAGAGAAGGAGTACGGCTACTTCCGCGAAGGGCTGGTGCTGTTTACCTATTTGCACCTGGCACCGCTCCCGGAGCTGACCGACCAACTGCTCGCGAAGAAAGTAACGGGCATCGCATACGAGACGATCCGCAATCGCGCGGGGATGCTTCCGCTGCTGATGCCCATGTCCGAGGTTGCGGGGCGCATGTCCGTGCAGGTAGGGGCGGCCTATCTTGAAAAGGAGCGCGGCGGACGCGGTGTGTTGCTGGGCGGGGTGCCGGGCGTGCCTCCGGCGGACGTATGCATTATTGGCGGCGGCATTGTGGGCACGAACGCTGCGAAGATTGCCGTAGGCATGGGCGCGAAGGTCACGATAGTGGACCTGGATCTGAACCGCCTGCGCGAACTGGACGATATCTTCAACGGCAGGCTCTATACGCTGGCTTCAAATTCCTACAACTTGAGCCACGCAGTGCGCGACGCGGACCTGGTGATCGGCGGCGTGCTGATTCCTGGCGCTTCGGCTCCAAAGATCGTAACGCGGGAGATGGTTTCCCGCATGAAGAAGGGTGCGGTGATTGTGGATGTGGCGATCGATCAAGGCGGCTGCGTGGAGACGGCGCACCCCACCACGCACAGCGACCCGTCCTTTGAGGTGGACGGCGTGGTGCACTACTGCGTGACCAACATGCCGGCAGCGGTGCCGAACACCTCGACGCTGGCGCTGACCAATGCGACGTTTCCTTACGTGCTCAAGCTGGCACAGCACGGGGCCAAGGAAGCCATTTTGCGCGACGAGGAGATTTGCAGCGGGGTGAATGCGTACGATGGCATCCTGACCTGCAAACCGGTGGCGGTCTCGCAGCAGAAGCCGTGGAAGCCGGTGCGCGAGCTGCTGGCATAAGAAAAGGGCACGGCAGATGTCGCGCCCTTCACCCTTTGGGCTATAGACAATCGACTACGGCTGGACCGTGATGGGATGCTCCAGGCGGAAGGTCAGTGTGCTCTCAGATGGGATCACAATTTCCTTGTTGCCGGTAAGTCCTGCGCCTGCGGTGCCAGCGCCAGCGCCAGCGAGTCCGCCGATGAGAGCGCCCTTGCCGCCGCCTGCGAGGCCACCGATGAGAGCGCCCAGACCGGCGCCGCCGCCGATGAATCCGACTGAGCGTTTGCCCTTACCCTTCTCGGCGCGTTCCAGCGAGGTGGTGGCAAGCTGGTAGGTGGCGCCATGGGAGCGAACGGTATCCAAGCGAAGCTCCAGCAATGCTCCACCCTTGAAGTGACCGAGCGACTTGGCATCGACTACGGTGCCCGTAACCGGAGCGCCCGCGGGAATTGCCGTGACGCCGTTGACTACGATCGGTGACGCCAGAGTGGCTCCGAAGGGGTCGCCGGTCTGGCTGATGCGGGAGCCGAGCGCCTGCCGGAGGCTAACCGTAATATGGGTGCCTGTGGGCACGACCAACGACGGCGGCGGCGGCGCAGGAGTCGGCGCCTGCGACGCGCGCGAGGAAGTCCGAGCCGGCGCCGTGGCGTAATTCGACGATGGAGAGGAAGAGGAGCTTGCCTGGTTAGGTCCCGCCTGGTCGGGTGGAGGTGGCGGCGCCGCATTCTGCGACGTGGTGGACTGATCCGTGCCGTTGGGCTGCTGGTTCTGCTTGTGGCATCCACTGGCAAGCAGCAGTCCTGCCAGTGCTATGGGGAGAGTGGATTTCAGGATACGAGTCAATTTCATAGAGGACACCATAATGCCATATTGTCATGCGATGTGGGATGAGTGCGCAAACCCGGCGGCCTATAATCTTCGGGCAGGAGAAGAATTTGGCGGAATCGAAGCATCGGCGGGCGACGGTGATATTTCTGGGCCTGGGCACGCTGTTCATGGTGTTGCTGCTGGTGGTGCTGAACGCCTTTAAGCTGAATTTTCTGGAACCGCACGATCTTGTTCAGATTCAGCTATTTACTGCTCTCTCGGTGCTGGTTTTCCTGCTGCTGGTGGTGCTGCTGGTACTGCTGTTCCGGAACATTCTGAAGCATCTGGCCGATCAGAGGAGCCGGGCGCTGGGTTCGCGGCTGCGATCGCGCATGTTGATTGGGGCGCTGCTGATTTCCTGCGCTCCTGCACTATTTATGGTGCTATTCAGCTACTGGCTGCTCAACCGTTCCATTGACCGCTGGTTTACGCAGCCAGTGTCTGAGTTGCGGGAAAACTCCACGCGGATAGCGCTCGATCTGGCGAATTATGTGTCGTTGAATGCTCGTGCGGAGGCTGCGTCGCTTGCCAGTGCGGAAGATTTTATGCACAGTTTCCAGGCCTCGGATGTTTCATCGATGCTGGCAGAGATCCGCACGCACCGCACCACGCTGCAGGGCGGCTTTACGGTTGTCTACCGGGACGGCGCGCCACTGACGCAGTATCAGCTGCCGACACCCACGCAACCGGTGACCGTACGTCCCTGGCTCAATGATGGGGCGGACACTGCGCCTTTGCCGCTGGAGCCGCTCCCAGCCACGGTTCTGCGGGAGGCTTTGCGAAGCGACGAGCCGATTCTTACCGTTAACGGCACGCAATATGCCCTGGGCGACGCCGCGCTCCCGGGCGGAGGTCTGGTGGTGATGGGGCTTCCCCTGCCTGCTGGTTTAAGCGCGACGGCCCTGCAAATCCGTACGGAGGCCAACCAGTACTGGGCGCTTTATCGTGAGCGACGCAGCATACGAACGACGTATCTGTTGCTGTTGCTGCTGCTTACGGTGCTGGTGTTCTTTTCCAGCAGCTGGCTGGCGCTGTATCTTTCCAAGCAGATTACGCGCCCGGTTGAGGCACTGGCCGACGCCATGGACCAGATTGGCGAAGGCCGTTACGGAACACGCATAACGGTGAACGCGACAGCAGAGCTGGGCGAGGTGATTCGCAGCTTTAACCATATGGCGGGCGACCTGGAGCAGAGCCGCGCACTGGCGGAGACCTCAGAAGCACAGCTTTCGGCGGCCAACTCGAGCCTGGAAGCACGCCGCAAGGAACTGGAGACGGTGCTGGAGACGATTCCCAGCAGTGTGGTGACGCTGGACCATGAGGGCAGGATATTGCAGGCGAACCGTGCCTTCCTGCGGCTGGCGGGGGCACCCCGTTACAGCACGCTAAGCGGGCTGCCGCTGGATTCAATTTTTCCGCCAGAGATTTCCGCCGAGCTTGCGCTGCTGGAACGGCGCGCGCAACGCATGGGCATCGCGGCGACCGAGATCGAGATGCCGAACGGGAGCCAGGCGCTGCATTTGAGCGCAACTATTGCGCTGCTGGAGCTGGGCGACGACCGTCATGGATCGATTCTTGTGATTGAAGACATTACCGAGTTCCTGCGCGCGCAACGGCAAGTGGCCTGGAAGCAGGTGGCGCAGCGCGTGGCGCATGAGATCAAGAATCCGCTGACGCCCATTTTGCTGTCCGCAGAACGAATCCGGCGGCACATGGACAACAGCCGGCCGGAATCGCCGGGCATTATCCGCCGCTGTACGGAGGTGATTCTGTCCTCGGTCGAGTCGATGCGCGAGCTGGTGGACCAGTTTGCGGCGCTGGCGGAGTTTCCCGCCGCGCGGCCCAAGCCTACGAATCTGAACACCATCGTCGCGGGGGCGCTGATGTTGTTTCACGGCCGATTGCAAGGAGTCCGCATTGAAAAACACCTTGCGGAAGACCTGCCGCCGGTCATGGTGGATCCGCAGGCCATGCAGCGCGCCCTCGCGAATCTGATCGACAACGCCGCAGAGGCCATGCAGTCCAGCCTTTTGCGTGTGCTCTCCATTGAGACCGGGGTGAGCGAGAACCGGGCCATGGCAGAAGTGGTGCTTTCCGACACCGGGCACGGTCTTACGGACGAGATGCGCGAACGGTTGTTCCTGCCGTATGTCTCCACCAAGCAGCGCGGCACCGGACTGGGCCTGTCGATCGCAGCCAAGATTGTTCAGGAGCACCACGGGGCGATTCGTGCGGAGGTGAACTCGCCGGCAGGCGCGCGCTTCATTATCGAACTGCCGTTTGCGAGCAACGACCATAAGTCTGCCGAGGTGTCAGGCGAGGGGGAGAGTTCAGAGCAGGAGGCGGAGTCGGCCTGATGGACCATATCCTGGTGGTGGATGACGAAGCGGACATCCGCGAGTCGCTGGAAGGCATTCTGCGCGAAGAAGGATACGCCGTAACCAGCACGCCCAGCGGAGAAGAAGCGATGGTGTTGCTGCGCGACGCTCCCTATGACGTGCTGCTGCTGGATATCTTTTTGCCGGACCGGGACGGTCTGGACGTGCTGCACGACATTGGCGAGCTGGCGACGGAGAATCGTCCCGAGGTGATCATTGTTTCCGGCCACGCGACCATTGAGACGGCGGTGAAGGCGACGAAGCTGGGCGCGTTCGATTTCCTGGAAAAGCCGCTTTCGCTGGAACGGACGCTGATTGTGGTTAAGAACGCGGTCGAGGCGCGGCGGCTGCTGAATGAAAATCTGGAGTACAAGCGGCAGCTTGCGCTGGAGACGACTGTGACCGGCGAGAGCGTTCCGGCGAAGGCCATCCGGCAGCAGATCAAGCTGATGGCGCCCACCAATGGACGCGTGCTCATCTACGGCGAGTCCGGCTCAGGCAAGGAGCTGATTGCGCGTGCCATACACGCGGAAAGTCCGCGCCGCGACCGCGTGTTTGTGGAGCTGAACTGCGCGGCCATTCCTGAGGACTTTATTGAGAGTGAGCTGTTCGGCTACCGCAACAGCGCGATTCCGGGCGGGCCACAGGAGAAGCGCGGCACGTTCGAGCGGGCAGACGGCGGAACGCTTTTTCTGAACGAAGTGGGCGATATGAGTCTGAAGACACAGGCCAAGGTTCTGCGCGCTCTGGATGAGCAGAACTTTGTGCCGGTCGGAGCGGCACAGCCGATCAGCGTGGACGTGCGCGTGATTGCTGCGACGAACAAGAATCTGGAAGAGGAGACCGCGAAGGGAAATTTTCGCGAGGACCTGTTCTACCGGCTGAACGTGATGCCGTTTTTCGTTCCGCCGCTGCGCGAGCGCAAGGAGGACATCAAGCTGCTTACGCGCGACCTGCTACGTGCGTTTGGCCGTGAGTACGGGCGGCCGCGCATTGAGATATCCGACGACGCGCTGGAGCTGCTGAAGCAGTATCCGTGGCCGGGGAATGTGCGTGAGCTGAAAAATGTGCTGGAGCGGGTGATCATTTTAAATCCGCAGGCGAACCGGATTGAGCGCCGTCACCTGCCCATGCTGGTGCACCGCCGGCGGGAGAAGCAGCGCGAAAACTTTACCACGCTGCAGGAAGCGCGCGAAGCCTATGAACGCGAGTACATTCTGAAGAAGATTGACGAGTGCCACGGAAACATGAGCCGTGCGGCGGAGTCGCTGGGGTTGGAGCGCAGCCACCTTTACCGCAAGATGCGCGCACTGGGCATCCATGTGCGCGAGTAGGCCGCGACGGGCAACCCGTCCCGGCTGAAACAGAATCCCAAAGAGTAGATATCCTGCGGCGCGTGGAGTATCGGCGAGCCGTACAAAGTGTCCCCAGTTCTTTGTGGCTGGGGCATTTTGCTGTTACTCTTCCTGGTCCTGTTTGGGGCCCATGTCTTTGGGGCCCATGTCCTCAAGTTGCCGCCGCCAGTCGAGCGACTCGACAAAGCCGCGCGATTCACGCCAGTTATCCTTCACGATGACATGCAGTTCGAGGAAGACTTTGTTTCCGAGCAGCGACTCAATCTCCTTGCGTGCGCTGGTGCCGATGGCTTTGAGCTTGCTGCCGCCTTTGCCGATCAGGATGGCCTTCTGGCCGGAGCGCTCGCAATATATGACGGCAGCGATGTGCGTAACGGGCTTTTTCGCGTCCGGTTCCGGCTCTTCAAACCGTTCGATGACGACGGCGGAGGCGTAGGGGACCTCTTCGCCAGTTTCGACGAGGATGCGCTCACGGATAAGCTCGGCGACCAGGAAGCGCTCGGGCTGGTCGGTGAACTGGTCTTTCGGGAAGTAGCGCTCGCCGGTGGGCAGCACGTCGATGAGCTTCTTCATCAGGGCTTCCAGCCCATCGCGTTTGCGGGCGGAGATGGGGATGACCTCGGCAAAGTTATAGAGCGACGCGAGCTTCTGAATAAGTGGCAGGAGCCTGGAGCGCTCGATCAGGTCAATCTTGTTGATGAGCAGGAAGACCGGGCAGTCGAGTTTGCGCAGCAGCTCAAAGACGAAGGCGTCTTCACTCACGTGGCGATTTTGTTTTAGAGCGGCGGGAGCGTCTGGATCGGGCAGGTCTGGTTCCGGAAGGTCCAGCCGCCGCGTCGCGTCCACAATCAGCAGCACAGCGTCGCGCGTCTCCAGAGCGTCGTAGACCTCCTGCATCATGCGTTTGTCGAGCGAGGTGCCTGGCTTGTGCACGCCGGGCGTGTCGACAAAAACAATCTGAGCGGCGGGATGCCTGCCTTTGACGGCGGGAACTTCCAGAATGCCGTGGATGCGGTTGCGCGTGGTCTGCGGCTTGGCCGTGACGATGGCCACCTTTTCGCCTACGAGCGCGTTGATGAGCGTAGATTTCCCCGCGTTGGGGCGCCCGATGATGGATACAAATCCTGACCGCAATTTCAATCTCCTTGTTCTTCTGTGGCGATGCGGCTGATGCGAAGCCGCTCGATGCGCCGGTCTGTTGAGGCGAGTATCTCAAAGCGGATGCCGTATTGTTCAATGACCTCGCCGGCCTGGGGAATGCGGCCCACGACTTCGCTGACCAGCCCAGCCACGGTGGTAGCGTCGAAGTCTTCGGGAAGTGCGGCCTCCATGTTTAGAAGGTCGTCGAGCCTGTCCACCTCAAGATTGCCGGGCACCAGCCAGGAGTCGTCCGCCTGGTGCGTTACGGCTTCCGTTTCGTGCGTCTCATGTTCGTCGCTGATGGCGCCGACGATTTCCTCGATCAGATCTTCAATGGTCACGAGTCCCGCCACGCCGCCGTATTCGTCGATCACGATGACCATGTGCTGCTTCTTGCGCTGCATTTCGCGCAGCAGCTCGTTGACTTTCTTGGTTTCCGGGACAAAGATCGCTGTGCGCTGAATGGCCGCCACGGTCTGCGTTCGTGCGTCCTCGTCGCGGATGCGCAGCAGGTCGTGGGCGAACGCGATGCCGGTGATGTGATCGAGTGTGCCCTGGTAGACGGGCACGCGTGAGAAGGGCTGATGTTCCAGCATTTGGAGGAAAGTTTCGAGGGTCGTTGAACCAGGTACAGCGAATATTTCCGGCCGTGGCGTCATGACCTCGCGCACCACCTTGTCCCCGAACTCAACGGCCGAGCGCACCAGCTCGCGATCGCTTTCCTCCAGAATGCCCTCTTCCTCGCCGGCCTCGATGAGCGCATCGACGGCTTCCTGGGTTGTCTCTTCCTGGGTGTGCGGAGCCGATTCCGCCAGCGCGGCAATGGAGAGCAGAAACCCCAGAAAGAGCGTTACCGGCGTCATGAGGTAGACGAGCACGCGGAGCAGACCGCGCAGCCGCACAATCCAAAGGCCGCGGGTGCGGGTGAAGAACACATAGGGAAGGATCTGGTTACAAACGAGAATCAGAAGCACTCCGCACAGCACAGCCTGCGCGATTTCCGCCGGGGTGGCGTTGCCGGTGGAACTGCTGCGGTAGAAGAGCAGCATGCCGAAGAGCAGCGTGATGCAGACCAGCGAGAGTTGGGCAAGAATTGTTGCTGAGAGCCGGACATGCTCGCGGCTCAACCCCAGGCGGGGCTCCACGCGCTGCTCCCAGGCGTCGATATTTTCCTCGAACTCACGCGCCAGGAACTTGCCCATCTCGTAGTAGAGACGATCCACGTAGGAGGCCAGGGTGTAGACGGCCAGCAGAATAACAATTACTACTTCCGCGGCAATCCTCATAGCTTTCGGCTCCGTGTTGCTCTGTGTTTGGCAACGGGCACGGGCTTTGTGACCCGTGCGATCAGGCTTTGCTTAAGCCCCAGTTGTTTGCGCAGCGCGTCTTCCTTGCGTGCCATCGTGCCATGGTCGATTTCATGGTCGTATCCGGCCAGGTGCAGAACTCCGTGCAGCATCAGGATACGTAGCTCCGTGTCCAGAGTGTGTTCGCGCAGCGCGGCCTCGCGTGCGGCGGTTTCAACGGAGATGGCGAGGTCGCCAGCCATGCGAGAGCGGCCATGGTCTTCACCCGCCGGGAAGGACAGCACATCAGTGGCTTTGTCCCTGCCCAGGAAGTCACGATTGAGGCGGCGGATTTCGGCATCGTCCGTGAGCAGTACTGTGACCGAGCCGGTAAGCCGGGCAGCGTGGACGGCTTCGGCGAGGAACGACTGAAGCCCGCGCTTGGTAAACGCGGAGCGCGGAAACTTCTCGCGTATGGCAGGCTCGACCAGGATCATGGCAAAAGCAAAGGAGGGCGCGACGGCCCTCCTCTCAATCGTATAGCAGATGTAACGGTCTATTGGGGTTTGGGAGATGTCCGGCCCTCTTCTTCAGGCATTTGCAGTGGTAATTCGGGCTGCACGCGGCCAAAGTTGTCGTAGGCCTGAATGATGCGCTGGACCAGGTGATGACGGACGACGTCACCGCTCTCAAAGTGCACAAAGCCGATGCCATCCACGCCTTCGAGCACGCTCGCGGCCTCGATCAGCCCCGATTTGCGCGGGTTGGGCAGGTCGATCTGGGTCACGTCGCCGGTGATGACCGCCTTGGCGTTGTTGCCCAGGCGCGTCAGGAACATCTTCATCTGTTCGCTGGTTGTGTTCTGGGCCTCGTCCATGATGACGAAGGCATCGTTAAGGGTGCGCCCGCGCATGAAGGCGAGGGGAGCGATTTCGATCACGTTCTTTTCGAGCATGCGGTCCACGCGTTCCGGTTCCAGCAGGTCGTAGAGCGCGTCGTACAGCGGGCGAAGGTAGGGATCCACCTTCTCCTGCAGGCTGCCGGGCAAAAAGCCCAGGCGCTCGCCGGCTTCAACGGCCGGACGCACCAGAATGATTCGGCTGACCTTTTTGGCGAGCAGAGCGGCGGAGGCCATGGCGACAGCCAGATACGTCTTTCCGGTACCGGCCGGGCCGATGCCGAAGACCATGTCGAGGTTTTCAATGGCCTCGACATAGCGCTGCTGGTTGAGCGAGCGCGGCTGCACCATGCGCTTGATGCCGGTGGAGCGCTGCTTGCCGGTTTCGGCCAGCGACCGCAGCGAGATGGAGGGATCTGACACGACCAGCCGCAGCATGCCGTGGAGTTCGCCGTTCCCAAGGTTTACTCCCGCTCGTCGAAGTGCTTCGTAGTCCGCGAAGATGCGCTCCACGCGCGCAATACTCTCCGCCGGACCTGCAACCACCACCGCGTCCTGTTTCATATCAATGCGCACATGGAGCATGTCCTCCATGAGCCTCAGGTTTTCATCGCGAGTCCCGAACAGGGGCTCAAGATTCGGCGAGATGTCGAGCGCTTTTGTACTCAAGCTAAGGAATAACCTCCGCGGCGGCCCGCGCACGGGCTACCTGTGAATTGGATGTAGATGGAAGAGGAAAGTGGCGGCCATGCAATTCCCGTGACAGCCTGGCTGCTGCTGTACCTCCGGGTCCCGCGACTGCGGCAAAGGGTGACGATGCGCTCAGAGTAGCCCCAGTCTGGCGGTGCGTCAATGCCTGAATTGCGAAAAGATTTGCGCGCCAGTATCCATTGGGGAACCGGACAGCCTGCGGGAGGCGTCGGGCGCGGCCTGCGCTCGCTTCAGCAAGTCTCTCTATTTCCTGCCGGGGAAAGCCTCGGTTCGTAGCAGCGCCGCGTTGTCCCGGTTCACCGATGCGGCCCGGTACACGCTGCTCATAAATTCACGAATGGCCGCCGAGGGCGATGTGCGCTGCGCACTTCGCTGTAGTGCAGGAAGAACTCTTTCATCGGGTCGCTGTAGAACGCCCTGATGGCTGGATGTCGGCTTTGCTGAGACTCTCGAGTCCGGGACAAGGGAATGGCATAGGTGCTGAGTCCGCGCGGCGTGACGTGGAGCGTGTCGGCGGTGTCCTTCCATTCGTCCCACACCAGGCTGGGCCAGAGAGTTTCAGCAGCGGGCTTGCGGTTATCTCCCTGAAATTGCTACAGAAACAATAACCCCCTCCTGCCGGGACCGGCACGTGGCCTGCCCGGACAGGAGGGGAGCAAATAAAACGGCTCATCGGTGCTTGATGAAGCCGCCGGTGTGCAGCTCCGCCATGGCCTGGCGCAGCTCCTCCTGGGTGTTCATCACGATGGGTCCGTACCACGCGACCGGCTCTTCGATGGGACGACCCGATACCAGCAGGAAGCGAATGCCTTCCGGTCCGGCCTGCACGGTGATCTCGTCCCCGCGGTCGAAGAGAACCAGCGAGTGGTTGCGCGACTCGTAGACCAGCTTCGCATTCGGGTCCGCCGCCTGCTCGGTGAGTACCGCCTGCGGGTTCGACGCGTCGCGGAACGTGCCCGAGCCCGCGAAGACATAGGCAAACGCGTTGCGTTCAATTTCGACCTTCAGCCGCTTCCGTTTGCCCGGCGCGACCGAGATGTCGAGGTAGCTGGGATCGGCTGCAACACCTTCCACCGGGCCGCGATTGCCCCAGAACTCGCCGCTGATGATGCGCACGTGGGTGCCATCGTCATCGGTGACCTCGGGGATCGCGCTGGATGGAATGTCCTGGTAGCGCGGGTCGGTCATCTTAAGGCGCGAGGGCAGGTTGGCCCACAACTGGAAGCCGTGCATGCGTCCCTGCTCATCGCCGCGCGGCATCTCCTGGTGCAGAATGCCGCTGCCCGCCGTCATCCACTGCACGTCGCCAGAGGTCATTTTGCCCTTGTTGCCCAGACTGTCGCCGTGCTCGACAGACCCGGCAAGAACGTAGGTGATCGTCTCAATCCCGCGGTGCGGGTGCCACGGGAATCCGGCCAGGTAGTCCTCCGGCTTCTCGTTGCGGAAGTCATCGAACAACAGGAAGGGATCGAACTCCTTCGTTTTGCCGAAGCCGAAGGCGCGCTGGAGCTTGACGCCGGCACCTTCAAGGGTGGGTTTGGTTTCAAGAATCTGCTTGACTGCACGCAGTGACATGGTGTGTTTCCCTTCTGCCGCCGGAGGGCGTATGCCCTCTAATGGATGCGATGCGGCGGCGAATGATTCGGTCTTGCCGATGGTTCAGGCCTTTACGAACTGGACGTCGAGCGTGATGGTGATCTCTTCGCCGACCAGAACGCCGCCCGTCTCAAGCGCGGTGTTCCAGACCAGGCCGAAGTCCTTGCGGTTGATCTTTGTTGTGGCCGAAAGGCCGATGCGGGTGTTGCCCCACGGGTCCTTGCCCGGCGCGCTGGGGCCCTCGACAGTAAAGGCGGCCTTGCGGGTGACGCCGTGGATCGACAGCTCACCGTCGATGGTCAGCTCTCCGTCCGCGGTACTGGTGACGTGCGTGGACTTGAAGCCGAGCGTGGGGAAGGTCTCCACGTCGAAGAAGTCGGCGCTCTTGAGGTGGCCGTCGCGCTGCGCATCGCGGGTGTTTACGGATGCGGCGTCTATGGTCGCCTCAATGCTCGACTTGGTGATGTCGGCTTCGTCGAGCGTCAGGACGCCGGCGATGCCGGTGAATTGGCCCTTCACGTTGGAGATCATCATATGCTTCACCTTGAACTCGGCGACGGAGTGTACGGGGTCGATGTTCCAGGTGGTGACGGCGGTTGTGCTCATGGTGTTTTGCTCCTTTTGGACTATAAGATGTCGGTATATAAGATGCGTGGTGACGATATTCGTTTCAACAAATATATAATCTAAAAATCAGCTTGCCTGGCTCCGGCTCTGCTGTAGGAGTTCGGTCAGCGCCTTCAGGCGGCTGCGGCCGAGGTGCCCGAGCTGTTTGCGGTGCGTATCCTGAACGGGTTCGTCCAGCCGGGCCAGCAAATCCAGGCCTTCCCTGGTGATGCGTGCCAGCACAACCCGGCGGTCCTTGCTCTCCCGCCAGCGCTCGATCAGGGTGCGCTTCTCCAAACGGTCCAGCAGGCGGGTAATATCCGGGTCGCGGGTGATCATGCGGTTTCCGATCTCGCCGCAGGGCAGGCCGTCCGGCGCGCCGCGCAGGATGCGGAGGACATTGTATTGATTTGACGAGAGCTCCTCGGCCTTGAGCACTTGTGTCAGGTGGCGGGAGAGCATGTCCGTGGTGCGGAAAAGCTCAATATAAACGACTTCTTCGGGGCAGGGGTGCGGTTTGGTGCGTGGCGCGGGAGGCTCGTAATTGGGTGCGATTTTCATTCGAGTTAACGATATTCGTTATAACGATTTTAGTCAAGTGTGTATGTCGCCCGGTAGTCGGTAGCCCAAGGGGAACAGCCGATGGCCAATTGCGGGTCGGTGGCGTTTGCAGTGTGGGGCAGGGTTGCCGCTGAAAATCCAAGATGCTGATTCTGATGTAGTTACCTTCGCTTCGGCGCTAAGATATGCCAATGCAAGGGGTTAGTCGTATGATCCTGCAGCGTAAAGGGTTACGGGTACAGCAGCCAATAGCCGGTAGCCAGTAGCGAAAAGGGATTAGGGATTAGCCATTCGGGATTGCTCAACAGCCAAGGGCGGGGAGCCGTGGCTGCTGCTGCTGTTGGTTGTGAGCTGCTGTTGGTTGCGGGCGGAATATTCCGGGTGTGCGGGTGGTTCGGTAGTTTTGTATAAATTATTGATTCTATTGGGTGGGAGGTTTTGCGGTTTAAGGTTAAGTTGTTGATTTCGTTGGTGAATTGCGGAAGATATTGATTCTGAACGAAGTCGGCTGCGGTTGGCGGTAAGACTTTGATTTTGTTGAAGGATGTCGTAAGTTCTTTGCTTGAAAGAAGTTGCGGGTACCGTCCGGCGGGGTGGATCGGCTCGGGTTGGGGGATGGGTGCGGGCATTTTGCGGCTCCGGTGCAACGGAAAAAGGCCGCGCCCTGGTGTTGCAGGGGCAGCCCTAAAATTTTTGCTTCTCTTTCTATTATAGCGAATTGGAATAATTCAGATGCATTTCTAAGTTGCTGTTGGGATGCGAGTTAGAAGATTTATGGCTTGACAGGGGTTTGGGCCAGGGAGCTGCCAGTTAGTGAAGCGGTCAGTTAAACGGCAATAATGTGCGGCTCTTCGAGCCGGACTGGGTTTTGGGTGGGTCGTTTCGCCTGACGGCTCCACTGCGGCCTGCGGCAGCGAGGTGCGCTCCTGCGGAGCGGACTCTTTTCACTGGCCTAAAGGCCAGTGCTTCCACCGGGCCTCGCTGGCGCGAGGCGAATGGTTGGGTGATTGATCCCATGTCTCTGCGAGACATGGGGCACCCGGCGGGCGGCTGGCGCGGTGCATGCTTCTTTAGTTCGCGGCGGCCCGTTGGTGATTCAACGCGAGGAGCCGGGCCAGAATCTCCTGTTTGGGCAGGTCCGGCGGCCAGCCGTAGGCGGCAAAAACGGCTTCATCGAGGGTGCGATGGGCGTTGGACAGCCACTCGGGGCGCTGGTTATAGAGGTTGGTCAGGGTTCTGGTTCTCAGGTCATCCTCTGAGGCTCCGGGCGGATTCAGCCATGCATCGCGCAGGCGGACGAGCTCACGGGCGGCGTCGGCGATGGCTTTCACGCGGGCGTCCTGATCTTCGTGGGGTTCAGTTCCGGGCGGCCACGGGAAGGGGAAGGTGTCGAAGGTGGTGTCGGAATTGTATGAAGGATCATTTCCCTTGCCGATCCAAGAACAAGTCGCAATCGTCCAAGCTTCGTGGATCGATGACTGCAAAACACCAAAAAAGTAGTCGTCCTGGCGCGCAATGACGTGCAGCTTATGGTCGGGAATTACGTCCTTGTCTACCCATGCGAAAATGCGGTGTTTAGCGACTTCAGGTGTCGCTATATATCGGCTCAGGCTTGTTGCCGCTCTTCGTAGCCCCGGTCTCGACTCACCATGAATCCACCACCTTTCTTTCGTTCTCTTCCGCCTATTCCCGTCACGCAGAGGCTTCACTTGTTTCTTCACATACTCGAAAGGCCATTCATATAGCGCTGCTTCGGATTCGGGCATGTTCACGCCGAAGTCGATAATCCAGCCGCCCCGGTCTCTCCCGGTGAGATCCTGACCACCAACGCGTCTCTTTACAACATCACTGTTAGGACAACCATTCGGATTCAGCGGTCTTGAAAGCATTTTGCGTGCTTCTTCGGCGCTGATGTCGAATGGTCCGGCTTTCATCATTCCCAGGAAACAAAGCCCCTCGTTTTCCTTCAATCGAATGGCGTTTGCAACGTTGGACTCGGCAGTGAGATCGGCGTGAATCTGTTCGACATTTGCGCCGTCCAACTCGCGCCGGGACTCGGAGCCGTCATCGAAGCCAATCATGGAGACGCGCACCGCCGCGCCATCAAGCGCCCAGGGACGATCACTCCATGCCATGAAGATGTCGCCTGAAGTCTTGATCCGTTCAAGGACCGGACGGTTGCCCACCATGCTAATTGAGTTAGTTGCAAGCAGCCCGGCACGTTTCGCCCTCCCGGCCTCGATTTGATCGCGGGCCTTTTCAAACCAGTAAGTGACGAGATCGGCTCCGCCGGGAACCCGACCTTCATAGAGGCCACGAAGGTCTTCCACATATTTGTGATTCAGCTCGCTGCGCATCTTCTTATCCCCCAGGAAGGGCGGGTTGCCGATGATGAAGTCGGCTTTGGGCCATTCGGGTTCGTAGGGATTGCCGTCGGTGTCGTAGCGGAGAATGGCGTCGGCGTGTTCGATGTTGGCGAGCTTCTGTAGGATGGGTTCGCGATCCTCGACGACATTATGCTCGTGTCTCCACTGGAGGAAGCCGATCCACACGACAATCGAAGCCAGCTCGTGGGCATAGAACTCAGTCTCAATGCCGTAAAGCTGCCGGGGCGAGACAATGTTCGGTACGACCAGCGAGATACCCTGCTCGGCGGCGAACTTGCTTGCCTCCAGCCATAGGTCTGACATGCGGCGCAGGGCGACGTAGAGGAAGTTGCCGGAGCCGCAGGCGGGGTCGAGGATGCGTATCGATGTAAGTTCGTCGATCCAGGCAGCGAGGAGCTTTTCGGATTTGCGGTCTGTGCGCAGGCGTGCCTGACGGCTGTTGCGTGCGGCCTCCTCGGCGCGCTCGACTTCGATGGATTCGAGAATCTGGGCGCGCACGGCGGCCCAGCGCTCTTCGAGCGGGCGCATGAGCACCGGCTCGATGAGCAGTCGGATGTCTTCCTCGCTGGTGTAGTGCGCTCCAATGAGGGATCGGCGGGCGGGGTCGAGGGATCGCTCGAAGAGGGTTCCGAAGATGGCGGGCGCGATGCGGGACCAGTCGTAGTTTTTGGAGACCTCGTAGAGGATGCCAAGGTCGGCCTTGTCCAACTGGATGATGGAGGCGGTGTCGAAGAGGCCTCCATTGAAGTACTTGATAGTGTGCTCGCCGAAGATGCCGTCGGGCTGGCTCATGGCCTCAAAGAGCAGGGTGAGCTTGCGCAGAAAGCGCTTGGGGCTGAAGCGGTCCTCGCTCTGGAGAAGATTGCGGAGTACGCGGTCTGGCAGGAGCCCAATGGAGTCGGCGAAGAGGCAGAAGAGCAGGCGCATGAGGAAGTGCGCAACCTGCTCGCGGCTTGCGCCGAGATTACGTTCTTCGAGTTCGAGACGTTCCGCGAGGCGGCTGAATTGCGCTGCCGCATCCTGCGTGACCTGGGCATCGGTGCGTTCGGGGCGCAGGACACTGTTGTCTCCGAAGAGGGCGCGGAGCACGTCGATGGGAGGAAGCGGGCAGGTGGCGGTGACCTGATTGCGGTTCAGGTCGTCGAGGTTGAAGGCGTAGACGCGCTTGGTGGTAGAGGTGAAGTTGGTGTGGACCTCGAAGCGGTCGAGGTCGCAAACGACGAGCAAGGGAGGGTTGCCGAGGTCTTCTCGGTAATCGTTGAGCTGTTCGTAGGCTTTCTGGAGGTTTTTGTGCTTGCCTTTGTATTCCCAGGCGAAGTGGTCGAGCATCCATACGTCGGCGAAGCCTTTGCCGCCGCGGGTGCGGGTGACCGGCTTTTCAAAGGCGTAGCGCTCTCCGGCGGAATCGCTTGCTGCCGGATGCTTCTGGCCGAGCATGTCGCAGAGATCGATAAAGTGCGATTGCGCAGAGGCACGCTCAGATTGAGAGTTGATTTTCCAGCGGTTGACGAACTCGGCGACGGATAGCGGCATGGGTACATATGGAGTTTACAGGCTGGATGAGCAAGCTGGAACCCGCATTCATTGACCCGGCCCGGGAAATCCCATAAACTTGGTAGTTACAGGGGATGGCACATTCGCTGCATCCCATTTCCACCTAAAAGAGAGTTTAGAGAAGCACCATGGCAAATCACGTATCCTCGCTTAAGCGCGTCCGTCAAACCGAAAGGCGCACGGTTGTGAACCGCGCCAACAAGAGCCGTGTACGCGGCAGCCTGCGCGCGCTGCGCGAGGCCATTCAGAGCGGCGATGTGAAGGCCGCAGCCGAACAGTATCGCGCCACCGCTTCGGCGCTCGACAAGAGCGTCCAGAAGGGGATTCTGCACGCCAACACCGCGTCCCGCTACAAGAGCCGGCTGAATGCGCGTGTGAAGGCTTTGGCTGTGAAGTCCGCAGCCTGATTCCTCCCCGTTTCTGCCTGGGGTTCCGCAAGGGCCGGGAGCAACTCCCGGCCTTTTGTCTTGCCGTTTTTCCTTGTCCTTTCTGCGATAATTGAAATATCCGAAAGGGGTTTTATTTGCTGCGTACTCGTATCTCACCGGGCCTGTTACCGGGCCTGATCCTGGTTAGTCTGTTTTCTCTCATGGTTGTTCCCTGCCAGGCGCAGAACCCCACGTCTGCGGATGCTTCGCTAAAGCCCGCAGCCGCGTCGACACCTTCCGTTCCATCCAAGCTGATTGATCCGGCGGTGAGCCGCAACATTGAGGTTACGTTGCGCTCCAAGTTGCGGATTCCCCCGGACTACGAGATCCATGTGGGGCCGCGCACACCGAGCGCCATGCCGGGCTTTGACAACTTGCAGGTAGCCTTCATTCTGCCCGGCGATCCGGCGCACTCGCAGATGCTGAATTTTCTGATCTCGAACGACAACAAGACGCTGGAACGTGTGGCGAGGTGGGACATTGCGGGGAATGCCGCGGACATAGTCCCGATCGGCAACCGTCCGATCCGTGGAAACGCGAAGGCCAAAGTGGTGATTGTGAACTTCGATGACCTCGAGTGCCCGTTCTGCGGCAAGCTTTACTCCGAGCTGTTTCCGGATACGCTGAACCACTACAAAGGGCTGATCAAGATTGTGTATCGCGATATGCCGATCCCTGAACTTCATCCCTGGGCCATGCATGCGGCGGTGAATGCGAACTGCCTGGCATCCCAGAGCGTAACAGCCTACTGGAACTATGTAGGTTATCTGCATACGCACGGCGAGCAGATAACCGGTCCGGATGGCAACGTGAAGCGTTCGCAGGCGCAGCTGGATATCCTGGCGCTGGACGAGGGCAACAAGGACAAGCTGGACAAGGACAAGCTGAGTGCGTGTATTGCCAAGCAGGATGAGACGCCGGTGCGCAAGGAAATGAAGCTGGCGAGCCGTCTTGGCGTAGACCAGACGCCGACGATGTATATCAACGGCGAGGTGGTCGCGGGCGCATTGCCGTTGAAGATTTTGTGGCGCGTGATAGACCGCGCACTGGTAGCTGAAGGTGTGACGCCGCCGCCGAATCCGTACGAGCAAGCGGCCAAGCCGGCGGTTACCGATGCGGGACACGCGCAGGCAAAGCACTGACGATGCATGCCCCGGAATTCTGTAGAGGAATCCACGGGGTATGCGTCTTTGCTTTATTCTGTAAGGGCTTACCGGTTGGGGGCAGGCCAGGAGATTCTGCCCGCGCTGGTGAGATCAGAGGACTGAGTTGCGGCGCACTGCTGCCTCAAGGAGATGCTTTTGCAACACATACTGAACGCTGAGCGTACCGATTCCCCACTGCAAAGCCCGCGCCCGTCGAAGCTCCGGATTTTTGCGTCCGTCGCGGTTCTGGCTGCCGGACTGGGCGTGGCTATTACGGGTTGCCACGGAGGGCGCAGTCCAAATGTAGTAGCCACGGTCAACGGCAAGCCCATTATGCGCGCGGACATGGAGATGCGATACAAGGAGACGCTGGGCAACTCGCACCAGCAGCCGTCTGTGGAGCAGGCCGATATTGTGAAGCTGAACATTGTTCACAACCTGATCGATAGCGAGATTCTGATGCAGCGCGCAGCCAAGCTGCACCTGACGGCGAGCGACGAGGAAGTACAGGCCAAGCTGGACCAGGTCAAGGCGCCCTACACGCCGGACGAGTTTAACAAGTGGCTCAATCAGCAGCACATGACGCTCGATAAGCTGAAGGAAGAGATTCGCCGCAACAAGACGGAAGAGAAGCTGTTCAATAAGGAGATCAACTCGCGCATCAACGTGACGGATGCCGATATTACCAGCTACTACAACACGCATAAGGCCGACTTTGATCTTATCGAGCCGCAGTACCACATTGCGCAGATCGTTGTGACGTCGATTCCGGCTCCGCCGCAGCAGGCCGGCAACCTGCAGAACAGCAAGGCGATGAATGAGGCGCAGGCCAAGCGCAAGATCGAGATGCTGGACAACCGCATCAAGAGCGGCGAGGACTTTGGAATGCTCGCGGCCAATTTTTCTGAGCGGCCCGACAATGCGCAGAGCGGCGGCGACATGGGCATCGTTTCCGAGTCGCAACTGAAAGCCGAGCCCGAGGTGTACGGAGCGATCATTCAGCTCAAGCCCGGGGAGGTGACTCCGGTGCTGCCGTTGTATGAGAACACGCCTGCCGGCAAGAAGAAGGTGGGCTACGCCATCTACAAGCTGATGGACAAGGAATCGGCCGGGCAGCACGAGCTGAGCGATCCGCGCGTGCAGCAGGTTATCCGCAAGCAACTGCATGACGCGCGTTCGCAACTGCTGCAGAACGCATATATCGAAATGTTGCAGGACCACGCGCGTGTAGTGAACTACTACGCGGAACAGATCTTCAAAAACGGCGTTCAGTAGGGGCCATGATTCGATACGGCATACTCGGCTTTGGTCATCATGCGGTCCGGCGGTTGATGCAGGGCTTTGCCGGCGCATCCGATGCCAGGCTGGTGGGGATGTGGCGGCGCGACGCAGCCAAGGCGCGTGAGAATGCGCGTGAGTATTCCATTCCTCACGTGTTTGAAACACCGCTCGATCTGTGCACTTCCGCGGAGATTGACGCGGTGTTTGTAGCTTCGCCTGATGCGCTGCACCTGGAGCATGTTCTGCTGGCTTTGCGGCACGGCAAGCATGTGCTATGCGAAAAGCCGCTGGCCATGAGCATTGGCGAAGCTGAGCGAATGCAGGCGGCAGCCGAAAACCTTGGAGTGAAGCTGGGTGTGGCGCAGAACATGCGCTACAACCGCAGTCTTGCGCGCATGCGCGAGTGGATTGCCGAAGGCTCTGTGGGTAAACCCGTGCTGGCGCAGGCCCAGTTTGCGTACTCGGCCAAGGGCAGCCCGCGGACCTGGATCTATGATCCGAAGCTGGCGCTGGGTGGACCGATCGGCGATGTGGGGATCCACTGCATTGACGCGTTGCGCTATGTGTTGAACTCCAATGTGAGCGCGGTGGGAACGCTGGCCCATGTTGATGAGCACTCCGGCTCAGTTGAGTCGCATGCCGTGGTGGGGCTGGACTTTGCTTCGGGGGCGATGGGTGCGGTGACGGTGACGACACGCGCGGCCTATCGCACGCTGGTGGAGGTCACCTGTGAGCAGGGCGTGATCGTGTGCGAGAACGGGCTGACGGTGGACTTCCCTGTGGATGTGGTCATGCACTGCGGGTCCGAGGTTCTCCGGAAGGAGACGCTCTCGAACGCCGATGCGTACAGCCTGATGCTGGACGGTTTCTCGGCCTGGGTAGAGGGGCGAGGGGAGTATCTGGCGCCTGGCCTTGATGGATTGCACAATCAGCGAGTACTCGACGCCGCTTACCAGAGCTGGCGCGACGGCGTGCGCATGAACGTGGTTTAGGGCGAAAGCGGGCGACTGCTGCTGTGCCAAATTTCGAGATTATCCGCGAACAATTTTTCCGGTCAACACTTGCATCTGGGTTAAGATGCGACAGGAATCCCAATGACCGCTGTGAAAGCAATAGATGACCGCGAAGTGCGTGGATTCAGTATTTCCGCACTCTGGCCCGTGCGTCTGCTTGGCCGCCGTCCAGGGCTGAAAGAAGCCAACATCGTATGCTGGGGGCTTCTTATTGCGTTTTTGCTGGTGCCGTCGTTTGTGGTTTTCATCCTCCAGGCAAGACGCGGCAGCGAGTCGATCCAGCGCCATTCAGATTTTGTCCTCTATTACGGTGACGGCACGCTTGCGAACCGGTATCCGGCGCCAAAGATTTATGATCCGAATCTGCAGCACCGGGTTTTTCTGGAGATATGTCCGCACCCGCGCGGCGCGTTTGGCGTAAGTCCTTATCCGCCGATGGTGCCGTACCTCTTTAGCCTGTTTGCGCGGCTGCCGTTCACTCCGGCTTATTTTTTGTGGATGCTGGTTTCGCTGTCACTTTACTGCGCTGGAATTGGATTCGCGGCGAAGGCGATTTTTCCGGTAGACCGGCCGATGCGGGCGCTCATTTTCTGTTTTGCACTGGCGTATTTTCCATTTATCGGTTCGACCCTGGTGAACGGGCAGCTCTCCATATTTGCAGTGTTTGCGGTTGGTCTGGGCTTGTACTACGAACAATTGGGCAGTCTGTTCTACAGCGGCCTGGCTCTTTCACTGCTGACCTATAAGCCAACACTGCTTCTTCTTGTTCTTCCCATGCTTGTTTTCACCCGGAGATTCAGAACGCTTGCCGGATTTTGCGCGGGCTCCGCATTGCTTGTACTTGTGGACACTATTCTGGGTGGGATACGCGTATGGCCTGCGTATTATCAGCTTCTGGAGTACCACAAGAAGCTGACCGGGCTGCATGGGCATGCAGATATAAAGCTATCCATGTATCTTGATTTCAGCTCGCTTACGCACCTGTTGCCCGGTGGGCGAACTCCGGCTGGATTGGCGCTTGCCGCTGGACTCTCCGTCGTAGTCGGGGGTGCACTCGTACTGCTGCTGTGGAAGTCGGCGAAGGCAAGCCGTTCCGTGCAGTGGCTGGCGTGGGCCGCGACGCTTACATGGACCCTGCTGCTGAATGTGTATGTGCCGATCTATGATTCAGTGCTGGCTGTGATTGCAGTCATTCTAACGCTGGGTGCGCTGCGCCAACTCAAATGGCGCATTGCAAGCGAATGGATCACATTGCTGGCGATCATTACTTTGGCTGTTTCGTGGAAGACGGTCAGTTTTGCCAAAGTCCACCATGTCCAGCTTCTCTCTATCGCGCTGTTTCTGATCGCTGTAGCGCAGCTATGGTTTTTGCGGCGGGCCATCCAGCAGGGTGAAGTGGCAACTCCGGCTCTAGAGAGCTGACGATCTCTACTCAATTACCGCGAGGACGTCGCCGGAGGCAACGGTGTCTCCGGGCGAGACGCGCAGTTCCGCAAGGTGGCCGCTCCTGGGTGATTTGAGTTCGTTCTGCATCTTCATCGCCTCAATGACGATGATTCCCTGATGTGCTTCCACCGCGTCGCCTTGCTGCGCAAGCACGCGCACCACGCGGCCGGGCATGGACGCTTTTATGTGGATGGGGCCATCGGCGTCACCGGCATGGGTGCGGCGCGCTTTGAGGGAGCGAGGATCATCCAGGTTATAGGCAACGCGCTCGCCAGCCAGGTGCACGGCGGACTCATCCACACCATCATCCAGAACCACACGCCAGGCGCGCCCTTCGACAATGAGCGAAAGGATGCCGGGACGCAATACCAGTGCATGGACCTCCAAAACCTCGCCGTCGAGGGTTACAGTGCTTGCGCCGGGTTTGTAGTCCACAGAGCGAGTTTTGCCGGCAATCTGAATATGCAACTTCAACGGTACAGGCCTTCCTCGCGCGCGGCGCGCTTCCACCCGCCCGTAGACTGAGCTGCGGGTTGCGGTGCTGCCGTAGTGCGATGGCTCTCAAACACGGCCGCTGCGATTGTGGCCAGAACTTTTCTCTCCTCGCATGGTTCCTGCGGAGGAGCCAGCTGCGTGCCGGCGAGCAGGCGGTCCAGATATCCGGTGTCGATGTTCCCGGCCTGGAAGTCCGGGTGCTTCAGGATACGGCGGAAGAAGGCAAGATTCGTGCGGATGCCGCAGATTATGTATTCGTCGAGTGCGCGCAGCATGCGTGCGATAGCTTCCTGGCGGGTGGGCGCGTAGGCGATGAGCTTGGAGAGCATGGGGTCGTAGTCCATGGGGACCGTCCAGCCCTCATAAATGCCGGAGTCTTCGCGGATCCCCGGGCCGCCCGGCTGTAGCAGGCGCGTAATTTTTCCGGGCGAAGGAAAGAATCCGTTGTCGGGATCTTCGGCATAGATGCGGCATTCGATGGCATGACCGCGCAGGCGAATCTCATCCTGTGCGATGGGCAGCGGTTCGCCTTGTGCGATGCGAATCTGCAGTTGGACGAGGTCCAGTCCGGTCACCAGTTCGGTGACGGGGTGCTCGACCTGAAGGCGCGTGTTCATTTCGAGGAAGTAGAAGCGATCTCCGTCCAATAAGAATTCCACGGTTCCGGCGTTGGTGTAACCGGCGGATTTGGCAAGGCGAACGGCGGCTTCACCCATCTGGCTGCGCACTTCGGCATTGATGACCGCCGACGGAGCTTCCTCAATTACCTTTTGATGGCGCCGCTGCACGGAGCACTCGCGCTCGCCGAGGTAGACGCATCGCCCGTGCTCATCGGCCAGCACTTGAATCTCAATGTGGCGCGGTCGCTCAATCAGTTTTTCCAGGTACACCTCGTTTGAGCCGAAGGCGCGCTCTGCCTCGCTCTGCGCGGCCTCAAACGCTGATTTCAAATCCTCCCGCTGAGTGACGGCGCGCATGCCCTTTCCGCCGCCACCGGCAGCGGCCTTCAGCATGACGGGGTAGCCGATTTCGCCCGCAATCTCGATCGCTTCCTCGAACGACGCCAAGCCGCTGGTTGAACCGGGTGTGCGTGGCATTCCAGCGGCATCCGCTGCTTGCCGTGCAAGGGTCTTAGGGCCGAGCGCGCGCATGGCTGCCGCCGGTGGCCCGATAAACTTGATTCCGGCCTGTTCGCAAGCCTCGGCAAAACCCGCATTTTCTGAGAGGAAGCCGTATCCGGGATGGATGGCGTCGGCTCCGGCGCGTTGCGTGATTTCGAGCAACAGGTCGCCGCGCAGGTAGGATTCCGTGGCGGGCGCGGGCCCAAGCCGATAGGACTCTTCCGCTTCCAGCACATGCGGCGCGGCGCGATCCGCGTCAGAGTAAACCGTGACGAACGGGATGCTCATCTCGCGGCATGCGCGCGCGATGCGCAGCGCAATCTCGCCGCGATTCGCGATGAGAATCTTCTTGAAGGGGCGTGGCTGTGCGTTCGCAGGCAAGGAGTTATTGTAAGGCAAGCGCTCTGGAGTTCGACAGTGCGCTAGAAGACACGTGTTGCCCAGTTCAGGCTGCCCGCAGTTCCCACGTTGGCCAGCGTGAAGTTGTAGAGATACGTCGTATGCTGGGGGACCGTGCCGAGGGCGTAGCGCCGCACTTCGAAGCTGAGTCCACAGCAGTTCCAGTTGTAGCCGGTCTGCACGCCGGTGTATTGCGCCCGATTGAGGGTGAAGTCGTACCCCGTGCTCACGCCGAGGCTTAACCCGCGTTTGATGGGGCTGCCATAGATGGCGGCCACGCGCAATTGATTGAAGTCAACCTCAGACTGGTTTAAGGATTTGGCCGTTTGGGTCGAGGATGAGCTGCCTGAAGGCTGCGCGCCGGGCAGTGTGTGCAGGTGTGCGTCTCCGAGCGTGAAGGTGAAGTCGCGGTGTTTGTAGGAGGTGAAGAGGTTGCTCGCGTCCAGGCGGCCTTTTTTTGTGTCGTAGCTTACATCCCATTCGAGATCCGTTGCGGATGTGGTCTGCCAGCGCAGCCGCGAGATGACCGGGGAGTAGTTGCGCGGATGGCCGAGGAAGGCGACGCCGGTCAGGTTCAGTGTGGTGTCCAGAACGTTGCGTGTTCCCTGAGTTATGGCTCCGCCGAAGTCAGGATTGAAGAAGTACTTTTGCGCCACCTGCCAGGTCAGCCAGTTTACGGTTTCTCCGCTGCACGTTTTGTCTGGGCCAAGAGCCGCGTCGCCTTTGCAGGGATGGGGGCGCAGATGCCTCAGGAACAGATGCTGCGTGAGGGAGTAGTCCAGTTCGCTCGTATTGCTGGCGACATCCACCGAGTCGAAGCGCAGCACGGAGTCAAAGTTGTTGATGCCGGTGACGTAGCGATATTCGACGTCCGGATCAATGGTGTGGCGTACCTCCGATCCGAACAGATGCACCAGCCACGGGGTTGAGAAGTCGCGCTCGATCGCAGGCGGACGAACGTCCACGCCCGCCTCGAAGTCCTTGCGGTTCAGCGTAGCGTCGCGCTCGCTGGGCACTACTCCAAGGGGCCCCGGATTCTGGCTCTTTGCGTAAAAGGTATCGCGCACGCCGAAGACCGGACGCAGCGTCCATCCGTTTTTGTGCATAGGCAGTGCAATGTGTGGATGCAGGTCGATACGCGGCACGTAGCGCGAGGTCTGGAAGCCGGGCTCTGAGCGAGAAAGGCCCGCGCCGGTGGCGTCGAAGCCCCACATCAGCGGCGTGCCCGACAGGTACTGGTCCACGCCGTCGAGTTGCACGGTGGGAATGTGCAGGATCTTGATTTCCTGTTCTCCGGCGGCAGAGGCTGTGCTGCTTTCAAAGCTCTGGTAGCGGTTTACAGTGATGCTCTCGGCCAGTCCGTTGTGGGAGTGCGACAGGTAGGCCTGCGATTTGACTTCGGAGTTAATAGCGACGGCGTAGTTGTCCTCAAACTCCTGACGGTAGGCGTAAGAGCTGAGATATTCGACGTCGGCCGCGGTGCGTGTTTCCGGAGAGAAGTCATGCCGTGCATCGAACATCATGTCGACGCCGCCCTGGTTTTGCGCGCCGGGTAGCTTGTCTATCAGGCTGTTGAAATGGAAATTGATAAAGTTCAGCCCTCGGCCGCGGTAGCGGAATGTGGCTGTAGGGGCGAAGCCGCGCTTGGAGTAGTACTGCGCGCCAATCATCAGGTCGGCGCTGCGGCCCAGCACAACGTAGACGTCTTCGCCGATGATCATGCCCTTGGTTGTGTCATTGCCAAAGATGGGGATCTCGAACCCACTCTGCCGGGTATTGCTGCCGATGGCGTGGGTTACATAGGGGAGGTAGAAGACCGGGACCTTATGTACAACAGGCAGTCCTTGCAGCTCAAAGAGGCTGTTTGTGGCTTTTGCTGTGCCTTTGTCGAGGAAGAAGTTATGGGCCACCAGCAGCCAGTCGGGATGCGGTAGTTCGCAGGATGTAATGGCGCCGTCGATGACGCGATAGCTGCGGGGGCCGAGCTGGATGATCTCCTTGCCGGATACGGCAAAGGGATTTGGAGAACGCAGGACAAGTTTGTTCTGTGTGGTCGCTCCCCGGCCAGGGATGTAGTTGGTTACGGTTTTTACTTCGGCATCCTGCCCGGCGCCGAGTGTTCCGGTCACGTCGTATAGCTGCGCAGTGTGCGCGTTCAGGTTCATCTTGCCGTGCGAGGCCAGGAAGTGCGCATCATCGGGGCCACCGTCCAGCCGCAGATGGCCTTCCGCGACCACCTCGGAGGTGGTCTGGTTGAAGGTCGCCCTGTCAGCGGAGATGACATAGTCCCGATAGTGAATGACCACATGTCCGGTGAGAGTGTAGACGTTGTCCTGGTGCGTTTTCTGGAAGCTTTGCGTGGCGGCCACGATCCGAACCGGAACGCCGAGGGCCGGTCCGGGCACGACATGCGCGACGGGAATCGCGTTCTCTGGTTCGGGCGCATCGGGCAGAGATTGAGCGGATATTTGCGATACGGTGAGCGGTACCGACGCCTGAAGCTGCGGCTGCGCGGCGGCTGTGGACGCAGGGGGAAACTGCTTCGTTACTGCCTGAGACCAAAGCTGCGGATGACATAGCACCAACAGCGTGGTACATAAAAAGATGCGGGCTCTCATCGCGAGGGGCAACTTAAGGATAACAAAGCTTCACCAAGGTTCCCTCCCGGCGAAAGCGCGCTGCTCTGGTTCGACAAAACGCTTCTCGACCGTATCTGGAGCCAGAATACGTGGATAGACGTTCGCCTATCAATAAAGGTTTCCGCAACCTCGCATTCCTCTTGACAGTTGAAGAACAAGCCTGGACGTGTCCCAAGTGGTCCGGTCCGGGAGAACCGAATTGAAATGAGGGTTTCCGTTGAGCACACCGTCCCAAACTGCTGAACTTGCCGCGACTGCTGAAGTACGCTCTGCCTGGAAAGAAGAAATCAGTGCCAAGGTGAGCGCCCACCGCAACCGCGGTGGAACCGCAACCGCGCAACAGGCAGCGCTGCCCGGCATGGAACCCGCTGCGTCCAGAACGCGCGCGGCGCGGGTTGCGGCGCGGGTTGCCGAGCGCTACTCCAAGGCGCCTTCTTACAGCGAAGTACTGGCCACCGAGGCGGCCAAAGCCGCTCGCGCCGCGGAGGCCGCAGCCCATGCAGCGCGACAGGCGCACGAGGCTGCGCAGGCCTTTACGGATGTTCTGTGGGCCGGTCTCGATTCTTCCTCAGACCTTGAATTCAGCGATCATGGAACCCGGGATGCGAGGCCGGAGGCGTTTGCCCAGGCTTCGGCGCAGTATCATGTTGATCCGGCGTCCCTGCCGGTACAGCGGCGGATTGAGCTGTCCCAGCCCGCGCCGCGCGCCGCAGTCGAGCCACATCCGTCTGTTGTCGATCCCTTTGAGGAAGCGCTGGTTGCTCCTGCCCAGCCTCTGCCAGCCCGCGTGCTTGAATTTCCGCGCGAACTGGTGGCCACCCGCAAAGTGCGTCCACGCATTGCCGAAGGCCCACTTTGGGACGCGGATGCCGAGCCAGAGAAGGGTCAGCTCCGTATCTTCGAGGTTGAACCGGAAACCATCTGTCACCAGCCGGTAGCTTCCGTTGCTGGAGAGGCGCCGGTGGTGCCGGATTGGAGCTCCATTCGTCTTGATGCCGAGCCTTGTATTGCCGAGGCCGAGCTGAGCGCCGCCTCAGAAACCGCAGGTGTATCCATGCCGGTCGCACAGGTATTTCAGGATAGCCACGACAGACCGTTTTCCACGCGCTCTCCCCGCAAGCGTGAGCCGAGCCGCTCGACGGAGCGAATGGCGCTGCTTGCCGACCTGCTTCCGCTGCATGTGGCTCCCATGGAGGACCGCATGATGGCAGCCATTGTGGACGCAGCACTGGTGCTCTGCGCCTTCCTGCTGTTTGTGCTGGTTTTTGTGGCCTGCACCATTCATCTGCCCACGGGGAAGATGGCCATGTCCGCCGCCGGGCTTACCCTGGGTGTGCTGGCCGCGCTCTACCAGTGGCTTTTTTTCACCTATGCGGAAGGCACACCGGGCATGCACTACGCCAAGATCGCCCTGTGCACGTTCGATGATGAGAATCCCGGTCGCAAGGCCATGCGGCATCGTGTCTGGGCCACTCTGCTCGCGGTGCTTCCGCTGGGACTGGGTTTGCTGTGGGCGGTGCTGGATGATGATCGGCTGGGCTGGCAGGATCGCATGACCCGCACGTATCAGCGGAGCTACAGATAGCCTGCATCCCCGGGTTTTCCTACTTAAAAGGCAGATACGGCGGCATTTGGCCGCCGTATCTGCCTTTAGGGGCCGGGTGCGCCGAGCCGGGAACTTCCGGGGCGGAGGATGCGTATGTTGAAAAGAGCGTCATGGTCTGCCTATGCGGGTTGTCTCCTGGCCGCTTACCATGATGTCAGGGCCAGCGAAGTCATGGCCGGCCTGCCAGGCTTGCAACGCGAATGGAATTCAAAGAAGCGATAAAAATCGCGCTCCAGTCCCTCTGGGTCAACAAGCTCCGCTCCGTGCTGACGCTGATCGGAGTGGTGATCGGTGTTTCGTCTGTTATCGCCGTCATTACACTCAGCAACGGAGTGAATCGCTATGTGGCTACCAAGGTTTATGGCTATGGCGCCGACGTTTTTACGCTGAGCAAGCGGCCGCCGGTTATCTTCAGCTATCAGGAGTATCTGAAGTACCAGAAGCGCAAGAAGCTTGACATGGCGGATTATGAGGCCATCCGGGACCGTTGCAGGAGCTGCGAGAGCGTGGGTGCTCTGCTGAACACCGAGGGCCAAGTGGTCTACGGCAACCACTCGAGCAACAACACCAGCATTCGCGGCTGGAGCTGGAATATGCCTGCCATCTCCAACCTCAACATTGTGCAGGGTCGGAGCTTTGTTCCCTCTGACCAGCGCTATGGCGCGCGGGTGTGCATAGTGGGCTACGACATTGTGCACAACCTGATGCCGGGCGTGAATCCGCTGGGCAAGGAGATTCGGGTGGACGGCGTGCCGTACACCATCATAGGAGTAGGAGAGAAGCAGGGAACCACGCTTGGTCAAAGCCAGGACAACTACATTGACGTGCCCATCACGGCCTACCAGCACACCTACGGAAGCAGCGACAGCATCACGATTTATGTGAAGGCCGGTGGCGTGAGCGCCAAGCTGGAGCGCGCCTCGGACGAGGCGATTGTGATTTTGCGCTCGCTGCGGCATGATCGTGTGGGCGAGCCGAACAGCTTTACCCTATCGACGAACGAGACCTTTGTGGGCCTCTGGAAGAGCATCAGCTCCACGTTTCTTTTTGTTGTGATTGGCGTAGCCAGCATTTCGCTGGTGGTGGGCGGCATTGTCATCATGAACATCATGCTGGTTTCTGTTAGCGAGCGCACGCGCGAGATCGGAGTGCGCAAGGCGCTCGGCGCCCGGCGCAGGGACCTTCTGCTGCAGTTCGTGATCGAATCGGGGACCATGTCGCTGGTGGGCGGATTCTTCGGGATACTCGTGGGTGCGGGTGCGGCCAAGCTGGTAACCGCGATCTTCGGGTTCCCGTCAGAAATCGCCCTATGGTCTGTGCTGCTTGCAGTGTTTGTCTCTGGCGGCATTGGCGTGTTCTTCGGAGTTTATCCAGCCCACAAGGCGGCTTCGCTTGATCCCATTGTGGCTTTGCGGTCGGAGCTATAGGAGTGTACCCGGCATGAAATTCGGAAGTTCCAGCGAATCGATCCGAATGGCGCTGCAAACGGTGCGCGCCAACAAGATGCGCTCCGGCCTGACGATTCTGGGTATTGTGATCGGCGTGGCCACGGTCATCTGCATTTCGTCGATCATCAGCGGGCTGAACAACAACGTGCAGCAGTGGGTAAACTCTCTTGGCTCGAATGTGCTGTGGGTTTATTACATGCCGGTGATCGGCGTGCGCCCCACCCCAGCAATGCTGGCCCGGCCCAAGCTGACCGTGAAGGATGCCTATGCTTTGCGGGGCCTGCCCCATGTGGCTGCTGTGAATGCAGCCGTGCGTCATGCTGACCAGAACTTCCAGGTGGGCAATATCGGTGTGAGGTATGGCAAGAAGATTGCGCAGGGAACCATGCTCGAGGGCGATACTGCGGAGATGAAGGACGTCAACGACATCAGCCTGATTCAGGGCCGCATGTTCACGCAGGATGAAGATCAACGTGCCGCGAATGTGGTGATTCTAGGCCACGACACCTGGCAGAAGCTGTTTGGAAACGGCAATGCCATTGGAAAACAGGTTGAAATTGACGGTGACATGTTTACCGTCATAGGCGTTTTCGGCAAGCTGAAGGAAGCTTTTGGCGGCGGGAAGAACCCCGAGGACAATAAGGCGATCTTTCCATACAACACTTTCTTCCAAATGCACCCCGAAGATGTGCGCAACGCCGGCGCGTGGATCAGCGTGAAGTACGACAGCCCGAAGAACCGCGCGCTGGTTGAGGACGAGGTGCGCGGGATGTTGCGCATCCGCCGCAAGGTGCATACCTGGCAGGCGGACAACTTCGCCATCTTCTCGCCGGACTCGATTGCGCGACTTTGGAAGGAACTGACGGGCGGGCTGGCCATCTTTATGGTGGCGGTGTCGAGCGTGGGCCTGCTGGTTGGTGGCGTGGGCGTGATGAACATCATGCTTGTGTCGGTGACGGAGCGAACGCGCGAGATCGGTGTTCGCAAGGCGATAGGCGCAACCAGACGCAATATTCTGGTGCAGTTCACGATGGAGGCGACCACGCTGTGCGCCATTGGCGGCGTGATCGGGATACTCATCGGCGCAATTGTCACCTTCCTGGTCCGCACCATCCTCACCGTCTTACCCGCGACCATGTCCTCCATGTGGACCATCATCGCCTTTACCGTTTCGCTGGCCATCGGGCTTGTCTTCGGAATCTACCCGGCATGGAAGGCGGCGACGCTGGATCCCATTGAGGCGCTGCGCTACGAGTAGGAGCCTTCGATGGCGGTGCGAGGGCAGGCGCGATCACCGCAAAAAACTTTGGAGCCGAGTGTATTCATCCGCACTTCGCAAAAGGGATGTGCGAAGCGATCCGGGGATGCTTCAGTGTGCTTGCTTTGGCATGCGCCAGCCGACCAAGGCGATCACCAGTGTAACGGCCAGTTCGCAGGCGATGAGCGCCACGCAGGCCGGCCATTTTCCCAGCGACCATACGTAGGCCGGGATTACGCCGCCGGCCGTGCCTCCGATGTAGTAACAGCAGATGTAGAGTCCAGCCGCGGAGGCGCGTCCGCCTGCGGGAGCGGCGATGCGCAGAAAGCTGTTGGCGGTGGCCTGGGCGATGAAGACTCCGGTACAAACCAGCCCCAGCCCGGCAAGCACCACTACCCACAACAAATGGCTTAGCGTAAGCAGCGCGCCTGCGAGGCAGGCGCCGATGGCGAGCGCGATACCCGCCCGCATGCCGATGCGGGTGACCAGGTAGCCTCCCGCCGGTGTAACGATGAGCCCGACGAGGTAAATGGCGAAGAGATAGCTGAGGGCTTCGGTGGAGAGATGGAAGGGAGCGTCGGCGAGGTAGAAGGTGATGTAGGTGAAGGTGCCGACGAGGGCGAAGAGCATTCCGAAGCCCACGGCGAAGGTGGCCACCAATTGGGGGTTGCGGAAGTGCTGGAGCATGGCGCCGAGCTTTGCGGTCAGGCTGGTTTCCGGCCCGCGTGGAATCGGACGCTTCTCCTCGGGCAGCCAGCGCGCGATAAGGATGGCGCCAAGCAAGGTGAGGGCTCCGAGCAGCACGAAGGACCATCTCCAGTTGAGGCGCTCGGCGGCGACGCCGGCGATCATGCGGCCGAGAAAGCCGCCAAACGCGGTGCCGCTTACGTAGATGCTCATCACAATGGGCACCGCGTGATGGTTCCATTCCTCGCCGATGTAGGTGATGGTGATGGCGAAGATGCCGGGGAGGATAAGGCCCTGGAGGAGTCTCCAGAAGACCATGGCGTGGAGCCCAGGCGAGGTTGCGGCGAGGAGCGTGGGTACGGCAAGAGCCAGCGTGCAGGTGACGATGACACGCTTGCGGCTCATTTGCTCGGCCAGCGCGCCGAGGATGGGGGCTGAAAGCGCGACTCCCAGCGTGGAGGCACTGACGGTGAGTCCGACGGCGGATTTCGACGCATGAAAAAGATGTTCGAGAAGCGGCAGAAGCGGCTGTGTTACGTAGAGGTTGAGGAAGGCGAAGATGCCGCAGATGCAGACGGCTGCGACTCCGCGAAACGAGCCGAGCCCGGTGCGTTCCGGAGGCGGGGCGAGCCGCTCCTCCACGGTCTCAAGCGCGGGATTCGAGGCGGAGACCGGCGTTGCTGGTTGCGGGTCGTGCACACTTCAGATTACGGTCTTCCTTGCCTCTGGCAAAATGTGGTCCGGAAGCGCCTTGTGGCAGTGCAGCGTTCCGGTCGCTGCTTTGGCGCGAAAAGTGGCCTGTCATGCACATACTCTGCCTGACAACTTGCCCCGCGAACGGTATAAACAAAGCAGGCATGTCCGATACACCTCCCGCCAGAGCCTCAGCGGCCTTTCTGTCTTCAGACTTTCGTCGCTACCAGCTCGCGCGCGTTATGGTCATCATTGGCGCGGAGGCGCAGGCGCTCGCCGTGGCGTGGCAAATCTACCTGATCACGCACAGCGCCATTGACCTTGGCTACACGGGTCTGGCCTTGTTTCTGCCCGGACTGCTGTTCATGCTTCCTTCGGGTCACGTGGCCGATCGCTTCGACCGCCGCCACATCATTCTGGTCTGCTACTCGATTCAGGTTTTTTGCACTGTGGCGTTGTTTCTGTTTGCGCTGCATCACACCCGCCGCATTCTGCCCATCTACGCGGTGCTCTTCGTTATTGGATCCGGCCGTGCTTTCAGCGGTCCGGCCAGCGCCGCGCTCATCCCGCATCTTGTACCCAAGGAGCATTTTGTTAATGCTGTTACCTGGGGCGCGACGATCTTCCAGATTGCGATTATTTCCGGGCCGGCGATCGGCGGTCTGCTGTTCACTCTGCCGCTGCATGGCAGTATTGCCGGTGCACCGATTGTCTATCTCTTCACCTTTGTCACGCTCATCTGGTTTCTCGTTCTTGTGAGCTCGCTCTCGGTCCGGCCAGGACGGATGGAGTACCGCGCGGCCTCGCTCCATGTTCTGCTGGCCGGTTTTCGTTATGTGAAGAGCACGCCGATTCTGCTCGGGTCCATCACGCTAGACCTGTTTGCGGTTCTGCTGGGCGGAGCGGTTGCGCTGATGCCCATTTTTGCGCAGGACATTCTGCATGCCGGGCCGCGCGGCCTGGGTATACTGCGCGCCGCTCCCGCCGCAGGCGCACTTGTCGTTTCCTTTTGGCTCACCCGGTGGCCAATCAAGCGCCGAGCCGGAGCGTTTATGCTGGTTTGTGTTGGTATTTTTGGCGTGGCGACGGTGCTCTTTGGCCTATCAAAGAACATAGTTTTCTCGTTGATCGCGCTGGTTGTAGTCGGCGCGTCCGACATGGTCAGCGTAGTGATCCGCTCATCCATTCTTCAGCTTGCCACCCCGCAGGAGATGCGCGGCCGCGTGAGCGCTGTGAGCTCGCTCTTCCTCGGCGCATCCAATGAACTGGGCGAGTTTGAGAGCGGCCTGACCGCGCAGTGGTGGGGAGCTGTTCGCGCGGTGATTTATGGGGGCATCGGCTCGCTGATTGTCACCGGCCTGTGGGCGGTTCTGTTTCCTCAGCTTCGGGATGCCCAGGAGCTTACGGCTGAGGCGTTGCTAAATGTGGAGGCGCTGGAATCTGGAAGGGACGTGCAGAAGCTTTAAGCTCTGCGCAAATAATTCCGAACAAATAAGATTGAATAGGCAAGGACCACTCCCATGAAAACCTGGCAAAAAGTTTCGCTCGTTACCCTTGTTGTCCTGATCATCTTCTCCATACGCGTTTTCTTTATCTGGCGCGAGCGCCATGAAGCGATGATGACGCCTCCCACGCCGGCTGAGCCGCAGCTTACGCAGGACGAGATGGTTCTGCCGCGCAAGATGTACATCCAGGACGCCAGCGATGCCAAGGCACTCGAAGGCAAGACTGTCTGGATCCAGGCCGGTTATTCCCTTGACTACTACCCATATACAGGTCATCGCGTCGAGTTCGCGCACAAGTCCGGAGTGCTTCCCAGCGTGCAGCCGATGAAGATTGAAAATATTGTGACCCAGAAGGCGCCCGCGGGCCTGACCACGCGTGTGCCGCACGGCGACAGGCAGGTATTTGCGGTCTTCAAAATGCCGGACAAGCCCGAGGAGTTCGCGACCGCCATCGGTTTTTTGCAGGGCTCGGATGCAACCATGTATTGCGACCAGATCTTCTACTACGATGCCCCGCAGACCATGTACAAATATTGGGGAGCAAAGGTCTGGGCGGCGATTGACGCGCATCATCCCATCCTGGGCATGAATGAGCTCCAGACCGCGATGGCTGTTGGCGTTGTGCAGCGATCGGAGACATCGGATATCGGCAACCGCACTGTCTACTACGACGCCGGCCCGCAGAGGTGGGCGGTGACCTTCCGCCACGACAAGGCAACGATGGTCAAGCAGCAATAGATCAGCGACGGTTGACGAATCAGGAGGGCTCCCATGCCGCTCGTATTCACCACTTCCTATACCGAGGACGCACGCGCCATCTTTCGGCAGTACAAGAAGCCGGGCGCAGGCGACATGGCGCAGGCAGGTTGGGGCGGCAAGCTTCTCAGCCGGTGTTGCGCAGGCCGGCGGAGATGCCGTTGATGGTTGCGGCAATGGCGCGATTGACTTCGGGTGTGTTCTCTCCCGCGCGCTTGCGCCGCAGCAGCTCCACCTGGATCAGGCTCATCGGATCCACATAGGGATTGCGAAGCCGGATGGAACGCGCCAGCACCTGATTCTGCTCAAGCAGCTCACTTTGTTGGGTTACGGCCAGGACCGCGCGCAGGGTGCGATCCATCTCGGTCTTGAGTTTTGAGAAGACGCGGGTGCGCACTCCTTCGTCCGGCATGAGCGAGGAATAGATTTCCGCGATCCCAATGTCGGCCTTGGCCAAGGCCATCTCCACGTTGCGGACAAGGTCGATGAAGAGCGGGAACTCGGCCATCATGGCCTGCAGCAGCTCCATGCCGCCCGGATTTTTTGCGTACTCTTCGATTGCATGGCCCACGCCGAACCAAGCGGGAATAAGCAGTCTGCTCTGCGTCCAGCCGAAGACCCAGGGAATGGCGCGCAGGCTGTCGAAGCTCATGCGTCCACCACGCCGGGAGGGGCGCGAGCCGATCTTGGCATGTTCCAGTTCGGCGACGGGAGTTGCGACCTCGAAGTAGTGCAGAATATCTGGGTCGTCGATGATGTTGGCGCGATAGTAGAGGAAGGCCGTCTGCGACAGCTCATCGAGCGCCGCTTCCCACTCCGGCAGCAGGACGCCGGACTGGTGCCCGTGCGGATCGCGCGCGTTGGGCCGGGCCAGCGCGTCGAGACTGGCCGCAATCATCAGTTCCA